>JGI1652J44930_10000200_pt1 | contig 23822 bp, 23 predicted proteins | sample NewIslsDNAsample_FD_44930 | JGI IMG/M metagenome (IMG submission 44930)
TCCACTTTCATTCTTTTNCCCCCTTTTCCGCTATTTTACTTTTCCTGACAACTAACAACAACATATATGCTTCAACTGTATAATGTACTGAATTTTTTATCATACTCCTAACAAAACGCCATTTTAGGAGGATTTTCATGCAAAAGTCGCTTTGGTTACACAATATTTCTCCTTTATCATTAACATCTTTATCCTCTTCCCTTCACTGTGATGTGTGCATTGTCGGAGGCGGTTTAACGGGGGTGTATACCGCGTATCTTCTCGCCAAAAATGGCATGGATGTGGTTTTGCTGGAGGCCAATTCTTCTGTCGCTTATGGTACAACCGGCCACTCTACCGGAAAATTGACCCCGCAACATGGAGCGGTTTTTGATCAATTGCTGAATATTTTTAATGAAGAGGAAGTGCGCACTTATTATGAAGCGAACGTAAATGCGATTGAAAAAGCCTTGGATGAATCAACAGCGGATACGTTCCAGAGGGTCGATTCTTACTTATATGCCACGACCGAAAAAGGTGCGGAAACAATCAAAAAAGAATTGGAGGCTTATGAAAAGATCGGCATACAAGGAATTGAAACTGGCGAGACAGAACTTCCCTTTGAAGTCATAACAGCGTTAAAAATGGAAAATACCTTTCAAATTCATCCTGTTAAATTTACAAATCATTTTGCCAAATTGGCATTAAAAGCCGGTGCCAAATTATTTGTAAATACAAGGGTTACGAAATTGATGATTGATGAACATCGTTTGTTGACCGAAAAGGATTTTGAAATCAGATTCAAGTCTGTTGTGCTTGCGACCCATTATCCCATTGAAGCCATCAAGGGGCTGCATATTGCCAAACTGTCCATTGAGCGTTCTTATCTGATGGCAACAAAAACTTCGGAATTGTTAAAAGGACAATATTTATCTGTTGATTTGTCGCCCAGAACAATCCGCACGGCATTGATTGACAATCAGCCATACTTTATTTTTGGCGGAAGCTCCCATACAGCAGGTGCCGTTCAAAACACGCATATCTATTACGAAATGCTGGAAAAAGAACTGGCATCGGCTTTTGACTTGCCTAAACCGGAATTTTTATGGAGCGCCCAAGATCCGGATACAGCCGACTACCTTCCATATGTGGGGCGTATTTCAGAAAGTGAACCGAGAATCTATATTGCCACCGGTTACCGGAAATGGGGGCTATCCAACTCCCTCGTAGCAGGGGAAATTCTTTCAACGGAACTTACAATGGGCCAACACCCTGCCCAATATATTTATAGCCCTTCAAGGAACATGTTCGGGAAAACGTTTATGCGGATGTTGAAGGCAATCGGCTTTACAGTATCAAGCCTGACCGAAGGATATTTAATGCGGATGGAGGCCCCCAAATGCACCCATTTGGGATGCAAAACCCAATGGAACGAAGCGGAAGAAACATGGGATTGCCCGTGCCACGGATCCCGCTTCGACAAATACGGCAATGTGAAGGAAGGGCCGGCTGTTTACCCTCTGATACTGGAATAAATAAAAAACGGTGTCAAGGAATTTCCTTGGACACCGTTTTTTTATTACTAGCTTAATGCATCTGTCAATACCGGAACGACTTGTTTTTTGCGGGAAACAACGCCCGGCAAATCAAATTGATGATCCACCAATTCTTTGCCGAATGCTTTTGCGGCATCTTCGGCAGCATTTCCTGCAACAATCGCCACGGAATCGTTGTTCAAAATATCTGTCACGAAGAAGAAGAATAAGTTCAGCCCTTTTTCCTCAACGTTTTTGTTAAGCAGGCTTACCAATTCTCCTTTTCGGTTTAATACATCATTCACGTCCACCGCGTTCACTTGGGCAACAATGGATTTCACTGTGCCGAAAGTAAATTCTTTCGCATCTAAAGTTAGCAAATCTTCCAATGATTTATCCGATAGATCCGCACCCGCTTTAAGCATGGCAAGACCGTATTCTTCTAAATTGACACCTGCAATTTCCGCCAACTCTTTGCCCGCTTGCACATCTTCTTCCGTGCAAGTTGGGGATTTGAATAAAAGGGTGTCGGAAATGATGGCAGACAACATTAAACCTGCAATGTTTGAAGGTATTTCGACATTTTTTTCTTTGAAAATTTTGTTTAATATTGTTGCTGTACATCCAACAGGTTCTGCTCGATAATATAACGGGTCAGCTGTTTCAAAGTTCGCAATGCGGTGGTGGTCGATCACTTCCAAGATTTTCACATTTTCAATTCCGTCTGCAGATTGTTGGCGTTCATTGTGGTCGACTAAAATCACTTCGCTCGCTTCTTCACTTACATCGGAAATAAGTCTTGGTGCCTCGAATCCGAATTTCTCCAATACATATTTTGTTTCATTGTTGACTTCGCCAAGTCTTACCGCTTCAGCTTCCGCACCAAGCTGCTGTTTTAAATAAGCGTAAACGATTGCTGATGTAATCGAATCTGTATCAGGATTTTTATGTCCGAATACTAGCACTTTGCCCATCTTAATTAGTTCCTCCCAATTTTGTATATCATTCCCGTTTATTTTATCACAACTACCTTTAAATAGAAAAATGTTGCTTTCGACAAAATTTTCAAAATAATAGCATATTCGTAAAATTAAAAGTTTTACGAATATGCCGAACCTATCACTTCACCGGTGCCGTTTCCTCTTCCAAAAAATGCAGATCCCGTTCTAATGGAGTATTTAAATTGCTGAAATTTTTAAAGTAATTTCTGTTGAGCAAAATCATCCCTTCGACAAGGGCATGTACAATAGAATTGGCGGCAGTATTTACTTCAAAAGCAAACTGTTTTTGTGTACCAACCACAAAGCTGACATCTGCATAATCGCGGACAGGAGAAACCGTTGAGTTTGTAATGGCGATAATTTTAACTTTTTTATTTTTGGCGATTTTCGCAATTGTTAATATATCTTCCAACACGGAATCCAAAGCGATCACAAACAGTAATGAATTTTTATCCATTTTTTTCATTTGTTTTACGATATCTTCCACATTAAATTGGATTTGGGTTGTCTTTTTCCCTAAACTCTCTAACATTGAAGTCAAATAGCTTGTGGAAGGGGAACATTGTCTGAAACCTAAAGTGTAAATCTCTTCCGCCTCATGCAAATAGTTAATCGCTTTTTGGAAATGATCAGCATCTACGTATTGAATTGTATTTAAGATGCTTGTTACGTCCCTGTTCATCACTTCACTGAATAAATATTCATGTTTTTTGCCGACAGAGATTGTCTCTTCTTTTGTCATGACCTTATTGGATTCAGATAAATCTTTTCGGAGTCTTTCTTGCAATTCACTATATCCGGATAAATCCATTGCATAACAAAAGCGAATCACTGTGGATTCACTTACACCAATGATTTTACCTACTTCGGAAGCAATATGGGTAGCAACGATGTGGGGGTTATCGATTACAAATTGCGCTACTTTGCGTTGTCCTCTTGATAGACGGATAAAGCGCTTCTTCACTTCATCACAAAAACTCATTTTCTTAAAGAATTCCTCCTTCATGAAATTCAATATTATATCCAACTTTATAATAAAGTAGGTTAGCATGTATATTAATTGAATACAATGAGTTTTCAGAAAAATAATGCACAGTAATCTATAAATATTCATTAAATTGTCAAATTTATAAGGAAGCTTTATCCATAGAATAAGCTTCCTTCGAAGTTATTTACTCCAATTCCATTTGTTTCGTTTCTTTTCCTAAAAATATTACCGCTGCGACTCCAATCACAATGGAAGCGCAAAATACAGCAAAAATTACTCCAAAATCAAATCCTGCCGTACGCATCCAACCCACGAGCAGCGGACCGAAAATGCCTCCTACCCGTCCGACAGCGGCCGCCATGCCTGCCCCTGTACCGCGGATTACCAAAGGATATTGTTCAGGAGTATAGGCATATAGAGCTCCCCAAGCACCCAAGTTAAAGAACGACAAAAGGATTCCTGAGATCAACAGCACCGCCACCGTATCTGCTTGTCCAAACACATAAGCGCTGGCAGCCGTTCCAAGCAAATAAGTGACAAGCACAAATTTTCTTCCTATTTTCTCTACAAACCATGCCGCCGTAAAATAACCCGGCAGTTGCGCAAGCGTCATGATCAGCACATATTTAAAACTGGAAATCAAACTGAATCCTTTTTCAACCATTACACTTGGAAGCCATAAAAACATTCCATAATAAGAAAACACAACTGCAAACCATAAAACCCACAACATTAGCGTGGATTTTGCATATTTTTTCGTCCATACACCTGCAACGTTTTGGATGAAAGAACGTCTTTTCGCCTCCGGTTTTGCGGCAAACAGCGGAGAGTCAGGCAGATGCAGGCGCAAATATACTGCATATAATGCCGGAATCGCCGTCAAAATTAACGCCACCCGCCAGCCCGCGATCGGCCAAACATCACTTGGAATGACAAAATATGCGATAATCGCTGCCAACAGCCATCCAACCGCCCAAAAGCTTTCCAGCAATACTACAATCCGGCCGCGTTCTTTTGCCGGTACACTTTCGGAAACAAGCGTGGAAGCTACGGGCAGCTCTCCTCCAAGCCCCATTCCAATAATGAAACGCAAAATAAGGAATGCAGTTAAAGTGGTTGTGAAAGCGGACAGCCCGCTGGCTATCGAAAAACACAATAATGTGACAATAAAAATGGTTTTTCTTCCTACTTTATCGGCCAACATACCGAAAAGGAAAGCCCCTACCGCCATTCCGATGGAGTTGATGCTTCCGATCAGCCCCTTTTCATTGGGCGTAAGGCCCCAATCAAGGGCCAATGCGGCAATAATAAATGACAAAATGCCGACGTCCATCGCATCAAACAACCACCCGATCCCGGAAACTCCCAGCAATTTATTGCGGGAAATGCCTGAGCTGCCAGTGTTTTGTCCCGTATGATTTTTCATTGCCATTTCACCTGTCTTTACATTTGAATTGTTACTTTTACAATAAACGGATTCTCCATGAATCGCAAGCAACAGCCTTTCGGTTTTATGATAAAATGATAATTATGTAAATATTCGTCTAAATTTTTCGTTTTCTATTGAAATATACTAATACTGTGCGTTAAAATGTCTTTTATACGAAAACATTTGTTCATCCAGCGGAAACAAAAGGAGATAATAGTATGTGGAAAGGTTTGCTTGAAGAATATAAAGAATTTTTACCTGTAACGGAGAAAACTCCGAAATTGACTTTAAATGAAGGAAATACTCCTTTAATTTATTTAGGAAATCTGTCCAAAAAACTGGGGATTGAATTATACGGAAAATATGAAGGGCTAAACCCGACAGGCTCTTTCAAAGACCGCGGCATGGTTGTCGCAGTGGCAAAAGCTGTCGAAGAAGGTGCAAAATGCGTCATCTGTGCGTCAACAGGGAACACTTCTGCCGCTGCCAGCGCTTACGCAGCACGTGCAGGCATCCAATCCATCGTTGTGATCCCAAAAGGGAAAGTCGCTCTTGGAAAACTTGCACAAGCCTGCATGTATGGAGCAAAAATTATTGAAATTGACGGAAACTTTGACGATGCGCTTGCCATCGTCCGCAAAATCAGCGAAGAAGGCAAAGTTACCCTTGTCAACTCTGTCAATCCATACCGAATTGAAGGACAAAAAACGGCTGCCTTTGAAATTGTGGATGCTTTAGGGAAAGCTCCTGACTATTTATGCATTCCTGTCGGCAACGCAGGAAATATTACAGCTTACTGGAAAGGCTTTAAAGAATATCATGCCGTGAAAAACTCCGGGCTTCCTAAAATGTACGGTTTTGAAGCGGAAGGAGCGGCCGCAATCGTAAAAGGCCATCCAATCGAAAACCCGGAAACAGTGGCAACAGCAATTCGCATTGGAAATCCTGCAAGTTGGAAATATGCAGAAGCCGCCCGCGATGAGTCAAACGGAATCATCGATTCTGTAACAGACGAAGAAATTCTTGCCGCTTACAAAGAAATAGCAAGAAGTGAAGGTGTCTTTGTTGAACCGGGTTCTGCCGCTTCCCTTGCCGGCGTCATTAAATCCGTAAATAACGGAAAAATCGAAAAAGGCAGCACAGTCGTTACAGTATTTACAGGAAACGGTCTAAAAGACCCTGATACTGCAATGAATGCTTCAACTGTTGAAGTCGTTTCTTTGAAAAACGACATGGAAGAAATAAGAAATTATATCGAGGGTTTAGTATGAGTAAAAAGTGGAAGATCACTGTTCCAGGTAGTACCGCAAATTTAGGCCCTGGGTTTGATTCGATCGGTCTCAGCTTGTCTCTATATTTGCAATTGACCGTTACCCTTCAGGATGAGTGGGAAATTATCCATTTGTCCGAAGACTTGCCAAAAAAATTTGAAATTGAAGACCATTTAATTTATAAAATTGCCAACGAAACTGCAAAACGTTATAACAAAGTGATGCCTGCCTGCCGGATTGAGATGACGAGCGAATTGCCGTTTGCAAGAGGCATTGGCAGCAGTGCGGCGGCAATCGTTGCCGGCATTGAAATTGCCAACCTTCTCTGCGACCTTCAATTGACTGTCCAAGATAAATTAAATTTGTCTTCTCAATTCGAAGGTCATCCGGACAATGCAACTGCTTCTGTTTTAGGCGGCCTTACGATTTCCTCAATGGATGATGAAGGCAATGTCGATACGATTCACATCCATGACCTTGACGCATCCTTTGTCCTATTCATTCCGGATGTGAAATTAAAAACGGCGGAAGCAAGAAATGTCCTGCCGGATACATTCAAACGGCCATATGCCGTCCAAGCCAGCGCAGGCGCAAATATGCTCGCGGCAGCACTGGTGCTGAAAGATTATGAACGCATCGGAAAATATATGGAATCGGATTTATTCCACGAACCGTTCCGTGCAAACCTGGTTCCTTATTACCACGAAATTCGCAAAGAAGCGAAAAAAGCCGGGGCATATGGAACCGCGTTAAGCGGCGCAGGACCGACAATGATTTCCATTATTCCTGAATCCATTGGCCAACAATTCGTTGCAAAAATGGAAGAATTGTTCCCAACACACAAAATCATTTTGACAAAACCGGATCAACACGGTGTCCATGTGGAAGAAATCTCAAGCGTTTCAAAATTATAAATAAAAAAGGAGTTGTTCAGAAGTCCTGGACTTCCAAACAACTCCTTTTTTATTAGGATAATAAAATCAAGCTTACCGCCATCACAGCCATCCCGATTACCAAACCGTAAATCGATGAATGGGTTTCATCATATTTCTTCGCAGCCGGAAGCAGTTCATCAAGGGAAATAAACACCATAATCCCCGCAACTGCAGCAAAAATAATTCCAAACATAACATCATTTAAAAACGGCATCAATATTAAAAATGCTACGAGAGCGCCGATTGGTTCCGCCAGACCTGATAAAAAGGAGAGTTTAAATGCTTTCATACGCTGGCCTGTGGCATAAAAAATCGGAATGGCAACAGCTATTCCTTCCGGGATGTTGTGAATGGCAATGGCAATGGCTATGGCAATTCCGACGCTTGGATCATGCATCGCGGACATAAATGTCGCAATGCCTTCCGGAAAGTTATGAATCCCTATTGCCAATGCCGTAAAAACTCCCACTTTCATCAACTTTACATTCTCTATTTCCTTATGCGTCCGTTCTGCTTGTTGTACATCCTCAACGGTTTTTACTTCATGCGGATTCGTCTTGTTGGGTATGAAATTATCAATCAATGCAATGAACAACATTCCCCCGAAAAAGCCTATTACTGTCATCCAGTAGCCTTTTGTGTCTCCCAATGCAAGGGTTAATGCATCTTTGGCTTTAAAGAATATTTCAATTAACGAAACATAAATCATGACACCGGCCGAAAAGCCCAGCGCTGCCGATAAAAACTTTTTATTTGTTCTTTCAGTAAAAAATGCGATCAGCGCGCCAAGGCCCGTTGCCAGCCCTGCCAGCAGTGTCAGGCTAAACGCCAAAACGATGTCGTTCATTGTAACATCCTTTCATTCTCTTTACTAGTATTATATTATATACACGAATTTTTCCTAAGTGCAACTTTCTTTTCCAAAACTATTTTTTTTGCTCTAAAAAAACTTATAAAAAAATGAAACGCTGAAGATGCGTTTCATTTTTCTGTAATCTGATTCCTCTTCAAATTTTTATACAAATAAACGCAAATGCAGAACCATGTCAACCCCAGAAGCCATCCGGCAATCACATCAGTCGCAAAATGCCGGCTTTCGGCCACTCTGGATAAGCCGATGAAAAAAGCGATGACACCGGCTCCGATCCAGTACAACCATTTCATTATTGTGACGGATGTCCGCTCAGACAGCAAAAATGCGATTGTAAACAAATAAAGCATCCCCACCATTGCATGGCCGGAAGGAAAACTGAAGGAGGCCAGCTGATCTTCTATTTCAGGCCGCGGCCGTTTCACCCACTTTTTCACCAGCTGATTCAACAAAATGCCAACCGGAATGGTCAAAGTGACAAAAAACATCCCCCAATAATTCTGGAATTTAAACCATAACCATAACAATAAAAACAACGTAATGAAAATAATGAATTTCGTTTCCCCCAAATAATGAAACAAACCGATCAACTTGTTTCCGGCAAACAATAACCGCATATTTTCATCAAAGGAAACAAAAAAAGAGGAATCATAAGTATAACGCAAAGCAATAAAAAGGGCAAAGGACATGAATCCCGCAATGAACAATCGGTAATTTCCCACTTTTCCCTCCATAAAAGAGTATTTATCAATTAAATTGCCAGCTTTATGTATAAATAATACCTAAATAAATAAAAATTTTTCCTTTATCTCTCCCTGTTTTATTAACGTTTTTTCTTATTTCTGGAAAATAACTTCTGCAGAAATAAAAGAAGCTGTCCAATTACGGACAGCTTCTTTTATATTACTTCTTTTATATTATTTTAATTCCTCCAAGATTTCCTCAATTTTCAACATTTCAGATTGCAAACCGCCACCGGATAAGTACCAAAGCGCACCGTCCAAGTAAACGATTTTTCCGTTTTTGTATGCTTGAGTTTGCTTAATGATGTCATTTTCCATGTCCGCTTCGATGTTGGATTGTCCGCCGATAGCTGCTGTACGGTCAATGACGAATAATACTTCCGGATCAAATTTTAAGATGGATTCAAAACCGAAATCTGAACCGTGGGATGAAGCTTCAATGTCGTCAGTTACCGGAGTGAAACCATAAATATCATATACATATCCGAAACGTGAATTTTTGCCAAAACCGGATAATTTACCTTCGTTGTACATAGTTACTAATGAAGTTTTGTATTGGCCNGCTAAATTTTTGATTTCATCAAGCTTCGAATCAAATTTTGCCAAATAGTCTTCAGCTTCTTTTTCTTTACCGAACAGTTTTGCTGCAATATCAACAGATTTCTCGAATGTGCCCCAGTAATCGTCTTGGGAAGTGCCAACGAAGACTACGTTTGGCGTGATTTCTTTTAATTGATCATAGAATGTCGCTTGGCGACCTGAAATGAAGATGGCATCCGGTTCTAATGCAGCAATTTCTTCAAGGTCCGGAGTTTTCAAGTTACCAACGCTTGCATATTCGTCTCCAGCAAATTTAGAAAGATGTTTTGGCAACGTGCCGTCTTTTGGAACGCCAACAATGCCTTCAACACCCAAAGCATNCAGTGTATCTAAGAAACCGAAGTCGAATACAACGATTCTTTCAGGCATTTTTTCAAACGTCACATCTTCGTAAACCGTAGTCTGGCCTGATTCTTCATCCTTCGTTTCAGCAATTGTAGGGGAAATTGTCATAGGGAATGCTCCCGAAGCTTCTTGTTTATTTTCATTTGTATTTGTGCCTGTATCTTTCTCCGCTTTATCGTCGCCACAAGCAGCCAAGATAAAGACCAGCGTTGCAAGAATAACTGCGAATAATTTCCAGTTTTTCATCTCATTCCTCTCTCCCGTCCTAAGAAGTTTTTGATATTGATAATCATTATCAATAACCGAGTTTAATTATAATGATCAAGTTTTGGTTCGTCAATATGTTTTTTGAATATTTTACAAAAAATGATTTAGAAAAGCGCCGACACTTTTCTAAATCATTTTCATGCCAATCAAGTATGGGAATTAAAATATACGCAAATCCGGCATCCATTTTGTTCCTGAACCGGAATATTCATATCGTAGATTTCCCTCAACGCTTCAGAATTGATAATCTCGTCGGTAGGTCCATTTTTCACAACTTTTCCGTTTTTTAAAGCCACTATATAATCCGAATAAACAGAAGCAAAGTTGATGTCATGCAATACGATGACAACCGTTTTACCCAATTCATCCACAAGCTGGCGCAATATTTTCATAATCTGCACGGAATGCTTCATGTCCAGGTTGTTCAATGGCTCATCCAAAAGAATATAATCCGTATCTTGGGCAATCACCATTGCGATGAACGCCCTCTGTCTTTGGCCGCCTGATAATTGATCCAAATATTTGTCCTCAATCTCTTTCAAATTCATATATTCAATCGCTTTTTCCACATATTGTTCGTCTTCAGGCGTCAATCTGCCTTTCGAATAAGGATAGCGACCAAAGGACACGAGTTCCCTTACTGTTAATCGAACATTTAAGAAATTGGACTGTTTTAAAATGGAAACCCGCTTTGCCAACTCACTTGATTTCCAACTTTTCACATTCTTGTTATCCAATAATACTTCCCCTGTATCTGCATCTATTAATCGGCTAACCATCGACAACAAGGTTGACTTCCCTGCACCGTTTGGCCCGATGAAGGAAGTAATCGCATGTGGCCGAATTGTCAACGAAACATCACTGACAACAGGTTTATTTCCATATTTTTTCGTCAACCCTTTAATTTCAATCATCCCGCAGCCCTACTCTCCTTTAGTAATAAATAAATAAAGTAGATTCCGCCTACAAAGTTGATAATGACGCTTAAAGTAGTATTGAATTCAAACACATGTTCAACCAAAAACTGCCCGCCTACGAGAGCGATTACACTAAATAATCCGGCACCCAAAATTAATACGGAGTGCCTGTAAGTTGCAAAAAAATGATAAGAAAGATTGGCGACAATCAATCCAAAAAAAGTAATTGGACCGACCAACGCCGTTGATGTGGCAATAAGCACTGATGATAATACTAAAACCTGCATGACTAAACGATCGTAGTTTACTCCCAAATTAATCGCATTTTCCCTGCCAAGCGAAGCCACGTCCAATTGATGCAGCAATTTGTATCCCAAAATAAAGGAAATCAACAAAATGATGCTTGCAATGAACAATAGCTCTACCTTTATCCTTGTAAAGCTGGCAAACAATAAGTTTTGCAAACTCAAATATTCGACGGGATCTATCAACACCTGCAAGAAGGACACGGAACTTCCCAGGAAAGTACCGATAATCATCCCCATCAATAAAAGCAGGTAAATCGGATACTTATCCGCACGGAATATCGTCCGATACAGCAGCAAGGCAAACAGAATCATTGCGGCAAGCGCCGTTGTAAAGTTTAAATATTGATTAACCACCCATATCGACGAGGAGCCGGCAAAGAAGAAAATCAACGTTTGAACAACTTCATACATGGAGTCGATCCCCATAATCGATGGTGTCAATATTCGGTTGTGGGTGATCGTTTGGAACACCACTGTTGAATAAGCGATGGCGAAACCGGTCACAACCATCGCTCCGACCCGCATCATGCGCCGAGGGAAAGCATAATCGAATCCGCCTTTGATATCATAAAATCCATAAAGCAAAATACAAATAATCCCAATAATCGCCAGCACAATCAATTTCACTATATTACTTCGCATATGCTCTCCCCCTAAACAACATGATTAAGAAGAGCAAACTGCCTATTACCGCGACTGTCACATTGACAGGAATTTCATATGGATACACTACAACTCTTCCAATAATGTCGCAGATTAATAGGAATACAACTCCCAATACAATGGTATGGGGAATTGTTTTGCGCAAATTGTCCCCCATATAAATGGAGACAATATTCGGAACAATCAATCCCAGGTACGGGATGACCCCGACCGTCAAAACGACCGTGGTCGAGATGATTGCCACAAGGATTAATCCTAGATTCAGCACGGCTTTATAACTTAAGCCCAAGTTTTTGGCAAAATCCTCGCCCATGCCGGCAACTGTAAATTTATTAGCATATAAATAAGCCAAAATGATCGCAGGAACACTGACATATAAAAGTTCATAACGTCCTGAGATAATAAGCATAAAACTTCCCATTAACCAAGTATTTATGTTTTGGATCAAATCCCCTTCATACGCGAAAAAAGTCGTAATGGAGGATAGGATATTACCGTACATGATACCGATCAACGGCACAAACACAGGATCCTTAAATTTGATCCGGTCCAGGATTTGCATGAACAGGATCGTCCCTGCAAACGCAAAAACAAAGCTGAAAATAATTTTTTGCATATATGCCGCTTGCGAGAACAATAAGATGGAAATCAAAATTCCCAGCTTCGCTGCATCCAATGTGCCTGCCGTAGTAGGTGATACGAATTTATTTCTGCTTAAACTCTGCATAATTAAACCAGCAATACTCATTCCTGCACCCGCTAAAATGATTGCAAGCAACCGGGGCACCCTGCTGATCAAAAAAATTTGCGCCTGCTGCGAATCCCAATCCAACAAATCAGCGGGTTTGATGTCGATTGCTCCTATGAACAGCGAGATGAAGGACAGGATGATTGCTGCTAAGATCAATACCCATAACCTCATTTTTTTGTCCCCATCTTTTTCTGTTTTTATTGATAATGATTATCATAATCGAGTACATAAACATTATAAGTACTAAATTTTGAAAAATCAATTGAAAATGAAAATCATCTAAAAATAAGGCTTTTTCAAACAAAAAAGCCGATGGAAACATTTCTCCACCGGCTCTGCGAATTATGTTGCATCATTTGCCTGAACCCTTACAATTGAGACGTTTTTTCTTATTTAACTCCCTTCATTGCTTTAGAAATTATAGGAGTTAACAATAATATGATTAAACCAAGAACCATCGATAGTCCGCCAAGCATGCCAAAATACGCAAACTCCGTAACCGCTTCATATAATCTTACCAACTGTGCGTTAATGGCCTGCGCCGCTGCGCTTGTAAGAAACCAAAGAGCCATTGTCTGGGAAGCGAAAGCTTGCGGGGCAAGTTTAGTCGTCGCCGATAGTCCGACAGGCGAAAGCATCAGTTCCCCGATTACGACCAAAAAGAATGACAATACCAGCCATAATGGGCTCACTAATTCTGTACCGCCGGAAAGTTTTGAAGGAATCATCATCACCAAAAAGGATGCGCCCGCGAAAAACAGTGCCAAGGAAAACTTGAGCGGCGTTGAAGGCTGCCGTTGTCCAAGCCTCATCCATAACCACGCAAATACAGGTGCAAACATGATAATAAACAACGGGTTCAAGGACTGGAACCAGGAAGCTTTTAATTCAAATTCCCCGACATTCAAATCGGTTCTTGTATCTGCATAAGTCGCCAATATGGTTGCTCCCTGTTCCTGGATGGCCCAGAACATCACCGCTGCGATGAATAATGGAATATATGCCAATACTCTGGATTTTTCATCTTTTGTCGTTTTCGGACTTCTATACATTAAAATGAAAAATGCAGTAGGAATTAATACTCCGAGCGTTGTGATGATCGTGCTGAATACGCCCATTGTCAAATTGCCGGCCGCATATAATCCGCCTAATACAATCGCCACCAGTACAATAATGATCGCAAAATTCAGCATCGCCTTTTTCTTTTCTGCTTTGTTCAATGGATTTGGCACTTGGGTTCCTGCCAATCCAAGGTTTTTCTTTTGCGTGATTGTATAAATGGTTAAACCGATAAACATTCCGACAGCCGCCAAGCCGAAGCCTAAATGGAAGCTGTAAGTTTCTCCGATTGTACCAACAATGAACGGCGCCAAAAACGCACCCATATTGATTCCCATGTAGAAAATACTGAAACCGGAATCCCTGCGGTTATCATTTTCATCATAAATCTCTCCGACAATGGAAGATACATTCGTTTTTAACAAACCTGTGCCGATAATAATAAACGCCATTGATAAAAGAAGACCTGTTAATGCAAGGGGCAGGGCTAAAATAATATGCCCTATCATTATCAGTATCCCGCCGTAAAACATTGTCTTGCGGGGACCCCAGATGCGGTCGGAAACCCATCCTCCGACAATGCCGGACATATACACCAAAGAACCATAGATGGCCATAATGGAGTTTGCAGTGCCCCGCTCGAGACCTAAACCGCCTTCATGCAGCTCATAGTACATATAAAAGATTAAAATCGCACGCATGCCATAATACGAAAAACGTTCCCAGAACTCCGTAAAGAACAGCGTAAACAGACCTTTAGGATGTCCAAAAAAACCTTTCCGGGGAACAGATTTCAATATCTCTTCTTTTGATAACATCAGCATACCTACTTTCTTAAAGATGTATTTTCTTTTTTCTGAANAATTTGTCACTTCCGCNCAATTACAGTTAATAGTTATAAATANAATTCTAAATTTTATCAATATAAAAAATAAATGTTAAAATTTTTAATTTATTTATTATTTTCCTAAATTTCAGACCGTTTCTTCTGTAATTAATTATCGCCAANCCTTTAATATGTTATATTAAAATAATTAAAACTTGGTTTTTCATTGATTGCATAAAAAAGCGGGGAACGATTTTCCCCGATCTTTTCCTTATTTTTTTACCACAAATTCCTCGAACCTTTTAAAATCCGCTTCCTTCAATTCCACTTTCAATCTTGTGCCTTCTTCTTCATACTCCGATGAAATTACCGTGGCATTTTCATTTAAATAAGACACTATATCCCCCCTGCGGAATGGAACAAACATCTCACAAAGATGATAATCAGAGAAAATATGTTTACGAATGCATTCAATCAATTCATCCAGGCCTTTCCCTTCCTTTGCCGAAATCCAGAGGTCGTCTCCATAAACCCGGGGATAAGGAACATTGGCCAAATCGCATTTATTATAAACATAAATGGTTGGAACATTTTCAACCCCAATTTCTTTTAACGTCCGGGTAGTTACGTCCATCATAAACGGATATTCACGATGCGAAACATCCACCACATGCAGTAATAAATCCGCTTCTCTCGCTTCCTCCAATGTCGAGCGGAAAGCTTTGACCAATTGATGGGGCAGTTTGCTGACAAATCCGACCGTATCCGTAAGCAAAAACTGTTTCTTATCCGGCAATTCGATTTTTCGCACAGAGGTATCCAGCGTGGCAAACAGCATATCCTTTTCCAATACTTCTTTTTCCGCATGTCCGTATCTTGCAATCAATTTGTTCATGATTGTCGATTTTCCTGCGTTGGTATATCCGACAAGGGATACTACCGGAATTTCATTTTTTCTTCTTTTCTTTCTTTGGGTTTCCCGTTGCTCTTCGATTTGTTCAAGTTCCTTCCGCAATCTTGAAATTTGATCTTCGATTTTGCGCCGATCCAGCTCTAATTTTGTTTCACCAAGCCCCCTGTTTCGAAGGCTCCCGCCCGTTGCACCGGCTTGTCTCGAAAGAGAAGAATAGAGCCCCACAAGTCTCGGCAACATGTATTGCAGCTGTGCAAGCTCCACTTGCAGTTTTGCCTCTTTCGTTTTCGCCCGGCGATCAAAAATATCTAATATCAAAGTTGTCCGGTCAATGACTTTGCAATCCAGCTCCCTTTCCAAGTTGCGGATTTGGGACGGCGAGAGTTCATCATTAAAAATGACGAGATTTCCGCCTGTTTCTTCCATAAAATTTTTGATTTCGGACACTTTCCCTTTCCCGACATAATGTGATGGATTGATGCGCTCCAGATTTTGCGTCACTTGACCCAGCACTTCCACATCCAAAGCTTCCGCGAGATTCGCCAATTCTTCCATGGAATATTCGAAGTTGGGATCGTTTATATTGACACCTACCAATATCGCCTTTTCTTTCACCGTTTCCACTTCTTTTAAACGAGCCATATTCTTCCCTCCAAACATGGGTCTTCCTGGTTATAGTAAAGTATACCATTTCCAAAAAAGAAGGGCCCACCTTCGATTGTGGACCCTTCCAAATACATTTTATGATTCTTTTTCACTTTTTAATATTTCCAATGTCCGGTCAAATTCTTCCTCGATTTCCTTGTTTGGCTTATATGTCAATAAGCTGACAATTACCGCAACAATTAAGTTGGAGAAGAATCCCGGAACCATTTCATAAATCATTCCTGAAAGCGCATCGGATTGACCCCAAATAAATGCAACAATCGCTCCGACAACCATCCCGCTGAATGCCCCAATATTTGTAAGTTTTCTCCAATATAACGCAAGGATGATGATCGGACCAAAGGAAGAACCGAATCCGGCCCACGCAAAAGCGACTAGATCCAAGATGGTGTTATTTGGATTCCAAGCCAATAGGATGGCTACGATTGATACTACCAGAACGGCCAAACGTCCTGCCGTCACATAGTGCTTATCGGAAGCATCCTTTTTAAACAGCACTCTGTATATATCTTCGATCAACGCAGAAGAAGTAACAATCAGCTGGGATGAAATCGTACTCATAATAGCCGCCAAGATGGCTGCAAGCAAAATTCCGGCAACAAATGGATGGAATAGGATTTTCCCCATTTCAATGAAGATCGTTTCAGGGTCATTAAGCGTCAAACCGTTCTGTTGGAAGTATGCGACTCCGACAAGCGCCGTACAAATCGCTCCAACAAGGCTTAAAATCATCCATCCGATTCCGATTCGGCGGGCATTTTTCATTTCTTTAACCGTATTAATGGCCATAAACCGGACGATAATATGGGGTTGTCCAAAATAACCAAGTCCCCATGCGACTGAGGAAATAATCCCCGCGGCAGCTGCTGTGGATGGAAGCAATTCCAAATGCTCCATATTTACAGCGGTGATGGAATTCGCCGTTTCACCCAATCCGCCTGTAACAAAAACCCCAACAAGCGGCACCAAGATCAATGCCAGGAACATAATCGTCCCTTGCACAACGTCTGTATAACTTACCGCTAAAAATCCTCCGAATAACGTGTATAAAACCACTACCCCTGCAACAATCAGCATACCTAAATGGTAATCAAGCCCGAAGGAACTTTGGAAAAACTTCCCCCCCGATACCATGCCGGAGGACACGTAAAACGTAAAGAAGACAAGAATGACAACTCCTGAAGCGATCCGCAACAATTTTGTATTGTCTCTCAGACGGTTATCCAAAAAGCTCGGAATCGTAATGGAATCTTTGGAAACATGCGTATAAACGCGCAAACGCGGTGCGACTAAAATATAGTTCAAGTATTGGCCGACCGTTAATCCGATGGCGATCCATGCTTCCACTAAACCGGCGGCATAAATGGCGCCCGGCAATCCCATTAAGAGCCACCCGGACATATCAGCGGCCCCGGCACTTAATGCGGTCGTTATGGGACCTAATCCACGCCCTCCCAACATAAATTCCTTTAAGTTGCTGGTTCTCAAAAACGAATACCAGCCGATTAACAACATTGCAACCATGTACAATATAATTGCTAACAGTTGATAATGGAAATCTTGCATATTTTTNCCTCCTTTTCACCTATTACAACAGGACTATAACNTAAAACAGCAGAAACCGGACAAAATCCAGAATTCCTACTATCTTAACTTTACCACAGGAATATATTCCTTGAATATAATTTGTTTTGAAAATTCCTTTTTCTAATAATATTCGGTAAACACATCAAACTTCAGCAGGGTTTTCAACAGTCTTATATATAGGTATTATGTGTTACACTATTAACGATTATCCTAAATATAAAAAAGAAGGTCGATTCTATGGAATTTCAGGAAATGAAACAGCAATTATATGAACTAATCAGTCAAAAAAAGCTGGTTTCCGCAACCATCAGCCAACCAAGAAAAAAATCCGCTGAATTAAAAAGGGTAAAATTGAAGCCGGTCGAAATAAAAGGGCAATACCATATTCAATTGGAATATCAATATGAACGGGTATTAAAGCATCACAACATCCCGCTTGAGAATTTTTACCCAAATCTTGAAGAGTTATTTCTGCATTTCAGGCAATTTCATGGACAATTTACAGATCGCACAATCCAAGTTCAATTAACGAAAAAAAATAAAGTTTTTTGGAAAGAAGAAAAAACAAATACTTTAAAGGAAGTATCCTTATCCCACAACCGAAAAAAGAACTATATATTGGATGAATCCGGGACTTATCCATTTTTGGTACGGCTTGGAGTACAAACCCCTGAAGGAAAAATTAAAAAACAAAAATACGATAAATTCCGGCAAATTAACCGTTTCCTTGAATTCATCGACGATTCTCTTGAGTATTTGCCGAAAAATGAGCAAATCCGGATTATCGATTTCGGTTCAGGAAAGTCCTACCTGACCTTTGCTTTGTACCATTATTTAAAAATCGAAAAAGGCCTGGATATAAAAGTGACAGGGCTGGATTTGAAAAAAGAANTGATTGAAGAGTGCAACAAAATTGCAAAAGATCTAGAATATGACAATTTGGAATTTCTTGTCGGGGATATCAGCGATTATAATGATGAAAAATCCGTGGATATGGTCGTCACATTGCATGCCTGTGATGTAGCCACTGACATGGCGCTGGCACGTGCGGTCAAATGGGGGGCAAAAGTGATTTTAAGCGTGCCATGCTGTCAGCATGAATTAAATCGCCAACTGCATGCCCCTGCGCTGGAAATCATGACCCAGCACGGAATTATTAAAGAACGTTTTGCCGCTCTCGCGACCGATTCCATTCGCGCAGAAATTTTAAAATTGGCCGGTTATGATGTTCAATTAATGGAGTTCATCGATATGGAACATACACCAAAGAACATTTTGATCCGGGCCTATTACACGGGCAGAAAACCGGGCGTAAAAGAGATTGAACAATACAAAGCCTTCGTTGAATTTTTGTCGGCTCAGCCCTTTTTGCAAAATGAATTAAAAGAATACTTACCATTAGGAAAACCATAATAAAATTTAAAAGCATATTAATATGGCATCAGCCAAATTAATATGCTTTTTCTTTTTTAATGTTTCTGAAAAATTGTTAACAAATTAATATTACAGGAATGTAAATTTTGTTATTTTCATCACCTCCGTTCTATAGTTTTTAAAAATTTTTTGTTATCATAAAAAAGGTTTGATTAAACTAACGTATAGCAGGGGGCTTTACTATCATGTTCAATTCAAGAAAATCGGATCCATTTTTCGTCTCATTGCACAAGATTGCGGAAAACATGCGGGAAGCCATTCATTTTGCCAACGACTTTAAAATCAATTCATTAGCAGACGTAAAAGAATTAAGTATTAAAGTAAAGAAGTATGAAACCGATGGAGACAATTTAATCCATGAACTTATCGTCATGTTAAACAAATCCTTCATGACACCTATTGAAAGGGAAGATATTTTGGCTTTAGCCATTAAAATGGACGATGTCTTGGATGGAATCGAACAATGTTTTGCACACTTTGAAATGTTTTCCATTACAGAATTGGATGATTCGATGCGCGCATTTCTAAAATACATAACAAGAAGTGCAGATGAAATTGTGTCAGCCATCGACTTGCTCAATAAAAAAGATTTGCCTTCCATGAGAAACCACATCATCTTAATTAAAGACTATGAGCGCGAATGTGATGAAATTTCACGTTCTACCATTAAACAGCTATTTTTGAACGAAAAAGATCCAATCCGTTTGATTAAATATAAAGATATTTACGATTTATTGGAAGATATCGCGGACCATTGCCAGGACGTAGCAAATACACTCGAAACAATCATTATGAGAAATGCTTAAAAACGGAGCGTAGAATAGGATATGGATACCATCTTAATCATTACAATATTAATCGTCATTTTTGCGCTGGCTTTCGATTTCATCAACGGATTTCATGATACAGCAAATGCGATTGCTACATCCGTTTCAACCCGGGCGCTGCCTCCCCGCGTCGCTGTACTGCTGGCGGCCTTTATGAACTTCCTGGGAGCAATTTCTTTTGTAGGAGTCGCAAAAGCGATTGCCAGCGATATCGTTGATCCGTTCTCCCTGAATCAAAGTCCTGATGATACTACAGGATCTGTGGTGATATTGGCAGCGCTTCTTTCCGCCATTATTTGGAACCTTCTCACCTGGTATTTTGGGATACCATCCAGCTCTTCTCATACATTAATCGGTTCCATAGCGGGAGCCGCCATCGCAGCGGCGGGATTTAATATCCTCAATTACAGCGGTTTTATCGGGATTTTGGAAGCGCTGATCTTCTCTCCTTTCATCGCNTTTGGAGTCGGCTTTCTATTTATGTCGATCTTTAAGATGATTTTTAAAAATTTAAACTTATACCGTACAAATAAAGGATTCCGTACAATGCAGATTTTCACTGCTGCATTGCAAGCCTATACCCATGGCACGAATGATGCCCAAAAGGCGATGGGGATCATTACAATGGCCTTGATTGCGGCAGGAATCCAACACGATAATGATGTGCAGGAATGGGTGCGGATTGCCTGCGCCCTTGCAATGGGATTAGGTACATCCATCGGAGGATATAAAATCATTAAAACAGTGGGAACTAAAATTATGAAAATCCGTCCCGTCAACGGTGCTGCCGCCGATTTGGCTTCAGCGACTGTCATCTTCGGCGCGACGCTGATCCACTTGCCTGTTTCAACAACTCATGTCATTTCCTCATCCATTATGGGAGTTGGAGCCGCGCACCGCGTTAAAGGCGTAAAATGGGGAGTGGCCCGAAAAATCGTTTTGACCTGGATTATTACAATGCCCATTTCAGCGGTCATCGCCGCTTTAATTTACCTTTTGCTGGATTTAATTTTTTAAAAAAAACACGAGCATTTTTGCTCGTGTTTATATTGTTTGTCCCGACGGAATTGTTTGAAACGCTTCAATCCCTTGATTGATCTGAGGTTCATAAACGGCATAAAAGATGCTCAGGGCAATGACAACCAGGATGCTCACTACAATGATAATTCCTATAAGCAGGACTGCCGCTTTCTTTCCACTCATACTAATTCCCCTTCTTTATTCCATAAATCGCTGTGTCCCCTCTTAGTATACAATATCGGTCATCTTTAAAGCATATTTTAATCAAACCGTTTTTGTAGCCGTTTCCTTGATTTTCTTCCTTTCTTCATAAATATTTTTTACGATCACTTTCAATACCGCATAAGTCGGAATACCGATAATAATGGCAACAAAACCGCCGATGTTGCCTGCAGCCAAAACAATGGTGATGACCGTCAATGGATGGATATCCAAAGTTTTGCCCATGATGTTTGGCGTTATTAAATTGCTCTCCAATTGCTGGGCAACCAGCGTAATGACACATACCCAAATTACCAATACCGGATCTTGTATGAAGGCCACAAGAATGGCAGGAGCCAAAGAAATCCATGGGCCGATAAAGGGAATCATATTCATGAAAAAAGCAAAGATTGCGAGTAAAAGAGAATATTCAAGACCAATGATCAAATAGCCAATAAAAATCATGGCGGCAAGGATCAGGCTGACCAGCACTTGCCCTTGGACATAGTTTTTTAATACTTCATTGATATCTTCCAACGTCTTTTTCACCCATGTACGCCGTTCTCCGGTAAAGAGCTTGTAAATATTTGGCGCAAACTTCTCATGATCCTTCAACATAAAAATGTAAAAAAACGGCACCAGGATTAAAGTAAAGATTGTAGAAACCGTACCGCTCACGAAGTTGACAATGCTTTTGCTGCCGACAACCACAATGTCCTGGATGGAATTCGTCACAGAATCTATAAAGTTCTCAACTTGGGGAGGCAGATTATCTTTGTTTTCCAAAATAAAATCTTTGACATCCATAATTTTGTCGCCAATGGTCGGAGCATTTTCCACTAAACGGTTGACTTGATCTGCAATCGGATTGCCGATAATGAACAATAGTCCAGTCACTAATCCCGCAAGCGCAAGCACGATTGCCGAAATGCTCGCCCATCTTGGCAGCCCCTTTTTTTCCAGCCACCGCTGCAGCGGCTCTGATATGTAAAAAAGAACCCCGCTTAACAATACTGGGACAAAAATGGTTTTTATGATGATCACAATCGGATTAAAAATCCAATGAATTTCTATTACATATTTAATTATTAATAGAGCAATTAAGATTCCTATCCCCACTTGAAACCACAGTTTTTTTGTCATCTTCCATTCACTCCCTTATTCAATTGTAACCAATTCTCAACCGTTCCTATACAGCCTGCTCCGGCCTATTGTCGGATAATAGAGGAGATTTTCTGAAAGCATTTTAGGCAATATCCTTTTTTATACGATCACCATAATTGCTTTACTTAATTATATTAATAATTTATATACGGCAAAACATGATGAAAGTTCCAAAAATCAACACAAATAGAAACCGTTTCTTGAAATGAAGATTGAAGCGATGAAGCTGCAATTAAAAAAGAATTTTAAGCACTTTCACATTTTCCTTTTCTCCAAACAATTCGGTTGATATCAATGACTTTACTATTATTGTCATATTTTCGCGAAGGATATCATTTCCGTTTGTCGAATATCTGCAATAGGAGGTGTTGAAGATGACAAAATGGGAATACAAAGTAGAAACACGTTCAATGAGCTTGGAAGGAGAAATCAATGTGGAAACCCTATTTAATGAATTTGGAGGTGAAGGCTGGGAATTAATCAGCATCATTCCGGAATACACGAACACAACCAATGATCAAAACCAAATAGACAGTATATATGTAAACACTTATACATTTGTTTTTAAACGTCCAAAACAATAAGAATACCAAGATATAACAATTGCCTCCCCCATCAACCCATTTGCCATTTACGAGGGAGGCAAAAAATATCGCAGCCAATTATGATGCTACCATAATTGGTTATATTTTTTACTCATCGCCCAAATCCGCATTGTGGTACACCCGTTGCACGTCTTCCAAATCTTCTAGTGCATCAATCATTTTTTCAAATTTCGCCTTATCTTCACCAGTCAGTTTTACTTCCGTTTGCGGAATCATTGTCAATTCCGCTACCGTAAAATCAGTAATCCCCGCAGCTTTAAAAGCTTCCTGGGCAGCATGGAACTGGTCCGGCTCTGCATAAACGATCGTAATGCCATCTTCTTCAAATACATCCCGTGCATCTATATCCGCTTCCAACAATATTTCCAATACTTCATCCACCGATTTGCCTTCGATTCCGAATACCGCAGTTGCATCAAACATATAAGAAACAGAACCTGCTACGCCCATGTTCCCCCCGTTTTTACCGAATGCTGCGCGCACTTCGGAAACAGTACGGTTTACATTGTTCGTCAAAGCATCAACAATGACCATCGTTCCGCCTACACCAAATCCTTCGTAACGGACTTCATCGTAATCTTCTCCGCCTGCGCCTTTTGCTTTCTCAATGGCACGGTCAATAATATGTTTTGGAACATTGTAAGTTTTCGCTCTTTCAATTACAGCTTTCAATGCCTGGTTCGTTTCTGGGTCTGGATCACCTTTTTTTGCAGCTACGTAGATTTCCTTTCCGAATTTTGCATAAATCCGGCTGGTGTTTTTATCTTTTTCAGCCTTCTTATCTTTAATATTGTTCCATTTGCGACCCATTGGATTTTCACTCTCTTTCCTGGTTTAAGATATCAATTTAATCAGCATTCAATTTATATGACTGTACCATTATACAACATGATTTGTATTATGAAAATAATCCCTAC
>JGI1652J44930_10000204_pt1 | contig 23711 bp, 22 predicted proteins | sample NewIslsDNAsample_FD_44930 | JGI IMG/M metagenome (IMG submission 44930)
CGGCGGAAGAACGCCGGAGCCGAAGATCGTGGAAACAACCCCTTGAACGAAATTGAACACGCTATTGAGGATGTTGACGATCAACCCATTTCACCTCCCAACTTATCAATATGTTTTTATAGAGTAGAGAGAAAGGGCTGATGTGCAGGCAAGGGAAAATTGTGCGATAGGCCGTTTGGAGCCGGACAATTAGTCTACGAAACGATTTTCCCTTTCCGTGCGAGGGGCGGAGAAGGAAGAACGGGGTTTTCCGGTGGATTGCACCCGGGCGGCCGGAATTTAAGTGAAAGAAAGGAACGGGAATGGGAATCCCGATTGCGGCAATGGTTGTTTTTTTATAGTTGAAATTTATGTTTGGTTTATAAACTCGTTTGAAAATCAAACAATCAAACCACCCCTCTCAAACAAAACGCCCAAAAAAATCAGTCAGAAGAAAACCCCATCTGTCGAAAACGAGTTTGTCACGCTTCTGATGAAGTCCAGGGCGGGCAGTCGCGAACAGAAGGTGGCGGCCTCTGAAGCGGCAAAAATCTCGAAACTTATTTGTTGCGGGGCACGTGCTAATAAGGGCGGAAAGAGCAGTCCGATTATATTGTCAATCGAATGCAGATGACCGGGACGTCATGGAAGCGTCGGTCCCAAAGGGGAGGACAAGATAAAGGTCAAGGGTGACGGATGGGTACGGCAACACCGGGCCGAAGGAGGCCAAGGCCGGCTGAATCCATGCAAGGTCTGACCGTAATTCCAATGTATTTGTACGACAAGGGTCCCTTAAGCTTTTTGTCTCTTGGGAGAGGATTTTCCGCTGCGGAAAACCCTTTATACCTCCGGATGACACTCAGTGATGCCGGGTTCGTCGGGATGCATCCGATCGGCAACCGGCGGATCCGCAAGCTGCGAGCGGCTCAAAGAGCCAAACGGTTGGCCGGAAACCTTTCGCCCCGGTCGGGGCGGAACATCGCGCTCCAATGTCCAATCCGAACGAGTTGTATATCGCGCGCACCTTCGATGCGCCGCAGGAGCAGGTGTACAAGGCGTTTACGGATCCGGAGCATCTGAAGCAACGGGTGGAGATGAGAGGTTTCCCCGGAAAATGTTGTGGAGCAAGACCGGAGGGGCTCGTCTACACCAATTCCTTTATTGAGGAGGGCACACGGTCCGCTCATTCGGCTTCACTTGGTCGCTGAAATTCTGAATATGTTGACTAACAAGACGACGATCACCATCACGCAAAGAGAATCATCACCCGACTCGCACCCGGAATGTGGAGCGAATCGGGTGATGGCTTTGCCGCCAATGTCAGGTGGTGGACCGCACCACCAATTGGTGAGGCATTTCGACGACGCTTGGGTCGACGGGCGAACCCTCGATCAAGCGGAACAGGATTTCCGAGGCGTGTTCTCCCATTTCCCGGATGGGTTGATATACGGTTGTGATATCCATCAGTTCGGCGATCGGTTGGTTGTCAAAGCCGACGACGGCGATGTCTTCGGGTATCCGGACCCCGTGCCTCTGCGCCTCGAGGATAAAGCCCGCGGCCACTTGGTCGCTGCCCGTGAACAGGGCGGTGGGTTTGTTCGACATCTCCCGTATGGCCCGGAAGAGTTCTTTTCCGGAGAGGACATTGCTCGTGCCTACATTTTCAAAAACATAGCGGCTGTTTATTTCGATTCCCGCTTCGGCAAGGACATCCTGATAGGCCCGCCAGCGGGGACCCTGCACCGTGCAAAGGGTGTTGTTCCGTTTCGCCAGGCAGACGGCGATCGCTCGGTGCCCTTTTTCCACCAGGTGGAGGAGGGCCTGCCGGGCGCCGTTGTAGTTGTTGACGTAAACCATGGGAACGTTGGCTTTTTCCTCATAGGAATTCACCAGAACGAGCGGTCCGCAGGCGGCATAGGGCGCCACCTCCTTCCAATCGTTTTGCATGTCTTCCAGAAGGATGCCGTCCACCTGTTTGGTCTGCAACAGATGGAGAAATCTCAGTTCTTCCCGCGCCTGAAGCCGGGTTTGACACACCATGATCTGGTATCCCTTTCTCAGGGCGACCTCGCCGATTCCCTGCATCAAGCCGCTCATGAAGGGGTGATCGATGCGCTTGATAATGGCGGCGATGACCCCGGTTTTTCCCCGCTTCAGATGAACCGCCGAGGAATTGGGAGTGTAATTCAGCTGGCGAATGGCTTCTTCAACCGCCAGACGGCTCCGTTCGGACACGTACGGATGCCCGTTCAACACCCGGGAGACGGTGGCCGTCGAAACACCGGCCTTTTTGGCGATATCCTTAATGTTGGCCATTTCAGTCACCACCCGATCGGATTTGTTTTCAATTATAAATAATGCATTTATTTAAAATCATCCCTTTTCTCCGCATCCTCCAGCATACGGCGCGAAAGCGCGGAACCCGCCTTCCACATGGCCCCCACCGAAAACAAAAATAGAACGAGGATTATCAGTTTTTCCACACGCAACCCTCCGTAAGGATCCTTTTCAGCATAAAGGTACGTTGTGTAATGCATTACAGGTCAAGGATTTTTTCCGGCGGGGACAGGCCGGAAGCGGAGGAGGGGCAGGGATCGAGCGTCAGTATTAATAATTTTTTATTAAATGAAAAATTCGATATTTATGTTGATTTCGGCGAAGGGGATTGTTATAATTAGTTTAGACAATGCACTAACTAACAAAGCAATGATACCCGTCTGAAAAAGCGGATGAATCGCCGGAGGATTGCGCATAAAAACCGGCCTAAAGGCTTCAGGAAGGAGGGGAGAGAGGGGATCAGGGGGAATCTTTGTTTTCTTTCTTACAAAAGTTGATGGGGAGGCCAGGGAAGGAGTTCGTCAGCGCGGGTTTGGATTTCGATCGAATATCCTGAAGTTTATCGGGAGGTTTCCGTATGTTGAGGTCGAAACCGCTGATTGTTTCGGTCGCGTTTGTGTTGGTTCTCTCGCTTTCTGCGCTGGCAGCCAACCCGAATCCCNCCCACGCGGGGATTGCGAAGGGCAAATTTCTCGGAAATGTCATCGCGGGTTACATCCCTTCCAACTTCGCCACATACTGGGATCAGGTCACCCCGGAAAATTCGACGAAATGGGAATCCGTCGAGTCTTCGAGGGACAACATGAATTGGAGCCAGGCGGATATGGCCTACAATTACGCCAAGAACAACGGATTTCCCTTCAAATTCCACACGCTGGTATGGGGCAGTCAGGAGCCCGGCTGGGTGAGAGGGCTTTCCGCATCGGAACAGCGGGCAGAGGTGATCGAGTGGATCCAGGCGGCCGGGCAGCGGTACCGGGGAGCCGAATTTGTCGATGTGGTCAATGAGCCNCTGCATGCGCCGCCTTCCTACAAGAATGCCATCGGGGGAGACGGAGCGACGGGCTGGGATTGGGTGATATGGTCCTTTGAGCAGGCGAGGCAGGCCTTTCCCAATTCCAAATTGCTCATCAACGAGTACGGGATCATCAGCGATCCCAACGCCGCCGCCCAGTACCTGGAAATCATCCAGCTGCTCAAAAGCCGGGGCTTGATCGACGGAATCGGCATCCAATGCCATTATTTCAACATGGACAACGTAAGCGTCAGCACCATGAGAAACGTCCTGAATATGCTGGCCTCAACCGGGCTTCCCATTTATGTCTCCGAACTTGACATGACCGGAGACGATCAGACGCAATTGGCCCGGTACCAAGAAAAGTTTCCGGTTCTCTGGGAGCACCCGGCAGTGCAAGGAGTCACCATCTGGGGTTACGTCGAAGGTGAAACCTGGCAGGATGGAACCCATCTGATCACCCGCTCGGGCCAGGAGCGCCCCGCCCTTACCTGGCTCAGGGAAGTGTACTTCGGCAACGGTGACGGCGGCGGAGGCGGAGGAGGCGGCGATGGAGCCTACGCCGACTTCGAGACCGGCACCGAAGGATGGAGCGGCCGCAACCTGGTGGGAGGCCCCTGGTCCACCGACGCCTGGAGCGCCAAGGGCTCCCGATCGCTTCAAGGGGATATCCAGCTTTCCAACGGAAGCCAACACTATTTGTACAAGAGCGGCAATTTCAATTTCTCCGGACACTCGCTGCTGAGAGCCACCGTCAAAGGAGCGACCTGGGGGAATTACGGAAACGGCTTGGGCGTGAAGTTGTATGTCAAATACGGAAGCAACTACACCTGGAAGGACAGCGGCTGGCAGACGATCCGCCCCGGAGAAGTAAGGGAACTGACGCTGAACCTTTCCGGCGTAAACACTTCGGACATCAGAGAATACGGCGTGCAATTCATCGGGACCGAGGGTTCGTCGGGCCGGACATCCGTTTATGTCGACAATGTGTATCTGTGGAATTGAAAAAAGCCCCGTTTCGGGGCTTTTTTGTCATCCAAAAAGGATTTGCTCGGCATCAACGTAACAAAAGAAACATTTTGTAACGTTTTTTAGCCCGAAAACAGCGGCAAAAAACGCTTCTCCCCCCGCCTTTCACAGCAATCTTTGAAACGTTTCCGTTTTCTTTTGATTTTGCTTGCGCGCAGCAGCGCCTTGTCGCGGGAAACCTTTTTTCGGCAAGGCCGTTTTTGCCCGTTTCATCCGGTTTTCTGCACAAACCGATTCCCTCAAATCCTATTTTTTGTGCCTGCTCTACAAAAAGATTTTCATTTTTTCCTTCGTTGTTTTAAAATAAAATATGTTGGGAATTTCGTCACTTCATTAAAGGAGATGATTTGGCATGAGCGGCGTTGCGGGTTGGATCGACTGGCAAAGGGACCTGTCCGGGAAGCGGGATGTTTTGCGCTCCATGACCGATGCGATTCGGCATCGCGGCCCCGATGATGAAGGGCATTGGTTTTCCAAGCGCGCGGCGATGGGTCACCGCCGTCTCCATGTCCTCGATCCCGCCGACGGAAAACAACCGATGGTTTGGCGCTCGGGGGATCACTCCATCGTGCTTTCCTGCGACGGGTTTATTGATAACTATCAGGAACTGAAATCGGAACTTGAAAATCTCGGCCACCGGTTCGGGACGAAATCGGATGCGGAAGTGTTGCTGCGCAGTTATTTGGAATGGGGAGAAGATTTCATCCGGCGCATAAACGGGGCGTTTGCCTTTGCCATCTGGGATGAACGGCAAAGCGCATTGATGCTGGCCCGCGACCGCCTCGGCGTCAAGCCCCTCTTTTATAAGGTGCATCATACCGGCCTGCTGTTCGCTTCCGAATTGAAGGCCCTCCTGGCGCATCCGGAAGTCCAACCGGAAGTGGACGCCGAAGGATTCAGCGAAATCTTCGCGATGGGTCCCATCCGCACACCCGGTTTCGGTGTGTTCCGCGGGATTCAGGAAGTCCGGCCGGGTCATTACATCATTTTCACAAAAGAAAAAGCGCATCATCGCCAATATTGGAAACTGGAAAGCAAACCGCATGAAGACGATGTGGATTCGACGGTTGAAAAAAATCCGGGAAATCCTGAAAGACACCGTCAAACGCCAATTGATCGCCGATAAACCCGTCGTGTCCATGTTGTCCGGCGGACTGGATTCCAGCGGGCTCGCTTCCATGGCTTCCCGGTATCTGGCGGAAGAAGGCAAAAGACTCCGCACCTACTCCCTTGACTTTGCCGGAAGCGAACAACACTTCAAAACCAGCCTGTTGCACGCCAGCCGGGATGAGCCGTTTGTGAAAATCGTTTCAGAATACGCCCATACCGATCACCGCACGGTGGTCATCAGCCGGGACGAGCTGACTGAACACCTGTTCCGCCCCCTGAAAGCCCGTGATTTGCCGGCACTGGGCGAAATGGAAGCTTCGCTGCATCTGTTGTTCCGTGAAATGAAAAAAGATGCGACGGTCACCCTGTCCGGTGAATCCGCCGATGAAGTTTTCAGCGGATATCCCTGGTTTCACCAAGATGAATTTTTGTTCTCCGGAACGTTCCCATGGAGCGCGCAAATTCGCTACTTCCGAGACATATTGAATGAAGAGACGCTGAAAACGCTCCGGCCGGAAGAACACAGGGAACGCAGATATCAAGAAGCGGTGAGTGAGGTTCCAAAATTGGAAGGAGAAACGGGAATCGAAGAAAAACAGCGCGAAATGTCCTACCTTTTCATCACCCGCTTCCTGTCCTATTTGCTGGAGCGGAAAGACCGCATGAGCATGGACAACGGTCTGGAAGCGCGTGTTCCATTCAGCGATTACCGGTTGGTCCAATATTTGTTCAACGTTCCCTATTCGATGAAAACCGTCGATCAAGTCGAAAAAAGCCTGCTGCGCCGCGCCTTTCAAGGTTATTTGCCGGAAGAAGTGCTCACCCGCAAGAAAAGCGCTTATCCCTCGAACNCGGATCCGGGGTACTACCAAAACATCCGCAGCATGTTGAATGAAATGATCGAAGATCCGCAAGCGCCTCTGGTTCCCTTTTTGGACAAACAAAAACTCAACTACATTTCCGGACATCTCTTCGAAAAAGCTCCCTTTGNAGTCGGAAAAATGATGGAATTTGTCCTTCACGTCAATCAGTGGTTGCGGGACTACAAGATCTCGTTGAAACTGTAGTCCCATGAAAAAAGGCTGGGTGTTCATAAGGCGTTCAGCCTTTTTTTGTCAATCGGTTGCCTCTCTCGCCTCCCCTTTTCCTGATGATCCGAAACAATCTCGGCGTCATTGCCTTTCAGACCGCAATGATCGCGGGACAGTAGTGAAATACGCGGGCATCTTGCAGGAGAAAACGAGGGACAATATTTCTCAAATCGGCAAAAGGAGCGTGATGAAATATGAAACATTCCCTTACTGTTAATAAAGGTCTGCTCTGCCTTTTACTCGCCCTGGCAGTCACCGGAGCCGCCGGCTTTTCTTTTCTTCCCGCCGGGGCAACGGAAAGGTTTCCGGCAACATCCGAGCGATGTCCGAAGTCGGATGATCTGATCAAACCGGATGACAAAGCCGGAAGAGGAATTCGCGATGCGCTCCCGCAACTGATCCGGGAGGCCTATGGGGAAGATTCCCGTTACCAAAATTATGAGGTAAAGAGAATCATCCCCCTCGCGGATCCCGAGGCCTCCCCCTACTCCGAAATCGCCGAGCAACAATGCGGCCAAGCGGTCGCCGGGAAATCTTTGCTCGTGGAATTGTTCTTCCCGGAGTTTCTGCCGAGCGCCAGTTTGTCGCAAGGTCAGATCTTCGTGGCTAAGACCGATGAAGGATGGAAAGTTTGGCGCCGCCATCGTTAAGACAAAAGCGCCCTCTTTGTTCAGGGCGCTTTTTCTCATGCGGCGATCCGCTGACGGCCCAGTTGGTCGACGGTCCCGCCAACGGAACGCTCGTATTGAATCCCGACGGCTCCTTCACCTACACTCCGGACGTCGGCTTTAGCGGCACGGACAGCTTCACCTGCCAAGCCAGCGGGTGATCGTCGTCGAACGGGGGATCGTAGACGGCAAAAGAAGACGGGAAAATAATTTTTCAACTCCTGCGTCGACGGCTTCGCGGATCAAATATTTGAGGGAGAGCAGGTTGATCAGGACCGCGTCCCTTGCCTGGGTTTCGCACTGGGCGACGTCGCTGCTTGATAATGGCGGCGATGACCCCGGTTCTTTCCCCGCTTCAGATGAACCGCCGAGGAATTGGGAGTGTAATTCAGCCGGCGAAAGGCTTCTTCAATCGCCGGACGGCTACGTTCGGACACGTACGGATGCCCGTTCAACACCCGGGAGACGGTGGCCGTCGAAACACGCGCTTTTTCTCATGGCCCCTCCCCTTTCGGAACCCTTTTTAACCCGTTATAATAAGGTTACAAAATATTTCCGGGTCGCCTCCTCCACCCGATCGAAAGGGACGTTTATCCGACGCGGCCCGATTTCCTGATCAGCGGCTCCGGGTATGCCGCTGAAGCCGAAATAAATCCCGCCGGCACAATCCGGTTTGCAAAAGGAGCGATGCACATGTTGCCCCCCTCCGACTTTCCCGTCATCTCCCGCCGCCTTCCGGANAACATCAACCGGATCATCGCCCGTTTTCCGGAAGCGGTTCAGGATTTTTTTCTGGAGATGATCAGCGCCGACCGCTCCCGTCAAACCATCGCCAATTACGCCTATGACTTCGCTCTCTTCTTCGATTTTCTCGCTTCCCGCAACATCGGTTTCGAATCGGTCACTCCGCGCACCATCCAGCGGTTTTTCAGACACATCGAAAACGGGTATGAGCGGACCGTCTGGGTGAAAATCCGCTCGAAGGATCCGAAAACCGGCGCCATCCGGCAACAGTGGGTCAAGCGGAAACATTTCCGGGAAAATTCCCGCAGCGGNAANGAAAGGAAGAGNGCTTCCCTCCGCTCTCTCTTCCGCTTTTTGGTCAAATCCGGATACCTGGAACGCGACCCCATGCAGGAATACGAGGATGCCTCCCTCCGCTCCCGCTCCCGCCGCCGCATGCCCGTCTTCCTCACCCGGGACGAAGCCCTCCGGCTCATCAAGGCGGTCGACAGCTATCACGAACGCAACCGCGGAGACCATCGCACGTTTCCCTGGATCGAAGCCCGTGACAGGGCCATTCTCCTCCTTCTTCTGGGGACCGGGATGCGCGTGTCCGAGTTGGTCGGTCTCAATCTGAACAGCATTCAGCCGGACGGGGACACGGCGCGGGTGATCGTTCTGGGCAAAGGGGGCCGGGAACGGATGCTGAAATTGAACAACACCGCCTACCAGGCCCTTCGGGATTACCTGGCGCAACGGCCCTCGGATGGCATCCCCCCGGAACACCGGGAGGCCCTCTTCCTCAATCGCAATCGGACCCGCCTCAGCCGGAAGGGAGTGTATGAAGCGATCCAAAAATATGTCCGGGAGGCCAATCTTCCTCCCAAAGCGGCCAACATCTCCCCCCACAAACTGCGCCACACCCTGGCNACTCTGCTCCTCTCCAACGGGGAAAATCTGCGCGTGGTCCAGGAGATTCTCGGCCACTCCAGCATCCAGACAACCCAAATCTACACCCACGTCATCAATTCGGAGAAGGATGAGGCGCTCAAGCGGCTGGACAGTTTGATGTGACTTCCTCTCCCCTTCCATTCCCGTCGAGGGGATGGAGACTCCCCGAATCACCACCTTGGTCTTGAGGGNTGTCACGCCTCCCTTTCACCCGGGGGCACGGAACATCACCGCCGAAGGTTCCGTGCCCCCGCCTGGGATTCACCCCCTCCAGGAGCTGACGGGCGAGCTGGGAAAAGCAGGTTTCGGTATCCGAAAGAACAGGATGCGCCATCTGACAAATAACCGTCCGCCCTCCGGAGGACGTGAAAGGAATAAAGATNCCGTGCCGCCCACCTTTTGTTTCGGTTTTTTTATCCTCCGTTTTAAGGAATTTCATCCCGGTTCGCCCCGTCCGACCGGATAAATGGAAGGATTTCATCGTCGTATGGACCGATCCCGGCCATGCCGACGACGTGAAACTGTATGTGGACCGGATGATGCAAAAGGGGTCGATCCGCCGAAAGCGGTGGTTTCTTCTACTTCGTCCACTCCTTCACCTTGTCCGGATGATTTTCCACGCCGAGATGGGAGAAGCCGCTTTTATCGAGGCGGTGATGCGGGTTAGAGCGCAAGCGGGAGGGGGCACCGAGGCAAGCCAGCTGACGTTTAAGGAATTGCGGCATTTTACGCATGATCCGCCCTGGTGACAACTCGCCTTCTCCCCAAACGAAGGATCGGATTGGTGACGTCCGCTGTCAATCCAACATACGCGACGATCGGTTACATCACAGTGACCGTGGCTAGATCGACGTTCTTCTCCATCGGGGAACAGCGATTCCCGCCCAAGCTGGAGCCGATGTCATTCGGGCGGATGCCGATCCGGCCGCCTCCCGGAGCAACAGGAGATGGTCCCGGGACGTTCGGACAATGTTTCCCGGTTTTCGCTCCGGACGAGCTCGATTTGGTCCCCTTTCTTGGTCACCTCGATCGGCCCGTCGGTCCCCTCGCTTTTCAGTGTCCAGTCCGCCCCCTTCTGTTCGCCGACGAAGCGAAGATCGGAAGGTTCTCCGAGGATGATCGAAAAAGATAAGGGCTCACGCGCCAATTGGCGTTCCACAATCTGATGCAACCCTTCCCGAAGGGACGCCTGATCGGACGGGGGGGCGGTTGGCGCCGGCTCCGGGTGCGCTTTGCATCCGAAGAGAAAGAGCAAAACCAACAGCCACCACAGATTGCGCATGACACGGCTCTCCCCTTAGGTCCAGGATTTCCTTCCATATGTACGCAACCGGCCTTTCCCTTATCACCTTTCAAAAGAAAAATGCCCATCCGATGGGCATACATGAAAAAATGTGAACTCATTGTGGACAGTCCCGCCGGAGATAATAATTCACGCGGAGGAGGTGATGAGGTGACCGCTTCCCTTTCCCCGGGATGGCTGATCGGAACCCTGGAAACGCATCTTTCCGGGGAGGAAATGGAAAAAATCCGCCCCTTTTTGCACGCGGAATCCTGGGCTTCCCCCGCCCGGCGAAATCAACTGCTTGAAGTCGAAGACGAAGAAATCCCCCTCCGTTTTCGGCTGAACATCGAACTGAAAGTTTAACCTGTCGTTAGTTTAACAAACCTTCTCCTGCCTATTCGCCTCCCCCATCATTTACCTGCCCGCGCGGCAGGTTTTTTCAGGGACGGATCGCGTCAAAGGCTTTTTGCGCGTGATACCGGATCTTCTCCTCGTCCAGGGTGAGGCATTGCCGGTTCCGGAGAAGGGGGCGCCCGTCCACATACACATCCAGCACGTCATCCCGGGAGGCGGAATAGACCAGGTGGGATTCAACGTCGTGCAGGGGCTGCATGTGGGGCCCCGTCAGATCGATCGTGATGAAGTCCGCCTTTTTGCCCGGTTCCAGGGTCCCGATCCGATCCTCCAGGAACAGGGCTTCGGCTCCGTACAACGTTCCCATCCGGAGGGCGACGGGAGCGGGCACGGCCTGGGGATCCCGATGGACGCCCTTGTGGATGAGGGCCGCCAGCCGGATCTCCTCCAACATGTCCAGATTATTGTTGCTCGCCGGGCCGTCCGTGCCCAGCGCGGGGCGAATGCCCGCTTCGAGCATCTGCGGGATGGGGGCGATGCCGCTGCCCAATTTCAGATTGCTCCCCGGGTTGTGGGAGACTTTCACCCCGCATTCCGCCAGAATCGCGATCTCTTCCGGCGTCAGGTGAACCGCGTGGGCCACCAGGGCCGGTCCGTCGAAGACGCCCAGCCGGCGCAGGTGTTCCACGGGACGGAGGCCGTACTGCTCCACATTTTGCCGGACTTCCGCCTCCGTCTCCGACATGTGGGTGTGAAGGGGAAGCCCCAACTCCCGGGCCTTGTCCACAAACCGGGCGATGTAGTCGGGGGGACAGGTGTAGGGGGCGTGGGGGGCCATCATCGTTGTGATCCTTCCCTGCGCCGCCCCGTTCCACTCGCGGGCGAACCGGACCGCCTCTTCCAGCTTGGCCCGACGTTCCTCCTCGGAACAAAGGCCGATGGCTCCCCGGCACAAAACGGCGCGGATTCCCGCCTCCTCCACCACTTGTCCCACCTGATCCATGTGGTCATACATGTCCAGGAAGCAGGTGGTCCCGCCCTTGATCATCTCCAGCACGGACAGGGCCGATCCCCAACGGACCTGTTCGGGGCCGAAACGGGCTTCCATCGGCCAAATTTTTTCTTCCAGCCAGGTTTTCAGCGGATCGTCGTCAGCATATCCCCTGAGCAGGGACATGGCCGCGTGTCCGTGGGTATTCACAAACCCCGGCAGAATCGCCCTCCCGGCCATGTTCACCACTTCATCGTACCCGTCGGTCTCCGACGGCACCGGTCCGACATAGGCGATCCGGTCGTCCTCCACGGCCAGCGCCGCATCCGCCAGGGGCTTCTCCCCCTCCTTCATCGTCAAGATGGTCGCATGCACAAACAGGCGCTTCAACCGCCTTCCCTCCCTTGGCAGCTTCGACACATCCCCACCATATCGCAAACCTCGCGGAGAGACAAGTCACTTCCGCTTCCTCTCCACAAAATCCAGGATGGGAGTCAAATCAAAGCGGTTTTCCCGGGACAAGAGGGGCTGAAACAGATCTCCCGTCTCGGCCAGGCGGCGGTGAATCGTCGGAAGGGTGAACTTTTCCGGGACAAGCCCCGGCTTCAGCTCCGACCACCTCAGGGGGGTGGAAACCGTCGCCCGCGCCCTGGCCCGGGGCGAGTAAGGGGCGATCAGGGATTTGCCCCTCCAGTGCTGCAGATAGTCGAAATACACTTTGTCGCCTCGGTTCTTTTTGAGCCGTTCCAGCGTGATGAGCCGCGGGTGTTTTTCCTCCAGGTATCGGGCGATGAACCGGCTCACCCGGCGCGTCTGTTCAAACGAGAGCCTCCCCTGGATGGGGATATACAGCTGCAGCCCGGTCGCCCCGGAGGTCTTCACCCAGGCATCCAGCTCCAGTTGGTTCAGCACCTCCCGGGTCAGAAGGGCCGCCTCCATCACCCGGTCAAACCCCTCCACGGAGGGGTCCAGATCGAAAACCAGCTCCGGCGGGTGATCGGGGTCATCCGCGTAGTGGAAGGAAAGGTGAAACTCCAGGCAGGCCAGATTGGCCAGCCAAATCAAAGTGGGCGTGTTCTCCAAAAGAACGTACGTGACTTGTCCCTCCCGGACCGTGGCAATCCAATCGGGGGCATTGGGAGGGACGTTTTTCTGATAAAAAAAGGTGTCGCCGACGCCGTGCGGATACCGGATGGTGGTCAGCAACCGACGCCGGGAGTGGGCCAGCAGAAAAGGGGCCAGTCGGGCAAGGTGCAGCACATAATCCCATTTGGTGATTCCCGCCGCCGGGTACAACATCTTTTCCGGATTGGAAATTGCGATCTCTTTTCCCTCCACCGACACCATTCGCCGGGACGCCACCTCAAGTCCCCCCCTTTTCCGGCCGGATACCCGCCCAAATCGGGCGGGACAAATGTCTGACGAAGGGGCCGTGACATACATTGAGACAGAACCCTTGCCAATGAGGAGGAACCAGCGTGAAGGAAAGGAAAATGATTCCCTCGCCTGATTCTCAAGCGGAAATCTGGGAAACGTACGTGGATTCCGGATATGCCCCCTTCGGCGATGACGGGGTCACGGGTTATCCGGAATCCTATCCCGGATACGATCCCCGGGTCAGCATCTATCCCTTTTTCCCGGTAATTCCCGTCCCCGTTCCCCTTTTTCCGCCCTTCTTCTTTCCGCCGCCGTTCTTCCCGCGCCGCCGTTTATACTGGTGACTTTCTTCAACTCCCGAAACCGTCAGCCGGTGCCGGGAGTTGAATTTTTCACTCCCACGGAAAGGATGGACGGGCTGCGCAGGGTTCCGTCGGGAGTCCACTCCAAATAACGGATCTGGGCCTTAATCAAGGGCTCCACCCAGACCGCCGAAGGCGGGACGGGAGCGAGAGACGGCGGGGGACTTTCCCGGCGGATCAGGGGAAGCGCCCTCGTGAGGGCCTCGATGCGTTCCTGGTCCAATCCGGAGGAGGCCCGCCCGATGTAAGCAAGCCCCCCATCTTCCTCCCGGGCCAGAAGCAGCGAATTGACCCGTCCCTGGCGGAGCGTGACGCCGACGACGACCGCCTCCAGNTTCCGGAAATGTTTCACCTTGAGCCAGGTGGGATGTTTTCTCCCGATGTGGTAGCGCCCCTTTCTTTCCTTGATCACGATGCCTTCCATTCCTTCTTTGCCGGTGCGCTCCCACAAGGCCATTCCGTCCTCGTAGCTGTCGCAGAAATGAATCCGCTCCGAACCGGGGAGAATGCGGGCCAGCTGCTCAAGCCGTTTTTCGAGGGGATGATCGAGCAGCCATTTTCCATCCAGAAAGATCAGATCAAATACNACGTAAAAAACGGGAATCCTTTCCATCAGACCCGGCCCGTTGCGGCGGGAAAGGTCCCTTTTCAGCACCCGAAAAAAGTCGGGTTTTCCGGTGCCGGGATGAAGCGCGATCACTTCCCCATCCATCAAAGCTTCCTTCGCGGCCGTATCTCCCAGCGCCGCCACCAGTTCCGGATACGTTTCCGTCCGTTCCCNCCGGCGCCGGTTCCACAGGCGAACCTGTCCCTTTTCCACGTGGGCCAGCACCCGGACGCCGTCCCACTTGACCTGATACAAGCGATCCGCCCCTTGGATCACCCGGTCCGAAAGAACCGGCTCCATCGGTTGGATCGGCCCCGGCTTTCTTTCCCACCCCATCCTCTTCGCCCCCCGGATTCTTCAGAAAAAGATTCTAAGCCGCCTTGGGGCCCCATATACTGGTACAAACCCTTCGCGAGGGGGATTTCCATGCCCTGGTCCGGGAAAAACCCTTGGAAAAACGCTTTTCTGTACACGGCCGCGGCCGTGAATCTCATGCTGGCCGCCCTCCTTCTGGTGCGCCACGCATGGGCGCCCCCCGTCGAGGTTCCGTCGATGGCCAAACCGGAAGCCCCGTCCTACCGCTCGGAATACCTGGAACAGTACGAGGGCTCCAGCGTTCACGACGGCTGGAGGGTGGATCATTACCGGCAAATCGAAGTGATCACCGACGAAGAAGGCCGCGTGGTGAAGGAACGGCCGACGCAGGATGTGACCCATATCCGGTACTGGATCGGAAAATAATCCCTCATCCCGTCGTCCTCTTCTTCCGCTTNCCTTTTNCCTTGGGCTGGGTCGCTTCCAGGCTGGCCTTGAGGGCTTCCATCAGATCGACCACCTTCTCCGGGCGGGNTTCGGGCGCTTCCACGATCTCCTCCCCGCGAATCTTCTTGTCGATGACCGCCTCGAGGGATTCGCGATAATGGTCCTTATATTTTTGCGGATCAAAGGAAGTGGACAAGTTCTCGATCAATTGACGGGCCATTTCCAGTTCCTTCGCCGGCAGTTCCGCCTCCTCCNGCAAGCCGGGCACCCGGTCGGCGCTCCGCACCTCGTCGGGGTAAAAAATGGTCTCCATCACCAGCGCGCGCCGGTAGGAGCGGACCACCGCCAGCGACTGTTTGGACCGGATCGTCAGTTGAGCGACGCCGATCTTTCCCGTCGATTCAATCGCTTCCCGCAGGAGGGCGTAGGCCCTCTCCCCGGTATCCCCGGGGCCGAGATAGTAGGACCGGTCGAAATAGATCGGGTCGATCTCCTTGAGGTCCACGAAATCCAGGATTTCGATGGTGCGGCGATTGTCCGGNAGGATCGACTCCAGTTCCTCCTTTTCCATCAGGACGAACCGCCCGTCGGCGTATTCGTATCCCTTGACCACCTCGTCCCAGGGAACCTCCTTGTTGCATGTGGGGCAGGTGCGGGCATAACGGATCGGCGTTTTGCACGGCCGGTGGAGATGGCGGAACGAGACCTGTTTTTCGTCCGTCGCCGCGTACATGCGCACCGGAATGTTCACCAGTCCGAAGCTGATCGATCCCTTCCATATGGTGTGCAACCCGATCACCTCCATTCTTAGGATGGGCGCCCAGAAGGTGATTCACCGCGGAAAAAACAGGGGGACATCACCCTTTGACCAATTCCCGCCAGCAGTTGCGGGTCTCTTCGGGACGCCCTTCCAGCATGTGACATACCCCTTCGTAAAAAAGGGGTTCTTTCCAACCGGCGTCCAGTTCGCGGGCTTTTCGGAAATGTCCCGCCGCCCGCGCCGCATCCCCCTTCTCCAGCAACACCCGGCCCAGCTGATAATGCCCCAGNGCCCGAATCCGGGGTTTTTCCTGTTCGATCACCCGCTCCGCCGCCAGCTGCGCCTCTTCGAAGTTGGTCCGGCGGGTGAACACCCGGGAGCGGATCACCAGCCACAGGGGCTGGTCCGTCCATTCCACGGGAATGCGGCGGATGATCGCCTCCACNTTTTCGACATCCCCCATCTCCAGCAAAATCCAGGCATAGGTGAACAGGAGGTCCGGATCCCCGGGNGCCAGGGACAACCCCTTTTTCAGCCAGGCCAGGGCTTCCTGCCCCCTTCCGGCGACCCAGGTATTCCAGCCCATTCCCTGATAAGCGCCGATCCGCCGCGCATCCCGGCTGAGGATTTTCCGATACCAGGAGAGGGCCTTTTCCGTTTCCCCCATCTCTTCGTAATCCCGGGCGATGGTTTCCATCGCCTGCAGGCTGTCGGTCTTTTCAAAGGCCAGCATCCGCCAGTAGGCGACGCTGTCCCACTGCTTCAATTTCCGATGGCAATTGGCCAGCATCCACATCGCTTCCCCGTCGTTCTCATCCAACAATAGGGCTTGATAAAAGCAGGGAATCGCTTCGTGATACTCGCCCAGCCGGTAGTGGCAGGCACCCAGATTGAACCAGGTGTCCGCCTCGTTCTGCCGGTGGGAGAGGGCCTTCCGGAACTGGCGGATCGCTCCCCGCTCGTCCCCCTCCCGGACGCGGACACACCCCATCATGTGGTGGGCGAAGGCGATGAAGACATCGTGATTCGTCGTGGAAGCGATCAATTGAAAGTGCCGGTAAGCTTCATCCGTGTTCCCCTTCTGGAAGTGGCTCAAGGCCAGGTACACCCGTCCCAGCAGAAATTCCGGCTCTTCTTCGACGACCTCCCGGAAGGCTTCTTCCGCCTCGACGAACATGTTCAAACGGTAAAAACCCTGCCCCTGGCGAAATCGGCGCACCACCATCTCATCCAGTTCAAATTCCCCCTCCAGCTCCTCCCCTTCCTCCGCCAATTCCGGATATGCATGGACCAGGCGGACGATGCGATCTTCGATGTCCGCCCAGGCCTCCAGCAGGTTGTCGCAAGCCCGCTTGATCTGGACAAACCGTTCCCGCAGCCTCTTCCTTTCTTCCGGCGAGCCGGCTGGATACCGCTTTTCGATCTCCTTCAGCGCTCGCTTCACCGTTTCTGTCCACTGATGAAACATCGAAATCCTCCTCGACCGTCAAGGGATGCTACAGGGCATTATGTCCAGCGGAAATAAAAAAATCCGCCGGGTATTCCCGACGGATTCAGGCTGTTGACAACGTATCCCGGTTCCCAAGCCGGGAGTTTTGTCAGCAGCCTCCGCCAGGTATTCCCGGCGGATCAAAACGACCGGATCAGAGCGCCGTTCCGTGCACCTCTTCGCCGATCACTTCGAGAATTTCGTTTTGGTCGCCCATGATGGCGATCCGCGGGCGGTGGCGTTTGATTTCCTCCTCGTCCATCAGGGCGTAGGCGATGATGATCACTTTATCGCCCGGCTGCACCAATCGGGCCGCCGCGCCGTTCAGGCAGACGGTCCGGCTGCCCCGGGGACCGGGGATCACGTAGGTTTCCAGGCGGGCCCCGTTGTTGTTGTTGACGATTTGCACCTTTTCACCCGGCAGGATGTCCACCCGCTCGAGCAGTTCTTCGTCGATGGTGACGCTCCCCACATAGTTGAGATTGGCTTCGGTCACGGTGGCCCGGTGAATTTTGGCCTTCATCATCGTGCGGAGCATGGAGTTTCCTCCTTTTCGTCCAGGATGGTGTTGTCGATCAGGCGGGTGGAGCCGAATCGGACGGCGACGGCGACGATCACCCGCCGCCCCTTGAGTTCCTCCACCGGAGTCAGTTCGGGATAGGCGAGCACGTCCACATAGTCGATCCGGGCCAGGGGTTTGGAGGAAATCCGCCGCTTCAGGTATTCGATCGCTTGGCTGGCCCGGGTCATTTCCCCCCGTTTCACCTTTTCGGCCACTTCGCGCAGGCCCGCGGACAAAACCGTCGCCTGCTTCCGCTCCTCCTCGGACAGATAAACATTTCGGGAACTGACGGCCAATCCGTCCTTTTCCCGCACCGTGGGACAGGGAACCACCGTGACCGGAAAATGGAGGTCCCGGACCATTTGTTCCACCACGGCCACCTGCTGGGCATCCTTCATCCCGAAATAGGCGCGGTCCGGCTCGACGATGTGGAACAACTTGGTCACCACCGTGGCCACGCCGTCGAAGTGACCGGGACGGGAAGCGCCGCACAGCCGGTCGGTCAGCCGCGAAACGGTCACTTTGGTGAGGGGCGTTTGGGGATACATCTCTTCCACGGACGGGGCGAAGAGAAAATCGACGCCCGCCTGTTCGGCGATCTTGGCATCCCGCTCCAGATCCCGGGGGTATCGCTCATAATCCTCCCCGGGGCCGAACTGGAGGGGATTGACAAAGACGGAAAGCACCACGACATCGCATTCTTCCCGGGCTTTCCGGATCAGGGAAACATGCCCCTCATGCAGGTATCCCATGGTGGGAACCAGGCCGATCCGCCGGTCCCGCAGGGGGCGCAGGAAAGCGCGCAAATCCTTGACGGTCGTCACGGTTTTCATCCGTTTTCTCCCCCCCTGCCGCCGTACAGGGCCGCCTGCACCTCGGGAGAGTGAAAAACGTGCTCCTCCTCCGGGAAGCGCCTTTCACGGACATCCTCCACATAGCGGCGAAGGGCATCCACGATCTGCTTGCCCACCTCGGCGTAGGTCTTGACGAAAGAAGGCCGGATGTCGCTGGCCATCTGCAACACGTCGTGATAGACGAGCACCTGTCCGTCGCAATGGCGGCCCGCCCCGATTCCGATGGTGGGGACGCTGACCGCCCCGGTGATTTCCCGGGCCAGTTCCTCCGGAACGCATTCCAGCACCAGGGCGAAGATGCCCGCCTCCTCCAGCATCCGGGCCTCCCGGAGGATGCGCCGGGCCATCTCCGCATCCTTCCCCTGAATCCGGTATCCCCCAAGCTGGTGCACCGACTGGGGCGTAAGGCCCAGATGCCCCATCACCGGAATGCCGGCGGCGGTGCAGGCCCGCACCGCGTCGACGATCGCCTCGCCGCCCTCCATTTTCACTCCCTGGGCACCGCCCTCCTGCATCAGGCGTCCGGCGGCCCGAAGAACCTCCTCCTTTCCCAGATGGGCCGTCAGGAAAGGAAGATCGGCCACCACCATGGCCCGCTCGGCTCCCCGCACCACCGCCTTGGTGTGATGGGTCATGTCGTCCAGGGTGACGGGGACGGTCGAGTCGTAGCCCAAAACGACCATGCCGAGGGAATCCCCGACCAGAATCACATCGACGCCGGCCGCCTCCGCCAGCTTGGCCGACGGGTAATCATAGGCCGTCAGCATGGCGATGGGCTCTCCCTTTTGCTTCATCCGGGAAAGGGTACGCGTCGTCACCTTTGAAGATTTGCCCATGTGTTTCCCCCCTGTTCGCGGCTCCGGGGAGGAGAAGAAAAAACGCCTTCAGCCCATAAGGACCAAAGGCGCTCTTTTTTTATCCGTCCTCTGTCTCCGTCCCTCGGGCTCGAAGCAGAATCTTTTCAATTGAGCGAAAATCCGTCAGTGCGGCTCCGCGCGGATGCCGCCTTCTCTTTTAGGTTAATCAAAAAGATCGGGATTGGCAACCTTCGATGATTTCCGCCGAGTAGATCGGGATGAGGCCCTCTTCCGTATCCAGGAGCAAAGCGCCGTCACGGTTCAGGCCCCGGGCGATCCCCGACACTTCTCCGCTTGCGTTCCGGACCTTGACGGGGCGGCCGAGGATTCCCGACAGCCGTTCCCACTCCTTGTGGACTGCCGAAAAGCCCTGCTCCAGGTACTTTTCATAAATGGCTTCCAGTTCCTTCAACATGGCGGCGATCATGGGAGAACGCCGAAAGGCCCGTCCCGCCTCCNCCGACAGGGAAGTCACCTTTCCCTTAAGGTCCGGCGGCCACGCCTCCCCGTCGATGTTCACGTTGATCCCCGCGCCGAGCACCGCATAGTGGACCCGGTCCTGCTCCCCGCGGAGTTCCGTCAGGATGCCGCACACTTTTTTGTCCCGGATCAGCAAATCGTTCGGCCATTTGATCCGAACCGGAAGATGGGTCATGTCGATGAGGGCGCGGGCGATCCCGACCGACGCCATCAGCGTCAGCTGGGGAGCGCGGGCGATCGGAATGGGAGGGCGGAGNATGAGGCTCATCCAGATGCCCGAACCCGGCGGAGAATGCCAGGACCGGCCCAGCCGTCCCCGCCCGGCCGTCTGCTCTTCGGCGATGACCGCCGCCCCCTCGGGGGCTCCCTCCCGGGCCCACTGGTGAGCGACCTTTTGCGTGGAATCGACGGTCTTCAGGGTGCGAAGGGCGCGCCCGAAAGAGCGGGTGGAAAGATGACAGGCGATTTCCTCTTGCAGTATGCGGTCCGGCCGGAAAACCAGTCTGTATCCGCTTCTCTGGCGGGCCTCGATCTGATACCCCTCCCGCCGCAGTTCCTCGATGTGCTTCCAGACGGCGGTCCGGCTGAGGCCGAGCTTCCGGCTGATNTCTTCCCCGGATACATAACCGTCCCCTTTTTCAATCATCATCGCCAGGATCTGCTGTCGCGTCCCTCCCAATCCGAACACCTTCCTNTATCAACAGTTGATGATNGTTGGGCAGCCTTCCCAGGATGACCGCATCCGCCAGGATCCGCAGGGTGCGTCCCACCCAGGGCCCGGCAGGGCGGCCCGCCGCATCGATCAGATCTTTTCCGTTCACGGCCAGTTCCTCCCACCGGCGGATCGGCATTTCCCCGTTCCACCGGTTCAGCGCCTCAACCTGGCGCAGGCGGGCCGCCTCATCGATCACCCCCATCCGGCGGGACAGCTCCAGGGCCTCCCGGCAAAACCCGATTCCGTCACGGAAGATTCTCCGCTTTCCCTCCTCCTCCGCGAGGGAGGAAGGCCAGGCGGCGGCGGAGCGATACAACCGGCCGATTTCCTCCGCATCCCGCCTCGGAAGACGCAGTTCCTTCAGCCGCCCGGCCGCCTCCTCCGGCTTTTGCCCGCACAGATGGAGCAAAAGCGCCCAGCGCATCCGGCGGGATGCGGCCCCGTCCAGGGCGTCCAGGGCGGGCGGACGGGGGAAGGAGGGCAGGTCCCAGCGGTGGAANGGGGGGAGATGTTCCATCATTCCCAGCCGGAACAGAGAGGCGACGGCCCGGGACGGCCGGCGGGCCTTCCATACTTTTTCCAGCTCCTGGGTGACTCGTTCCACCGACAGCCGGGCCAGGTCGGGAGCCATGCGCCGGATGGCCGCTTCCGTCTCCGGATGGAGGGAAAATTCGAGCTGCGCCGCCAAACGGACCGCCCGCACCATCCGGAGGGCGTCTTCCCGAAAGCGGTCTTCCGCTGCACCGACCGTCCGGATCACCCGCCTCTCCAGATCCCGGCGCCCGCCGAAGGGATCGATGATGGCGCCCTCCGGATCCTGCGCCATCGCATTGATGGTGAAATCCCTCCGGGCCAAATCCTCCTCCACCCGCCCGACAAAGCGGACGTGATCGGGCCTTCTCCCGTCCCGGTAGGCGCCTTCGACGCGAAAGGTGGTCACCTCGACGGGATGTCCCGCGGCGATGACGGTCACGGTCCCGTGGCGGATGCCCGTGGCAATCGTCCGGGGAAACAGGGCTTCAACCTGGTCCGGGCGGGCGTCGGTGCAGACATCATAGTCCTCCGGCTCCTTTCCCAGCAGCCGGTCGCGAACGCATCCGCCCACCAGATAGGCCTGAAATCCGGCTTNCCGGAGCTCTTTGACGATCGAAAGGGCGGCCTGGCAGGGATCCATCCGCCTCACCCCTCCCCGAGCACGCGGCGATAGATGGCCTCATACTGCTCCGCGACCCGATCCACGCAGAAAAACTCCCGGGCGCGGGCGATGCCGTTTTCCGAAAACCTCCGGTGGAGGTCCGGATCGGTCAGCAACCGGACCGCATAGCGCGCCATGGCCTCCACATCGCCCACCTCGGCCAGATAGCCCGTCTCCCCGTGGATGACCACCTCCGGCAGCCCGCCGGTCTTTGATCCGACCGTGGGGACGCCGCAGGCCATCGCCTCCAGGGCCACCAGGCCGAAGCTCTCTTTCTCCGAGGGGAGGAGCAGGAGATCGGCCAGGGAAATCCAGTGGGCCACTTCGTCTTTTTTCCCCAGAAACTCCACATGGGATTCAATATTGAGCTCCTGCACGAGCTGCACCGCCCGCGACCATTCCGGGCCCTCTCCGATCATCAGGAGGCGGGCGGGCACCTGCTTCAGGACCCGGTCAAAGATGCGAATCACGTCCTCCACCCGTTTGACGGGCCGGAAATTGGAGATGTGAAGCAAAATTTTTTCGCCGGGGAGAGCAATCTCCCGGCGCCAACCGGAGACCTCCCGGGGATAGTAGACCCGGCAATCGACGAAATTGTGGACGAGATCGATCGGACGTTCGATCCGGAACAACTCCCGGGTCTGTTTGACCAAGTCCCTGGAGACGGCGGTCACCGCATCGCTTTCGCGAATGCCGAAACAGATGATGTCCCGAAGGGTGGAGTCCTCTCCCAGCACGGTGATGTCCGTCCCGTGCAGCGTGGTCACCACCTTCAGTTCGGGCCCGACCATCTGTTTGGCCAGGTAGGCGCAGAGGGCGTGGGGAACCGCGTAGTGCACATGAAGCAGATCCAAATGGTGCACCTTGGCCACCTGGGCCATCCGGCTGGCCAGCGCCAGGTCGTAGGGCGGGTATTTGAAGACCGCATATTGGTTGGCTTCCACCCCGTGATAAAAGATGTTCCGGTCAAACCGCCCGAGGCGGAAAGGCATGTCGTAGGTGATGAAATGAACTTCGTGTCCCCTCTCGGCCATCCACTTGCCCAGCTCCGTGGCGATCACGCCGGACCCCCCGTGGGTCGGATAGCAGGTGATGCCGATGTGCAGCCGTTCTTTTCCTCTCATACGAGCCATCCCACGGAAGGCGGATATTCCGATGCGAGCCCTTCCGCGTAGTCCGCGCCGATCTGTTGCCCCCAAAACCGCGCGCGTCCCTTCACCATTTCCAGGTACCGGGGCTGGTTGAGGGGGGTGTCCACTTCCCCCTCCTTCCGGAGAAACTGGCTCCGGTAGGCCAGGAGAGCCGCTTCCTTCTGCTCGTAGACCTCGCTGATGTCGATGAGCAGATGCGGCCGGTCGGCGTCGTTGATGAAATAGTAGTACAGCCGCTCCACCCGGTGGGCGGGCGCATCCTCCCCCACGTCCAGTTTGCGGATGCCCGCGTCGAAGACGGCTTCCTTCACCATCTGTCCGGCGGCGACATGGTCCGGATGGCGGTCCCTCGGATAAGGGGCCAGCACCACCCGGGGCCTGAGGCGTCGGATCACCCGGGCCATCTGTCTGATCTGCTCCCGGCCGCCCAGCCCCCGGTCGGGAAAGCCCAGGTTGATCCGGTCCGCGATTCCCAGGATTTCGGCCGCTCTGCGGGCTTCCTCCCGACGGGTCTCCACCGTGCCGTTGGAGGAAAGTTCCGCCTCCGTCAAATCGCAGATGACCGCTTGGCGGCCGGCCTTTGCATGTTTGGCCAGGATTCCCCCCGCTCCGATCTCCACGTCATCGGGATGCGCCCCGAAGGCGAGGATCGCCACCGGGGAGGCCTTTTTCAGCGACGTCACTCCTCTCGCCTCCTTTCGCTTCGGACGACTTCCCTCCAGCCGAAATCCCCCTGTTCGATCGAGCGAATCAGCACTTCCGCCGTGGCGAGATTGGTGGCCAGGGGAATCTGGTGCACGTCGGCCAGGCGCAAAAGGGCGAGGATGTCCGGTTCATGGGGCTGGGCGGTTAAAGGATCCCGCAAAAAAATAATGCAGTCCATTTCATTTTCCGCCACCTTGGCCCCGATCTGCTGATCGCCCCCCAGCGGGCCCGACAAAAAGCGGTGCACCGGCAGCCCGGTCGCTTCGGCGATCCGCTTTCCCGTGGTTCCCGTGGCATAGAGG
>JGI1652J44930_10000207_pt1 | contig 23583 bp, 22 predicted proteins | sample NewIslsDNAsample_FD_44930 | JGI IMG/M metagenome (IMG submission 44930)
TTTTTTCTTTGGCAGTACAGACCATCCGACCGGTTTGTACTGCTTTTTTTTATGCAGGACGCCCGGGAGCATGCCGGTTAAGGGGCCCCCAATTTTCTGAAAAAAGAATAATTTTCCCTTTTTCCGCCGGCTTTTCATCAACATCCTTTGATGTTCCTCTGCAAAAACAACAAAAAATTCTCTGTCAAGAAAAAAATTTTTATTTTTTGCAATTATCAATTTTTTATCATTTCCTTTTGTTATATAACACCCTTGGACCAACTTGTTCCCCGCCGGTTATTATCCAACATTTTCATGTTGGAAATATATTATTCTACGTTATGTTTTGTTTTCTCTTTTTTATACAGATAAATTGTCAAAAATTCTTCAAGTAAAACGTTTCTGGCCGGATTCTCCCTCATAAAAACCCCCATCCAGCAACTGGTGCTGCAAAGATAGATTATTGATATGGAATTTTTTGAGAGTTCAAGACCGCCGAAAATTAATATTGAATTATAAGAATTTGTCCCCTAGAATAGTATCTTGTAAAAGGGATGGGGCAGAAATTTATTGAATAAAACAGAATAATTTTTCTTAAGGGGGAAATTGCATGACGAATGTAACTACAATGAGAAATGCTCAAGTAGCGAAACAAAAATCAGAAGTTTCTGTAAAATCGTCCAGAAATGATTCCATTAATTTCGATCAAATCTATGAAATGGAATCATTCAACAAGTTTGTAAGAAAGAAAAATGCCTTTTTATTCGGTACAACTGGTGTTTTCTTGTTCCTCTACATTTTATTGCCAATTCTTGCGTTCACACCTGTATTACAACAGAAATGGATCGGCAACATCACCGGTGTATGGGTATATTCGGCGGGGCTATTTGTCATGACTGTTGTGCTTTGCATGGTCTATACGAAAATGGCGCCGAAATTCGACCAAATGGCTTCAGAAGTATTGAGCGAATATGAACAAGGCGGTGCAAAATAATGGATTTGGTTACAGTAATATTCTTCCTGGGGATTGTAGGATTGACTTTGGTTGTAACATATATCGCCGCGAAACGGACTTCTTCCGCAAGCGATTTCTATACGGCGGGCGGAGGATTGAAAGGCTGGCAAAACGGGTTGGCCATTGCCGGCGACTATTTGTCCGCGGCGGCATTCCTGGGCGTATCCGGCGCCATTGCGTTGACGGGATTTGACGGATTCTTCTTCTCCGTCGGCTACGTTGTGGCAAACCTGGTGCTTCTTTACATTATCGCCGAACCGATGCGCAATCTCGGACGTTATACGCTGGCGGATATGTTGACTGCCCGTTTCAGCGAAAAGCGCGTCCGCGGAATTGCGGCCACTTCGACCATCACCATCGTGATTTTATACATGATTGCCCAGCTTGTCGGCGCGGGCGCCCTGATCAAATTATTGTTCGGCATCGATTATTGGTTGGCCGTGCTGATCGTCGGCGTCATGATGACGACTTATGTATTGTTCGGCGGCATGACGGCTACATCCTGGGTGCAAATCATCAAAGCTTGCCTGCTTTTATTTGGTACAACTTTGCTGGCGTTTTTAGTGCTTTGGAAATTCGACTTCAGCCTGATGAAAATGTTTGATACGATTTCAACACAGCATGGCGACCAGTATCTGGTTCCTGGAATGAAATATACGTCCATGATCGACTCCGTTTCCATGATGATGGCGCTCGTTTTGGGCACATCCGGCTTGCCGCATATTTTGATGCGCTTCTTTACGGTAAAAGACGCCAAAACGGCCCGCACTTCCATTTCATGGACAACTTGGGTCACAGCCATTTTCTTCTCGTTGACGATCTTCCTTGGATTCGGTGCCATGCACTTTGTGGGAATCGATACAATCAAGGCGGAAAATGCTGCCGGCAATACCGCCGCTCCGCTTCTGGCAGAATTTTTGGGAGGCAACATTTTATTGTCCTTTATTGCGGCCGTGGCATTCGCGACGATTTTGGCGGTTGTTTCCGGCCTGGTGTTGACTGGCGCTTCTGCCATTTCCCATGATATTTACGGCGAAATTTTAAATGATGGCAAACTTTCGGAGAAGCAGCAAGTGCTCGCTGCCCGCATCGGCTCCATCTCGATTGCTGTGGTTTCCATCATTTTGGCGCTCTTTGCCCAAAGCCTGAACGTTTCTTTCCTTGTATCATTCGCTTTCTGTATCGGCGCATCCGCCAACTTGCCGGTGATTTTATACACAATTTACTGGAAACGATTCAATTCAAACGGTGTCATTGCCGCGATGGCGACAGGGCTTATTTCCTGCCTCGTATTGGGCGCTATGGGGCCGAATGTATGGAATCCGGTGGAAGGCGCGGCCATTTTCGTGGGCGAACCGCTTGTTCCGCTTTCCGTTCCGGCCATCATTACGATTCCTTTGGGCTTCATTGCCGGATATCTGGGAACCGTATTGACGGCGAAAAAATCTTCTGACGCGGAAGAGATCTATAAAGAAATCCGCGTAAAAGCCAACACAGGCGTAGCAGTTTCCGAAGTTTCCCATCATTAATAGCTCCTTAATGCACATCCCTTGAATACTGGGTTTATGATTCCCATTTCACATCCCAACACACCATTTTTTATCAAAAATGGTGTGTTTTTCTTTTTTATAACAATTCCCCCCGCAGAATTCAGTCAAATAAGAATAAAAAATATTCAAAAAGTAGAAAATTTCGAAATACTATTACTTTTTCCCCGCATATGGACATTTGTATAAATACCATTTATAGTGTATAAACATGCAGAAAAAATTTTACGAGGGGTTCATATGAATAAGAAATTTCATCCATTAATATGGTTTTTGTTTATTGGTCTTTCGGTGATCGGAATCTTTTTATTTATCGTTCCCGTCCAGTCTCCGGACGGGCTGAAAGTGCCTATTGCGCTTCTTGCCAATTGGCTTTCGTCCAATATCGTCTCTTTCATCCATTGGTTTGCCTACATCGTATTTATCATTTCCGCAATCGGCTCCATTGTGATGCATTTTGTGCCTCAGAGCGGAAAAGTGACGGTTTTCGACGTGTTGTTCCGCACCCATCTGTTCTGGACGATCATGCGGGTGCTTGCGGTCATTTTCGCGACATTGTATTTGTTCCAAATCGGTCCGGAAGCGTTCACGAGCGAAAATACGACCGGCTTATTGCTCAATCCGGATGGCGGTCTGGTGACGATGCTTTTTGCTTTGTTCTTCTTTGCCGGATTGCTGTTGCCGCTGTTGACGGACTTCGGGCTTTTGGAGTTTTTCGGTTCCATGATGGTGAAGATCATGCGCCCGATTTTCAAAATTCCCGGACGGGCCGCCATTGACTGCCTGGCTTCCTGGGTCGGCGACGGTACAATCGGCGTGCTTTTGACGAGCAGACAATATGAAGAAGGAAATTATACCGCGAGGGAAGCCGCCGCCATAGCGACGACCTTTTCCGTTGTTTCCATCACTTTCTGTTTCGTGATTATCGAAACGGTGGACCTTGGTCAATATTTCTTGCCGTTTTACGGAACGGTCATTTTGACCGGTTTCATATTGGCGGTGATCATGCCGAGAATCTACCCTCTCCGCAACAAGCCGGATACATTTTTTGACGGATCCTCCCCCGAAAAGCATCGCGAAGATGTGCCGGAAGGATTTAATCCGTTTACCTTCGGGCTGCAAAATGCCTTAATGAAAGCCGAAAGCAACAAAAATTTGTTAAGGGTGGCCCAGGGCGGATTGAAAAATGTATTGGAAATGTGGATAGGCATTACCCCTGTCATCGTGGCATTCGGCACCATCGCCCTGATTCTCGCCGAATATACGAGCTTCTTTAAAATTCTGGGCATGCCGTTCGAACCGATATTGCAGCTGCTCCAAATCCCTTATGCGGGAGAGGCGGCCCAAACGATGATCATCGGCTTTGCGGACATGCTGCTCCCTTCCATTTTGGGGGCGGACATCGAATCGGAATTGACCCGCTTCTTTATCGCAACGGTTTCCGTAACCCAGTTGATTTACATGTCCGAAGTCGGCGGATTGATTTTGGGCACGAAGCTTCCATTGAAATTGTGGGATTTGTTTGTCATCTTCTTGATCCGCACCATCATTTCGATACCGATTGTGGCGCTCATCTCCCACTTGATTTTCTGACGCAAAAAATGCGGTTGGGGAACCGGACTGCGTGGCGGTCCGGTTTTCTTTTCCGCTCTTTTTTTTTGATTTTTTTGGACCGGGCTGCGGTACGGCCGGCTTATTTTTTTCAATGATAGCGCTTTAACGCTTTGCCGGCATAATTTTTCATTTTTTCATGGATAATTCCTTGATTTTTTTAGGGCGTGTCTTTAGACTATTCTGTATATTATTTATATTTCAAAAGGTTTTTTTCTGAATATTCCATACATACTTGGAAGTATTGTGAAAAGTGCCGGTTAATTTCGAAAAATAATGAATCTTATGTTAAAATATATAAATGCTGAATCTTTATGGAGGTTACAATTGAAATGGAAGTTGCGGATAAAAGTTTTACAGTCGAAAACATCATCAGAGCCCAACATCAATTGAAAGACGTCGTGATTCATACGCCTTTGCAAAAGAATGAATACTTGTCAGAAAAGTACGGAGCGAACATTTATTTAAAGCGCGAAGATCTCCAATCCGTGCGCTCCTTCAAGTTGCGGGGCGCCTATTATAAAATAAAGAAAATCGAAGACGAAGCCCGCGAAAGAGGCGTCGTGTGCGCCAGCGCCGGCAACCATGCCCAGGGCGTGGCCTATTCCTGCTCCCATTTAAAAATCAAAGGGACTATTTTTATGCCGCTTACCACGCCAAAACAAAAAATCGACCAGGTGCGCATGTTCGGCCGCGATTATGTGGAAATCGTGCTCGCCGGCGATACATTTGATGATTCGGCCAATGCGGCGATGGAATATTGCAACGAACATAACATGATCTTCATCCATCCTTTCGAAGATTACGATATTATCGCCGGACAAGGCACTGTGGGCGTCGAGATTTTGAACGACATCGACGAGCCCCTGGACTTTGTATTCGGCGGAATCGGCGGCGGAGGTTTGATGAGCGGAGTGGCCGCCTATATCAAAAACATTTCACCGACGACAAAAGTCATCGGCGTCGAACCGGAAGGCGCCCCAAGCATGAAAGCGGCCTTTGAAAACGGCGGCCCGATCACCCTTGAAAAGATCGACAAGTTCTGCGACGGTACAGCCGTTCAATGCGTCGGCCAAAAAACGTACGAAATTTGCCGCAAGTATTTGGATGACATTATTACCGTGCCGGAAGGAAAAGTATGTACGACAATCCTTGATTTGTATAACAAGCATGCCATCATCGCCGAACCATCCGGCGCGTTGCCGGTGTCAGCCCTTGATTTGTATGCCGATCAGCTGAAAGGAAAAACGGCGGTGGCCATCATCACCGGCGGCAACAACGACATCAGCCGCATGCAGGAAATCAAGGAAAAATCTTTATTATATGAAGGATTGCTTTATTACTTCATCGTCAACTTCCCTCAACGGGCAGGAGCGCTTCGCCAGTTCCTGACAGTGGTGCTTGGCCCTACCGATGACATCATCCGTTTCGAATACACGAAGAAAAACAACAAAGAGGAAGGTCCGGCCTTGGTCGGCATCGAAGTCAGCAAACCGGAAGACTATAATGGCATCATCGAACGCATGCGCATGAACGGCTTCGAGTTCAAAGAAGTGAACAAAGACAGCACATTGTTTGGATTGTTGATTTAAAAAACCCCCGGGTCTTTCGTGCCCGGGGTCTTCTTTTGCCGGTTATGCACGGATTGCAATGCTTTATGTGCGGATTGGGACGTTTTATGTCCGGTTTCGCAGCTTATGTGCGAATTTCATTCAATAAGGGATTTTCGCAGTATCGAAAATTAAATTTTGCCCTCATAATAAAAAAAGCAAAAACCATTGAAAGGTTTTTGCTTTTTTACTTGCCTGCACCATGAAAAAAGCGGATGCCCGGCAAGTTCGGACACCCGCTCTCCCAAAGGCGATTTATGATGGAACCGCCACATCGTACAGTCCGATATTTAAACTCGTCTCCATTCAGCCCAACAACGTTCGGTCAGTGGCCATTTTTTCGCCGCGGATGCGTTCAAATTCCGCCATCAGGTCAGGGATGGTCAGATTCGGTTTCTGGTCTTCGTTCACTTCCAAAATGATCTGTCCTTTGTCCATCATGATCAACCGGTTTCCCAAATCGATGGCCTGCTGCATATTGTGGGTTACCATCAGCGTCGTAAGTTGGTTTTCTTCGACCAATTGCTTTGTCAAATTCGTAATCAATTCGGCCCGGGATGGGTCAAGCGCCGCCGTATGTTCGTCCAGCAACAGAATCGACGGTTTCGTAAAAGTCGCCATCAACAGGGACAACGCCTGCCTTTCCCCTCCGGACAACAATCCGACTTTGGCGTTCAGACGGTTTTCCAAATTCAAATGCAATTTTTCCAGAGCCGTGCGGAAGAAATCCCGGCGTTCCCGGTTCACTCCCAACCGCAGCGTGCGGCTGGAATTCCGGGCATAGGCAATCGCGAGGTTCTCTTCAATCGTCATCGATGGAGCCGTGCCTGCCATCGGATCCTGGAAGACCCGCCCGATGTAGCGCGAACGTTTATATTCAGGCAAATTCGTCACATCTTTTCCATCGATCCATACTTTCCCGACATCCGGAGTTAACACACCGGAAATCATGTTCATCATCGTCGATTTCCCTGCACCGTTGCTCCCGATGACCGTCACGAAATCCCCCGGTTTGAGGTGCAGATTGATATGATTTAACGCCACTTTTTCATCCGGCGTTCCTTCATTGAAGATTTTCGTAATTCCTTCTAGCTTGAGCACAATGTCCGCCCTCCCTTCTTGCTGCCTTTATACTCTGGCTTGAAGGCGCTTTGCTTTGCGCTTCTTCTGTTTTTGTTTCTCGATGGCCTGCGGAACAATCAACGCCAAGATGACGATGACGGCCGTAATCAGCTTCATGTCGCTTGCGTCAAGGAATGGCACGCGGAGTGCAATCGCCAATACAATGCGGTAAATCATCGCACCGACAATGACGGCCAACGTTGTGCGCATGATGGATTTCGTGCCGAAAATCGCTTCCCCAATAATGACAGAGGCAAGCCCTACCGTGATCATCCCGATCCCCATTGTGGCATCGGAATATTTGGAATATTGGGCGATTAACGCGCCGGAAAACGCCACAAGCGCATTGGATAGGCCCACTCCCAAAATGATCAGGTTGTCGGTATTGGCCGAAAAGCTGCGGATCATCCGTTTATTGTCCCCTGTTGCGCGGATGGCGAGCCCGATTTCCGTTTTGAGGAACCAATCGACGATCAACTTGATCACAAGCGTCACAACGATCATCATAAAAAGATTTCCCCAAGTTTGCGGAAGGGTTTGGGCGCCAAGACCCGCCACAATATTATTGATAAATGAATCAATCCCTAATGGTTCCCAAATTTTTGCAAATTTCGTGAAGATGGTTTCACTATTCAGGAGGGGAACGTTCGGAAGGCTCGTTGCGTTCTCAGTCGAGAGGCCCATGATTCGCAGGTTGACGGAATAGAGGCCAATCATCATGATGATTCCGGCAAGGAGCGGGTTGATGTTCCCTTTGGTATGTAATATGCCTGTAATACATCCTGCAATAAACCCTGCAAGCAGGGCGACAAGCGAAGCAACAATCGGGTGATATCCCAGGACGATCATCGTCGCCGCCGTGGCCGCACCCGTTACAAAGCTACCATCTACCGTCAAGTCTGGAAAATCTAACACTCGGAATGTCAGATACACTCCGAGTGCCATAATTGCGTAGATGATTCCTTGCTCAACTGCCCCGAACATTGCTGTAAACATACTGAATCATCTCTCCTAACATGCTCGAATTCATTATTTTTCCGTTTCTACCAATTCCGCTTTCCAGTCATCTTTGATTTCGATGCCCAGTTTTTCCGCAGTGTCTTTGTTCACAACCAATTTCAATGTTGCCGGATATTCTGCAGGGATTTCCGCAGGAGTCGCTTCGCCTCTTAAGATTTTTGCGGCCATTTTTCCAGCCTGGTAACCGATGTCATAATATTCGAAACCGAACGCCAACAATCCGCCGCGTTTTACAGAGTCGAATTCGCCCACTACAAGAGGCAATTTGTTGACTTCCGCCACTTGAACGATGGATTCAAGGGCTGATACCACCGTGTTGTCCGTAATGATATAGAACGCATCCACTTTGCCGATCAATGATTCCGCCGCCTGCTTAATTTCCGAGCTTTGGGCTACCGTCGCAGTTTCCACTTTCATTCCCAAAGAATCAGCAATTTCTTTCACCTGGTTCACTTGCGCCACGGAGTTTTGTTCCCCGGCGTTATAAACCATACCGATTTTTTCAATGTTCAATTCGTTTTTCATGAATTCGACAGTCGTTTTGATGGCATCCGGATGCAAGTCGATCGTACCTGTCACGTTTCCTCCAGGAGATTCAATGGAATCGATCAATTGCGCTTTCACCGGATCCGTCACGGATGTGAAAACGATTGGAATATCGCTTGTTACGTTTTTCGCAGCTTGCGCGGATGGTGTGGAGTTCGCGAAAATCAAATCCACTCCCGCACTTGCGAGGTTCTGAGCGATTTGCGTATTTAAGCTGTTATCGTTCTGCGCGATTTGATAGTCGTATTTCACTTTCAATCCTTCATCTTTCAACGCGTCCTGGAATCCTTTGTATGCCGCGTTCAAAGACGGGTGTTCGACGATCTGTGTTACCCCGATTTTATATGTTTTTGTCTCTTCCCCATCTTTTTTGTCTTTTGATTCGGATGTATTGTCATTACCGCCGCCGCAAGCAGCCAAAATCAAAATTAAACCGATCAGTAAAAATGATAGTTTTTTCATACTACTTTTCATATAATCCCCCCACTGTTTGCATTAAAATTCTGATGATTTCAATAAAAAAACTTTTCGCTTTATTCTGATAAAGCTAGAGTTTAACGTTATATTACATTTTCGACAAAAAACAGTCAATAACATTAGAAATGTTCTGAATTTATAAATATTCATTTTATTAAATCAATTATAATAATTTATTGCTTTAAACCGCTAAATTACATTAATTTTATGCAATAAATTATTATCCAAAAATAACGAATATTTTGTGAGGAATTTGTGAAATTTGATATTTATAAAAAAAATCTACAATTATATTAGTTAAAATATTCCAAGAGCCAATTTGATACTTTCCTTCTATTGTGATATTATGAATTTTTGTGTGTCCATCACACCGTGGTTCGCGAAATCCCACGATAAAAAACTAAGGAGTGACTTATTTTATATGAAACCGAAATTTTTGGCCGTTACGGCAATTATTGCTGCCCTTTATATCGCTGTAACCTATACCCTGTCCTTTTTAAGCTATGGGGAAATCCAATTTCGCATCGCCGAAATTTTCAATCATCTGGTAGCCTTCAATCCCCGCTATATGTTGGCGGTTGTTTCGGGAGTATTCATCGCCAATCTGTTTTCGCCGCTTGGCTGGTTCGATTTGGTGTTTGGCGTATCGCATTCCGTCATCTGCTTGACCATTCTGATCATCGTCGGCAAATATGTGAAAAATGTGATATACCGCATGTTGATCAATTCATTCGTCTTTACGTTCATGATGTGGATCATTGCCTTGGAGTTAAAGTTGGCGCTGGAACTTCCATTCTGGCTTTCCTGGCTCACAACGGCCATCGGGGAAGCGGTTGTTCTCTTCGTCGGCATCCCGATTATGAAGCTGTTGGACAAGCGGCTGGATTTCAAGAATTTAATCGGCCGGTAAACAGCGGATTCGAAAGAGCGAATGCAGGCCATTCGCTCTTTTTTTGATGGATGGACGGCAGGGGGCTTCTTCCGCAGGATTGCGCCTGGCGGATGGAGGGCCGGTTTGGGCAGATAACACCTGGCCTTGGGCGGATAATTCCTCAGATTGAGCAGTTACCCCCTGCCTCGGGCGATTACCTCTCTCACTTGGGCAGATAGCTCCCTCGCTTGGGCACTTAACCCTCGGTCTCGGGCGGATCACACCTCGGCTTGGGCACATAACTCCCTCGCTTGGGCAGATAGCCCCTTCACTTGGGCAGATAGCCCCTTCACTTGGGCAGTTATCTCCTGGCCTCGGGCGGATCACACCTCGGCTTGGGCACATAGCCCCCTCGCTTGGGCACTTAATCCCCTGGCTCGGGCGATTACCTCTCTCACTTGGGCAGATAGTTCCCTCGCTTGGGCAGTTATCTCCTGACCTCGGGCGGATAATTCATCAGCTTTGGCACATAACCCCCATATCGGGGCACTTAACCCCCACACTCGGGCACTTGAACCCTCCTCTAACGCATTTAATCCCCATTCTCGCGCACTTATGCTCCCAACCAAAGCACATACCCCCCATACTCGTACTCCTAACCCATCTTCTGCATATCCCGTCCCCAATTCCCTTCCCGCACCGCCGCTTTCCCTGCTATCCGACAACATCTCGAATGTAAGCTTTTTGGGACGGTTTTGGGATATTGGGACGGAAAACACGCTATCCGACAACATCTCGAATGTAAGCCCTTTTTTACTGTCTTCCCCCTTTTTCATTTCGAATTGCTCGAAAATTATTGACATTCGTACAATTTCTGAATAAAATATTCATCAACTAAATTGTTCGTGGCGGAGAAATGTTGTGGAAGCACAGCCACCGCACCGATAGATTAGTTGAGTTGAGCAGAGTTTAGTTGAGAATAGCCGAGCCAAAATTGATGAGTAAGGAATAGTAGCGAAATGCGCATGCCGGAGAGAGCCAGTGGTCGGTGAAAACTGGCGCATGCCTTTCGTGAATGGGCCTTACGAGAGCAACTGCGCAAGTGGTTGACGTCTTTCCCGCGTTACTGGGAAGTGCCTGGAGGTTGGGCACACTGAGGTGGAAGTATGAACTGCTTCAACAGAGGTGGCAACGCGGCAGCAATGTCGTCCTCTGCAAACGGGGTTTTGCGCCCGTTTGCAGAGGATTTTTTTATTTCGGCTATTCTATCTAAACTTCAAATTATAAATTTGGAGGATGATAGAATGGATATTCAAACTTTTACAAAACGCGTACAACAAAAAGAAAACTTGCCTTACGATGACATGATCCAGGCGGCGAAAATCCTTTTTGACGAGGAAACGCCAAAAGAGGACATCAAGGAATTTTTGCTTGCCCTCCGTGAAAAAGGAGAAACTGCCGAGGAGGTTGCCGCCCTTTCCATCGTCATGAAATCCAATGCCGTCCGCATCCCTGTGCCGGAAGGGCCTTATATCGATAATTGCGGCACCGGAGGCGATGGGCTGCAAACCTTCAACATCAGCACGACTTCCGCATTCGTGCTGGCCAGCAGCGGCGTCAAAGTGGCCAAACATGGCAACCGGAAAATTTCCAGCTCTTCCGGCAGCGCCGATGTTCTGCAGGCATTAGGCATCCATACGGATTTCACCGTCGAAGAATCCGTGCAATTGCTCAAGCAGGAAGGCATCGTTTTCCTATACGCCCCTGCCGTTCACCCGAAACTCAAACGCATCGGCGAAGTTCGACGGGACATCGGAAAACCGACAATCTTCAACCTGGTCGGCCCTTTGACAAACCCTGTGGATTTGGACGTCCAGCTTGTCGGCATCAACCGTCCGGATTTCGTCGAAGAATACGCAAAAGTATTGCGCATTTTAGGCCGCAAACGGGCCATCGTCGTATCCGGTTCCCAAGGAATGGACGAAGCGTCCCTGGATCACCGGAACCGCGCCGTGCTGCTTGAAAACGGCGACATCCGGCCTTTGACCATCGATATCGAACAATTGGGATTGCAGCCGGCAACGGTTTCGCACCTGCGAGGCGGCACACCGGATGAAAATGCCGAAATTTTAAAGGCCCTCTTAAAAGGCAAACGCACGCCATATTATGATGCCGTTGTATTAAATGCGGCCCTCGGTTTCTACGCTTACGGCACCGCCGATTCATTGAAGGACGGGGTGGCCATCGCCCGAGAAGCCATCGAATCCGGCCGCGCCTATGAGAAGCTGGAGGCGGTCGTCGAGTTCAGCCAAAACATTATAAAGGAGCAAACAGTCTGATGACGATTTTGGATACCATCATCGAACATAAAAAAACCCTTCTTCCAAAATTGAAAGCAACGAAGCCTGAACGGAACGTCCCTTTAAAGAAACGCCCGTCCCTGTACGAAACTTTGCGGAAATCGGACACCCTTCAGGTCATTGCCGAAATGAAGCGGGCCTCCCCTTCCAAAGGGATCATCAATGCGGAAGCCGATCCGGTCGAACAGGCAAAGCGCTATGAAAAAGCCGGAGCCGCCTGCATTTCGGTTTTGACGGAAGAAAAGTTTTTCAAAGGTTCCTTCGAAGATTTAGCGGACATTTCCAAAAATGTAAACCTTCCTATATTAAATAAAGATTTCATCATCGATCCGGTGCAAATCGATTATGCCCTTCACGCGGGCGCATCGGTCATTCTGCTGATTGTTGCAGCCCTGGATGACGAAACGTTGTCCGAATTGTACGACTATGCGACAAGCCGCGGATTGGAAGTGCTCGTGGAAGTGCACAACGAAGAAGAGCTGGAGCGGGCCCTCCGCCTTCATCCGAAACTGATTGGCGTCAATAACAGGGATTTAAAAACGTTCCATGTGGATTTGGCCCAAACGGAAAAATTGGCCAATATCATCAACCAATACGAAGACATCGCCTTCATCAGTGAAAGCGGCATTTTTGAGACAGCCGACGCCGAACGGGTGGCAAAGGCCGGCGCCCGGGCCATTCTGGTCGGAGAATCGTTGATGCGAAGCGGAAATCCGGAAGAGACATTGGCATCTTTCCAAGTCAAACTTCCGACGGCGGAGGATGTCAAGCCATGACCAAGGTAAAAATTTGCGGATTGAAAGAACCGGAGCATGTGCTCTGCGCCGTCAATGCGGGAGCGGATTTCGTCGGCTTCGTGTTTGCGCCGAGCAGACGGCAGATTACCGTTGAACAAGCGGCCCGGCTCGCGGAACTTGTACCGGCCCACGTCAAAAAAGTCGGAGTCTTCGTCAATCCCTCCGAAGCGGAAGTGCGGGAAGCTTTTGAAAAAGTCCCGCTCGATTATGTGCAATACCACGGCAATGAAGACCCCGACTTTATCAAAAAACTGGGCTGCCCTTCCATCAAAGCCTTTTCCATCCGGGACGCCAAGGATGTCGAAAAAGCCGCCGGATATCAGGCGGATTACTATCTGTTCGACGCTCCCGGAACCGATTACGCCGGCGGGAGCGGCAAAGTCTTTGACTGGTCATTGCTGGAGCGCCTTTCCATCCCGAGGGAGAAAGTGATTCTGGCGGGAGGTCTCAACCCCGCAAACGTCCGGCAGGCGGTTGCCGCCGTCCAACCTTTCGCCGTGGATGTCTCAAGCGGTGTGGAAAAGAACGGGAAAAAATGCTGCGAACTGATCCAATCGTTCATCCAGGCTGCAGCCGCTTCAACACAAACCGTGCGTATAAATGAACGTAAATAATACGCTTAACATCAAGCTGCCAACCATTTCACAACAAACCGTAAAAGGAGCTAATTGACATGACGATGACAACAAAAGGCAAATTCGGCCGTTTCGGAGGCCAATTTGTTCCGGAAACTTTAATGACCGCTTTGCAAGAGCTGGAAGAAGCCTATGAACATTATAAGCAGGACGAATCCTTCCAACAGGAACTTCGCTACTATTTAAAAGAATATGTGGGCAGGGAAACGCCCCTCTATTTTGCCCAACGCCTCACAAAACATTGCGGCGGCGCGAAAATTTATTTGAAACGCGAAGATTTGAATCACACGGGTGCTCACAAAATCAACAACGCCCTCGGCCAGGCATTGCTCGCCAAAAAAATGGGGAAAACGAAAATCGTGGCCGAAACGGGAGCCGGCCAGCACGGTGTGGCAACGGCGACCGCCTGCGCCCTTCTCGGCATGGAATGCATCGTCTTCATGGGAGCCGAAGATGTGAAGCGCCAAGCCTTGAACGTGTTCCGCATGGAGCTTTTGGGCACAAAAGTGGTGGCGGTCGAAAAAGGATCAAGAACATTAAAAGACGCGGTCAATGAAGCGCTGCGATACTGGGTGACCAATGTGGAAACAACCCATTACATTTTGGGTTCCGCCTTGGGTCCGCACCCCTTCCCTGTCATTGTCCGCGATTTCCAACGGGTGATCGGAGATGAAACCAAGAAACAAATTTTAGAAAAAGAAAACCGCCTTCCGGATGCGGTCGTTGCCTGCATCGGCGGCGGAAGCAACTCCATCGGCATGTTCTATCCGTTCATCGAAGATCGAGAAGTCGCTTTGTACGGCGTGGAAGCGGCCGGCAAAGGATTTGAAACCGGGAAACACGCGGCCGCGATCAACGCCGGAAAAACAGGCGTGCTGCATGGCGCTTTTATGTACCTGTTGCAGGATGACAACGGCTTCGTGCAGGAAGCCCACTCCATCTCCGCAGGGCTCGACTATCCGGGAGTCGGACCGGAACATTGCTACTTGCATGAAACCGGCCGCGCCAAATACGTGATGGCGACGGATGACGAAGCGCTTGCGGCAGTGAAACTTCTTTGCCGGACGGAAGGCATCCTCCCCGCCCTTGAAAGCGCCCATGCCGTCCATTATGCGACGGAACTGGCAAAAACGATGGATCCGGACCAAATCATCGTCGTATGCCTGTCCGGCCGCGGCGACAAAGACGTGCATACCATTTATGACGCCCTTGGAGGTGAGCTGGCATGAGCCAAATCAAAGAAGCGATTTTGGAAACGAACCGGCAAGGCCATAAAGCCTTTATTCCATACATTATGGCGGGCGACGGCGGACTTGAAAAACTAAAACCGACCATTTTGAAGCTGCAGGAGCTGGGCGTTACGGCCATCGAAGTGGGCATCCCTTTCACCGACCCGGTTGCGGACGGACCGACGATCGAGGAAGCCGGCGTGCGGGCTTTGGCCAATGGGACCACTCTGCGCAAAGTGCTCGAAACCCTTGCCGGCTTTGCCCATGAAATCAAGATTCCGTTGATTGCGATGACGTATTTGAATCCGGTGCTTGCTTACGGCATCGGCCAATTCGCCAAAGACGCCCATAAGGCGGGCATCCGCGGCGTCATTATTCCGGATATGCCTCTGGAAGAAAGCGATTTGGTCCATCCGGCGCTTAAGGCAGCCGGCATTGACCTGGTGCAGCTCGTTTCATTGACAAGCACGCCGGAACGGATTGAAAAATTGACGAAAGCCAGCGAAGGATTTATTTATGCCGTGACGGTCAACGGAATCACCGGCGCCCGCTCCTCTTTCGAAGGCGATTTGGAGAGCCATTTCAAAAAAATCCAAAGCTATACCGATACGCCTGTATTGGCAGGGTTCGGCATTTCCACCCCTGAACATGTCAAACAATTCGGCTCCTTTACAAGCGGCGTCATCGTCGGCAGCAAAATCGTCGACAGTCTGGCAAAGGGCGACTGGGATGCTATCGAAAATCTCGTCAAAGCTTCAAAAACCGTTCCATTGGCTTAAACGTTTCGCCTTGCGTGCTGCGGCAATATCGGCCCTCCGCGGAGATATCGCCCCTTCTTTGAATTTGAAGTTTGCGGCGATTTCGCCGCGTTTGGCAATCTATCGGCAGCGCGGGTTTTGTCCGCCGTTTTTGCGGACACCCCGCCCGTTATTGACAGATTTTTGTTACAATATCGACTGTTCCGTAAATTTGATATTGAAATCGATGCGCTCTGAGACAATAATATTAAAAAAGGAGTTGTAATCATCATGAGCCAAACATTAATCAAAAACGGATATTACGGCAATTACGGCGGAAGCTTTGTGCCGGATGAAGTGCAAAAAGTTCTCGACCGGATCGCGGAAGAATTCGCGAAAGTGAAAGACGATCCGGATTTCAACAATGAACTGAACTACTACTTGAAAGAATATGCCGGCCGCGAAACGCCTCTTTATTTTGCAAGAAATTTAACGGAAAAATTGGGCGGCGCCAAAATTTATTTAAAACGGGAAGATTTGAACCATACCGGCTCCCATAAATTAAACAACGTGCTGGGCCAAATTTTGCTTGCCAAACGCATGGGTGCAAAGAGAATCATCGCGGAAACCGGAGCGGGACAACATGGGGTTGCCACTGCGACAGCCGCCGCGATGTTCGGCATGGAATGCACGATTTACATGGGGGCAAAAGATACGAAACGGCAAGCGTTGAACGTGTTCCGCATGGAGCTTCTCGGCGCCAAAGTGGTGGCCGTCGACAAAGGAAACGGCTTATTGAAAGAAGCGGTCGATGAAGCATTCATGGATTTGGTGAAAAACCATGACAACACATTCTATCTGCTTGGATCGGCAGTCGGTCCTACGCCATATCCCGAAATCGTGGAACATTTCCAATCCGTCATCAGCCGTGAAAGCCGCGCGCAACATTTAGAAAAAGAAGGAAAACTTCCGACAGCGGTCATTGCGGCAGTGGGGGGCGGCAGTAACGCAGCCGGTGCGTTCGCGCATTACATCAATGATGAAAACGTGCGCTTGATCGGGGTGGAACCTGCCGGCGCGGCAACCATTACAAAAGGCAAACCTGGCGTTCTTCACGGTTTCAAAAGTTATGTCCTTCAAGATGAGGAAGGCAATTTGCTTGAAACGGACTGCATCGCTGCCGGATTGGATTATCCGGGAGTAGGCCCGCTTCATGCTTACTTGCATGAATCCGGACGCGGCGAATATGTGACTGTCACAAACGACGAAGTGTTGGATGCATTCCAGGTGTTGTCCAGAACGGAAGGCATCATTCCTGCCCTTGAAAGCTCCCACGCAGTCGCTTATGCGTTGAAATTTGCGCCGACTTTATCGCCTGAAGATACGATCATCGTCAACATTTCCGGACGCGGCGATAAAGACGTGCAGCAAGTATTTGAATTGCTGAAAAACAAATAAGATCCGGGGNTGCTTATCAGAGAGGCCCCGCAAAATCCTTTTAAAATAAAAAAGGGGATGTTCGCATTTTGCCGAACTCCCCTTTTGATTTTGCAGCCATGTCACGGCGAATACGCCGGATCATTGCGATGTCCGCTGTCATGGAGAATCTATGTCAAGAACCCTTCGAATTCCTTTATAACGGCGTCCTGCTCTTAATGCCGCCCCCGATTTTATCGAGCATATCGATGGTCATCGCTTTCAAATCATACTTCGGATTGAATCCCCAGTCGGCAACCGCCCGGGATGAATCGATGTTGTTCGGCCAGCTTTCGGCGATGCTTTGCCGCACCGGATCGACATCGTATTTGATTTCAAAATGCGGAATATGCTTTTTGATTTCCGCCGCGATTTCCGACGGATCGAAACTCATGGCGGAAACATTGTAGGCGTTGCGGACCGTCAATTTGGCAGGATCCGCTTCCATTAATTCCACGATGGCGTTCAATGCATCGGGCATATACATCATATCCATATAAGTGCCTTCCGCAATATAAGAAGTATAACTCCCTTCATTCACCGCTTTATGATAAATTTCCACCGCATAATCGGTCGTCCCTCCCCCGGGCGGCGTTCCCGGCGAAATCAGGCCCGGAAAACGGAGACCCCTGACATCCACGCCATAGCGCAAATGATAATAATCGCAGAGCAGCTCCCCTGCCACTTTATTCACCCCATACATGGTCGTCGGCCGCTGCAACGTTTCCTGAGGGGTGTCGTTTTTCGGAGTCGATGGGCCGAATACGGCAATGGAGCTTGGATTGAACAATTGCATATTCAATTCTTTGGAAACTTCCAATGCATTCAACAGGCCGCCCATGTTCAATTCCCATGCCAGAATCGGCTTGATTTCCGCCGTTGCCGAAAGCAGCGCCGCCAAATGGATCATCGTATCCGCTTTGAACTTTTTCGCCACTTCGTACATTTTCAACGCATCGAGGACATCCAGCACTTCGAAGGGTCCGTCATGGTTCTTGTCTTCCCGTATATCCGTTGCCAGGACATTGTCTTTTCCATATTCAATNCGGAGCTTTCTCACCAATTCGGAACCAATCTGTCCAAGCGCACCTGTGACAATGATTCTCTTCATTTCGCCCCTCCTCTGTCGAGTGATTATGGAACATATAAATGTGCCGTAAACTATTTATATGCCGGCGTTTACCGATGGGCTATTCATTCGACCAGAGGAGGGTTTTTATTTTTATTCCATCACCGTGATGCCGCAGATGGATTCAAAGGGGAAAGCGCGGCCGTCCTCGAATGTGCAGATGCGCCGTTTGCCGTCGAGTTCGGCGATTTTTCCCGCCGCTTTAAAGATGCGCCGGTTTTGCCAAATTTTCAGCTCGACTTCACAGTGATTGGCGCATGCCGCGATGAGCTGTTCATTCAAATCCTGCAAAGCCCATTCATCCAGAACCGGCCTCTCTTCGCATCTGTCCTTCTCTCTCCATTCCCTGAGCATTTTCACATGTTCCGGGAGCATCATCGCGTTCCATTTGATATTCCCCCGATCTCGAATCATCTTTCTTCACCTCTTTTGTTTCGAAGAATTTGGGTGGTGGCGGTGGAAGCGATTTTGGAAGAACCGCAAACGGCGGCCTTTCCATTCCGCGTGCCTTCGGGAAGCGAATCCCGCACGAATCGGCCTTTTGCGGGCATCCATGTTTCTATTTCTTATGGCCGCCAAGAAACTGCGACCGATCCAGTGCGGTTCCCGCTTCCGTATAAGACACCGCGCGAAGGACGGCGGTCGGTCCGATTTTGGAACGCAAATAATCCATCGTCGCGCCAAGTTTCCGCCTTTTCCATTTTTGGCGGTCAAAAAAGCTCAATTGCATGGAGCGTTCCGTCTCCAACTTGGAAAGGCTGATGGTGATTTGTCTGACCGGGCGCTCGGCATAATATTCATCCAGCAGTTCTTTGCAGACTTCATAAATTTTCATCGTATCATTCGTCGGTTCGTCGATTGTCCGGGAGCGCAGGAACCCGCCCCCAAAGGCGTCTTTGCTGTAGCCCACGCCGAGGGAAACCGTCCGTCCCGCCTGATGCGCTTCCCTTGCCCGGCGAGCCACATCTTCGCACATTTCCAAAATGACCGTGAGAATCTCCCGGCGCGTCCGGTAATCCCGCATGAGCATCTGCCCCTTGCCGAAGCTGATCTGCCCCTCCGCAATAGGGGCGCCGAGAGGGGACAAATCGATTCCCCACGCATGGTAATATAATTGATTTCCCAAAATGCCAAAGCGGCTCTCCAACATCTCCAAATCCGCGCGAGCCAAATCCCCCACTTTGAAAATGCCCATATTGTTCAACGAGCGTTCCGTGCGGCGGCCAATCCCCCACATTTCCGAAAGGGGCGAAACGGGCCACAATTTTTTCGGAACATCTTCATAAGTCCATTTGGCAAAGTTCGTTTTCTTCGCTTCCAAATCCAAAGCCAATTTGGCCATCAGCATATTCGGCCCCATCCCTACCGCGCTCGGAATTTGGAATTGGCTGTAGATGCTTTTTTGAATGTATTTTGCCGTTTCTTCCGGCGGACCCCAAAGCTTTTCCGTGCCGGACAGATCCACGAAGCTTTCATCAATGCTATAGACATGGATCGCTTCTTTCGGTACGAATTGGTTGAGCAAATTGGTGATTTCCATGGACATTCGCACAAAAAATTCCATTTTCGGTTCAAACAGCCGGATGTCCGGATGTTTCGGTATTTCATAAAGGCGGGAGCCGGTTTTGATGCCAAAGCGTTTCTTCATCGGTGGTGATGCAGCGAGCACGACACTCCCCTTTTGCTCAAAGTTGCCTACGACCGCAATCGGCACTTCCATCGGATCCAAATTGTGCAGCATCGCCATGCAGCTGGCATAAAAACAGCGCATATCGATGCAAATGATCGAACGGTCCGGAAGAAGCTCGTACAATTCTTCGGGGCTAAAGTCCGTGTAATTCAGCGCATGGATGTGCATCATGGCCACCTCCGCTTATCCATTATATGTATAGATTATATGTGCAGAACGTATGTTCTATACCTCATTTTAAAATGAGACCATTGAGACGACAAGTGGGAAAACTTGGGAAAGAAATTCGGACGGTGATTGGGCAAGCGGATATCCGCACAAGCGCCATCCTGCCCCAAATAAAAACCATCCGGACGATCCCCGGATGGTCCCTTCTTTATTCCAAAAGCAACACTACTCCACCACTTCCGTAAAGAAGCATCTCTTCATATGTTCAATAAAAAGTTCGCCCTGATCCGTAAAGGTCGCGACGCCCCGCTTATGGACGGCCGTTTTGAATCCTTCCGCGTCGGCTCCGGCCACCGTCAAAAAGTCGCAGATGTCCGTGCACACGCCGCATACATGCACTTTCTCCACGCCGAGGGAACGCAGCTTGTCCGCAAGACCTGTGCGAAAGAACGCATTGTAATTTTCTTTCGGCTGCATGATTACATTCGGATGGTCTTTATGCTTTTCGTACCAGTCCTGTAGCTCCCCGTACAGCTGCTGCCCCTTCGTCCCGACCACATTGTGGGGCGGCCATAATGCAAAATGCGGGTCGTTCTCCTGATGGGCATCCATCGCAAAAACGACAATCTGATCCTTCTCCAAAAATTGATCGGCCATTTCCACAATATACGGCACAATTTCCTGTGCCGGTTTCCCGGCCGTCAAGCTGCCATCATCCGCCACAAAATCGTTGCTCATGTCCACAATCAGCAAAGCCTCTCGCATCACGACACCTTCTTTCCCTGATTTTATATTTCTATTGTATCATGGAAATTTTGGAAAGAAACGATGCCCCAAAAGGATTAATAAAATTGAGACATCTCCGCCGGACAGACAAAAACGGAGAATCCGGGCTGCGTCCGGATTCTCCTTTAATATGCATTATAATTAGCACTTTACTCAATAATATTCGTCTCAATGCCTTCCAAAGGGCCAATCAGAACGGTTTTACCGACATGAGGACAATCATGACCACCGCAATGAGGGAAGCTGTCATTCCCGCAGCGGCGATTTGTTTATTCAATGCTGCTGCATCGGCCGGAATGTCGCTGCCTTTGTAACCGTCCAAAATTTCGGAAACTTTTTTTACTCTCTTGCCCGTATATCCCACCGCCAAGTAGTGGGCGATGACGTATAGCACGATGGACGCAATGTACCAGCCTTGAGTGAACAACGATGTGTTAAGCGCGCCCATAATGAGCCCTGAGAGGATTAGGATGATGCTTCCCACTTTCGCCACACTCTCTACCTTTTCACGATTTGGTTGACAAAAACGAGGCTTTCTTTCGTCTTGCCGAAAGACTGGATGACCGGCATGGCAAAGGATGGTCCCATCCCCACAACCGCCGCCACCACATGGATAAGTACGAGCAATCCGTAAAGTGACATGTAAAATATCTCCAAATCCATAATTCTACTATAATTACTGTAAAAATGTTGAAATCCTGCTTCATTATAACAAAAGCCCCAATGGTGTTCATTAATCTTGAAAAAAAACCTGAAGATTTGGAGAAATTATAGAAAATTCCATATGAAATAACTGAATTTTAAATTATTTACATTAACAAAATATAAATATATCAATCAATACCCAATTTCCTTATAATCAAAGAAAGGAGGCGAATAAAGGCATGAATGAAAAATTGGCCCTGATTATGATTAACGGGATCATCGCGGTGCCCATGCTGCTGCTTGCTTTTTATTTATACAAAGGAAAAGGCGGCTTTTTGATCGCCGGTTATAATACATTGCCGGAAGAAGAAAAAGCCAAGTACGACGAACCCGCCTTATGCCGGTTTGTCGGCAAAAACATGTTCGTTTTGGCCGGGCTGATGGTCGTATGGACGATAGCGGAGATATTTGAAATATTATGGTTGCTGATTGCGGGAATCGCCCTGTTTGTCGGCGTCGTGGTTTTTATGATCATTTATTTGAACACCGGAAACCGGTTCAGGAAAAGTTGATTCAGGCGCCTCCGCAACGGCCCAAAACAAAACACCCCCCAAAGCCGTAAAAAGCAGCCTCGAGAGGTTATTTCTAATGTATGTGGAAATGTTCAATTGTTGACTTGTGCAGGGTAGATTTTCATTTTTTGTAAAACATTTGGGGCAAAGCCGCAACAAATGAAAATCCCGCCAGGATGCAACAACCTGCGCGAAACATAAAGCGGCAGCCTGCCAGCGCAGGCGCCTGCTATCCCATCCAGCGCAGGCCTTTCGGATAATGGTTTTTCATCACATTTCCGGCAAGCTTGCCCCAGCCGATGGAATAGCCGTCCACGGTCATCAGATACCAGCCTTTTGGACCGCCTGCCTGCAAGGTTTCCCCTTTCAAATAAGCGAGGATTTCCTCCGAATCCGCGGGAAGATTCCACACGTTTTTCGCATCCTCCCCGCTTAGTGCCAAAGCGAGGGCATGGGAAGGCTCGAAGCGGTTTTTCTTGAACGTTCCCAAATGCAGGCCCGGACGCAGCACCTTCAGTTGATCCAAAGCCGGCGCCTCTTCCGGCAGCGCATACAGTTGATCATGGAATGCGATGAAATTTCCGGAAGGCGTCCTGTTCAATGTTTCGCCTGCAAATTGCTGATAGGCCTTCAACATTTTCGGATCGAGTTTCGATTTGGCATATTTGATGCGGGGCGCCTCATCCCCGTCCACCTTTTTCAGCACGGCGATGTAATGCCCTTCCCCTTTCACGAGATGGGGCCAAATGCGGATCGTCTTCTCAATGCCGGGAGCCGCCTTTTCCACCCAATCGGCTCTTCCCGGGCTGAAGCCTTCGTACACTTCCACTTGCTCAATTTCAAAGTTCGGATACTTTTCAAGGAAGCGGCTGATTGTTCCCTCGTTTTCTTCCGGCGAGAAGGTGCATGTGGAATAGACGAGCCGTCCCCCCGGCTTCAACATGCTTTGGGCATGGTCGAGGATTTCGTCCTGCCGTCTTGCGCAAAGGGCCACATTTTCCGGACTCCAGTGCAGGCGGGCTTCTTCATCTTTCCGGAACATCCCTTCCCCGGAGCAAGGAGCATCGACCAGGATCCGGTCGAAAAAGCCGGGGAAACGGACGGCAAGACGCTCAGGCGTTTCATTTACCACAATGGCGTTTTGGATGCCCATCCGTTCCACGTTCTGCGATAAAATTTTCGCCCGCTGCGGATGGATTTCATTGGAAACGAGCAGTCCTTCCCCCCGCATTTCGGAGGCAAGGTGGGTCGTCTTCCCTCCCGGCGCCGCGCACAAGTCGAGGATGCGCTCTCCCGGCCGGGGATCCGCCAATTCCCCTACCGCCATCGCGCTCGGCTCTTGGATATAATACAACCCCGCTTCATGGTAAGGGTGTTTTCCTGGCCGTTCATTGCCAGGATAAAAATAGCCTTCCTTCACCCAAGGGATTTTCTCGGTTGTAAAAGGATTCATTTGTAAAAATTCATCTATTGAAATTTTTAGCGTGTTTATTCGCAAGCCCTGATTCTTCTCTTCTTCATAGCTTCGAATAAAGGCATCATATTCTTCTTGCAATAAGTT
>JGI1652J44930_10000208_pt1 | contig 23541 bp, 21 predicted proteins | sample NewIslsDNAsample_FD_44930 | JGI IMG/M metagenome (IMG submission 44930)
CCAGGGCGAGCTGCAGATAGTGCATCAGCTGCACGAACCAAAACAGCAATTACGCTTGTTGCTTCAACATCACCATGATGAGCTGCAATGCTATTGATCACCACTGGATGCTCATTATATTTTTTGGCTAATTCAACGCCAATCTCAACATGTGAGCCCTCAATTTCATGGTCAATTGCCTTACCAATATCATGAATCAGCCCAGCTCGTTTGGCAAGATGAATATCTTCACCCAATTCTGCTGCTAGTAATCCTGCCAAATGAGCCACTTCCATTGAATGCTTTAAAACATTTTGTCCATAGCTTGTGCGGAACTTAAGTCTACCAACAATCTTAATTAAATCCGGATGCAGCCCATGTACACCTGTCTCAAAAGTTGCTTGCTCGCCATATTCGCGAATTCGTTGGTCCACATCACGTTTTGATTTTTCAACCATTTCCTCAATTCTAGCTGGATGAATCCGCCCATCAGCCACCAATTTTTCCAAAGCTACGCGAGCGATTTCCCGGCGAATGGGATCAAAACCGGAAAGGATGACCGCTTCCGGCGTATCATCAATAATTAAGTCAATCCCCGTTAACGTTTCTAGCGTACGAATGTTGCGACCTTCACGACCGATTATTCTACCTTTCATCTCATCATTGGGCAGATTGACAACCGAAACGGTCGTTTCAGCTACATGATCAGCCGCAAAGCGTTGAATGGCAAGCGATAAAATATTTCGCGCTTGTTTGTCTCCTTCCTCAATCGCCTTTTGCTCTCTCTCTTTAATAATCTGTGCCGTTTCATGCTTTAGTTCTTCTTCTAACTTTGAAATGATGAGCTTTTTCGCTTCTTCAGCTGTTAAACCTGAAATCCGCTCCATTTCTTTCATCTGTTCCTGGTATAGCTTATCAACCTCTTCTTGTTGTTTCTTGATTTTCTGCTTTTGCTTTTTGAGCTCTTCATCACGTTTCTCTAAAGCCTGTTGCTTTTGTTCAAGTGTCTCTTCTTTTTGGTTTAACCGCCTCTCAATTCTTGACAACTCGCTCCGCTGTTCACGGATCTCTCTCTCTGCTTCACTACGAAGTTGATGAACCTCATCACGTGCTTCTATAATCTTCTCTTTTTTGATCGATTCTGACTCTTTTTCTGCCTTTTCAATAATTGCCTTTGCTTCTCTTTCAGCACTGCCAATTCGTGACTCCGCTGTTAATTTTCGTATCCAATAACCCGCAAGAACACCGATTATTAACGAAACGCCCAGCAGAGCGATGTGAGCGATCCCTAGTACCAAATGCTCACCTCCCTATACTCTTTTATGAAAAAACAAGACCGATCGTCGATTCGGTCTTTACGCATCCATCATGTGTGAGCTATACCAGAAAGCTGTCAGCCAGCAACAATTTTCAACAGAATCAGTCATGTCATACAGAATCAGAGGTATCTTCCAGATTTCCAAAAAAAGATACAAGACAATTTTATTATTTACTCGTTCCCATTGTCAAGAAAACGCGACTTTTGAACCACCGACCGTCCTTGTTTTTGTCGCACCTCAAAGGCCACATCTGCTGATTCCGTTAAGTCAGTATTATGCGTGACCATGATGATTTGACGACCAAATGTATCACTTAGTGATTTCAGTAATTGTACAAAGGGAACCACATAATCTTCACTCACATGTTTTCCTGGTTCATCCAAAACAATTGGCCCCTGTACACGTGGAGTCATCTGTTCCATTAGTGCAATCCGTAAAGCAAGGGAAAGGAGATCAACAACCCCACCACCACGTGCATCCTGTGGTTTATTGCAAATGGTCTTGCCTTCCCATTCTGTCACCACATAAAATTCAGCCGAAGGATTTCCCCCATGCTCCTCCAATTGAATCTTAAAGCGAAAAGAAGGACCAAACACATATTGTAACGCCCTTGTCACAGTTACTTCCAATTGTTCTTTAGCCTGATGTCGTATATGATCCGCAGCTTGTTGTAGCAGAATTCGTACCTTCTCCAATAGTTCCCGCTTTTGCTCCAGTTTATGCCACTCTTGTTCAATCTCCTTTTTTTCGTTTAATAAGACCGCCCGTTCTGCTTTTTTCTTTGTCAACTTTTGCTGAGCATAAGAGATTGCTTTTTCTAGTTCATTCCATTCCATCTTTTTCTTTTAACTCCTCCGGCAATAAATTCCAAATCCGTTCCATTTCGGCAGTGATCTGTTTTTCCAACCGCTCGATCTCCTCATCCAGTTGATCCGGTTCTACCTCTAATTCGGCTAACTCCTGTAAAATTTGTTTTTCTTCTCGTTCAAGCGTCTCCAATCGCGCTTCAGCCTTATAGCGCATGTTCTTAGCTTTCTCCAACTTTTGTTTCACGGCTTTCATCTGCTCTTCCAATTGCTGCATATTTCTCCCCTCCACAAAGTTCCTGTTCGAGTCGATCCAGAAGCAATGCATCGATCGGTGAACCGCAAGTCGGACAACGGCCTGATAACTTTAATAATTCCATATATGCTTGCGAAAACTCTTCAATCCTTTGAATCCGACTTTTTAGATATTCTCGACCCACCTGCAAACTCTTCTGGTTATCACGATACTTTTCCCTAATTCCAAGCAACTGCTGATAACGAATCAATCGTTGCTCAACCTTTGGATACTGCTCATTCAACCATTTTATTGCCGCTTCTGTTGAGGAAACAATTTGATGCAACGTTTTCTTTTCATGTAGAATCTCCGCCCATATTCGACGATGTTGCCTGAGCAGTCGATACTGTTCAAGTTGTTGGAGACAATGTTCATACGTTACCATTAATGTTGGTACCGTCTGCAAACAAGACAATTGCTTTTCTAATGCCCTTTTTGCTGCTTGCTGTTGTTTCCATTTCTTAGAAATCATTTTGAGTTGTTTCAATTTAGTCATTTTTTCTTGAAGACAATCATACAATCCTTCCGACTCAGCTAGATTCTGCGTCTGCATCAAAATCGTTTGTGCTCGCTCTTTTTCTCTTTGAACACGCTTTCGTTTCTGTGCAAAGTGATGTAACTGACGGAGTAAGAACACTTTTTGCTCCAACTTCCACTGACGCTGCTCCAATTGAGGCAAATTCCGAAAACGGGTTAACCATCGCTTTTGTTTCGCTTGTTCCTGGCNAATCGCCAGCAGTTGCTCAGCCAAACGAATAAATTGCTCACGTTTTTGCTTCAGTTGCTGTACCGCTTGATACCGTTTTGTCGCTTTGGTTACTGCTTCATCCCACTTTGGCACTTCTGCATAAGGCTGTAACTTTTGATCAATGGCATCTTTTTGCTTCTCAACATGTCGCATTTCACTTAAAATTTGATTGCGCTCGCGAGTTGCTTCCTTTAGTGCCAGATCAATCCAATGAGCACCACTAATACGCCCAATTAGTTTTGCCTTTGAACCACCGGATTCGGAAAGCAAAAAAGGACCATCCAACTGGGAAGCAAATTGAAGCAATGTTTCTTTCTGATCCCATCTCAGTGGCTGCATCTGATGTGCCTGCAGAATCATTGGATGCGAGCCTTGACCAATACTCTCATAGATCTCCTCTTTACCATCTGGTGTTCGCAAAATATAGCGGTTTTCCGACTTTCCACGTATGCGCTCAATCTCGGTTCCATCATCTAACACTAAACAAACCCGGCACTTCTTCGCGCCCTCACGGATATAATCAGTGCCCCTGGGCTGATTAAATAATACCCAACGCAAAGCTCTTAGAATCGCACTTTTTCCGCTATCCGATGGTCCAACAAAAACATTTAACCCAGGCACAAAATCGATTTCCGTATGGACATGTGATTGAAAGTTTTCAATGATCAGTTTGCGAAAAGACTTCATCTGTCTTCATTCCCTTCTGCTTCTTGCGCTGCCGCAATTCGACGTAGTGTCTCCTGTTTCACCTCCGGTTCAATTTCCGTCGACTGTGCAATCTCATCAATCACTTTGGCAATATCAATGGAACGAAAGCTTCCCACTGCACGAATCTCCTGTACAAAAGAAGCAAATTGACTTTCCCGATAAGCGGCTTGCTCCAAATAAGTGCGATCCAACACTTCTTCCCCTTTTTCCGCTGAAGACAGAGGAATCAATTCAATGGAAATTGAATCATCCAGTTCAATCAACGCCACTTGTGGAATTCGTTTCATCTCCGCTGGATGATTATTTACTCTTGCGATCGCACCTGGATTCACAATGTACTTTCCATCCTGCTGTTGGATGGGAAACCCCGCATGATAATGACCTGTCAACAAAATATCCGCTGCCGATGGCAGGGACAATTGTTCAATCAAGGTACAAGCGATTTCTTCCGGTAACGGACGATCTACCAACATCCCATGAACAATATGTAAGCAGTAATCAGCACCAATCTGATTGGTTACACCATAATCAAGAGCTCGATCGCGGTGGTCCAATTCATAATGAAATGCTTGACCACTTAATTGGACCAAAAGCCCCTCTTTCTCCAACGAAATCGGTTGTCCTTCATGCAGCAAGCGAACAATGCCAAGTGTATCCAGTAACCCGAGCATTGTTCGATCTAGCGTTGAAGGGTTGTGGCCATACATATCATGATTTCCCGCAACTGCATAAATTGGAACCTCAAATTGCTGAAACAATTGGACAAAATCGCGAACAACTGCCGGTGAAAGATTGGGGCGATCAAATACATCCCCGCCATGTAGCACGACATCTACCTGGTGTTGGTGAATCAGTTCTTTCACTTCCAACAACTTACGCTTGATTGTTTGCTGAAAATCATCAGTTCTGCTGCGAGGGGACGTACCACGAATATGCGTATCAGTGAGAAACAAGAGACGCATGTTTATAACTCCTCATCCTTTTTTTGTGTGCGAAGTTCAGCTAAAACGGAATAAGCGATCTCAGTGGAATACCCTTTGTGCAACAAATATTGACCAATTCTCCGTTCAATCGTTGGCCAAGGTAGAGCCTGAATACGAAGATAGCGCCGTTCGGCCAGTTCAAATGCCTTTTGGCGCTCTTCTTCCTCATCAATATGTTGCAATGCTGTTTCAATATCGTCCGCTGCAATTCCTTTTCTTGCTAATTCATGTTTTAGTCGAAGCTTGCCAAATCCTTTCTGCTTCCCTCTCTCTTCAACCCATGTCTTGGCAAATGTTTGATCATTTAAATATCCCTGTTGCACACACTCTTGAATCACTTCTTCACAGATTGCAGCATCCCAACCTTGCTGAGCCAGATACGTGCGAACTTCATGCACTGACCGTGCACGATATCCCAAGTAACGATATACAGCTCGTCGCACCTTGGCCAGTTCATCCGCTCTTGTCCATTCTACAAGCTGCTCTGGCTTTACCACCATACCTTTATGTAAGTTGAATTTCACCAACACATCTTCATGCACGGATAAAAACTTTTGTCCATCCACAAAGATATGATATCGCTTGCTCCCTTTTCTTGCCTTTGCAATCTGCGTAATGGTATGCATGCTCATCCCTCTACTCCGAACTACAGCTCACCCGTTTTAACGCGTGACCGCTTTTTTCCTGAGGACTTCTTCTCTTCTGCTGCTGCCACCTCTTCCTCACCGATCAAAGGAAGATCATAGTGTTGACGAATTCGATTTTCGATCGTTGTGCAAATTTCGGGATGTTCTTTAAGAAACTGTTTCGCATTTTCACGCCCCTGACCTAAACGCTCCCCTTCATACGAATACCACGCACCGCTCTTTTTCACAATGTCCAAATCTGCAGCGATGTCCAGTACACTTCCTTCTTTTGAAATTCCTTCTCCAAACATAATGTCCACATCTGCTTGCTTAAAGGGAGGAGCCACCTTATTTTTCACAACCTTAATTCGTGTTCGATTACCAATCAATTCATTCCCTTGCTTAATTGATTCTGCCCGCCGAACTTCCAAACGTACGCTTGAATAGAACTTCAGCGCCCGTCCCCCCGGCGTCGTCTCCGGATTTCCAAACATTACACCAACTTTTTCACGTATTTGGTTAATAAATATCGCAATCGTCTTGGACTTATTGATCGCTCCCGATAACTTTCGCAATGCCTGCGACATCAAACGAGCTTGTAAGCCAACATGGGAATCGCCCATTTCACCTTCNATTTCAGCTTTGGGAACCAAAGCAGCAACCGAATCAACCACCACAATATCTACTGCACCACTTCGTACCAATGCTTCTGAAATCTCCAATGCTTGCTCACCGGTATCTGGCTGCGATAGCAACAAATCCGAAATATTGACTCCCAATTTTTGTGCATAAACTGGATCCAATGCATGTTCCGCATCAATAAAAGCAGCTTGTCCACCCGCTTTTTGTACCTCCGCAATCGCATGCAATGCTACTGTGGTCTTTCCTGAAGACTCCGGTCCAAACACCTCTATAATCCGGCCACGCGGAAAACCACCAACACCCAAAGCAATATCCAGTGCTAAGGCACCACTTGAGACCGTCTCCACTTGTGGATGCGTTTGATCACCTAATTTCATAATGGAGCCTTTGCCAAATTGTTTTTCAATTTGCCGCAGCGCCATTTCTAAAGCTTGTTTGCGTTCAGACATCGTTTGTGCCTCTCCTTTACGTTCAAGATCAATTCCATTTTCTTTTTTCATCATACCCTCTTTTCTTCCTCCTGCCAAGAGGAAAATCGAACATTTATTCGTATTTTTATCTCCTGAGCGATGATTGTCCATTGGCCTCCTTACCAAGACTCAAAGCAAGTACAGTCTGAATAACCATTTTATTTAATCTTTACAAAAACAAAATAATATCTTAACAATCACTCAACAAATGAAAGTAGACTGATATATTGACATCAAAGAATATACCACAACAAAAGGGAGAGTGAGACAATTGAACAAAGGATCATATCTTCTTTTTTTATGTCTGCTTCTTGCCCTTGCTGTAACNGGTTGCAATTCAGCAGACAATGAAGACAATCAAAAACTGGAAGTTAAGTCAAGCCAGGTAGAAGTAATTGATGGAGATACCATCAAAATACAATGGAAACAGAATGGGAAAATCAAAAAAGAAACTGTACGTCTACTGTTGATCGATGCTCCAGAACTGAACCATCCACAATGGGGAGAACAACCCTTTGGCCCTGAAGCAAAACAATATTTGGAAAAACTGATTGAAAGCGCAAAAACTATCACGATTGAAAAAGATCAAACAACACGTGACAAATACAATCGCTTTCTTGCACATGTCTACGCAGATGATACCAGTATCCAAGAAAGTCTCTTAGAAAAAGGGTATGTACGCGTCGCTTATGTCAAACAACCCAACACGAAATATTTAAAAGAATATCAAAGNGCTGAAAAAGAAGCTCAGGAAAAAGGCCGAGGCATCTGGTCCATTGAAAATTATGTACAAGAAGATGGTTTTCATCCAGAAGTTACTGTCCAATCCGATGATTCAACAAAAGGAAAATTTGTTGCTTCCAAAAATAGCGATGTTTATCATCCAGTAGGTTGTAGCGTTGTCAAAACAATCAAACCTAAAAATCGTATCTACTTCCAAACCGAAGAAGAGGCAAAAGCAAGCGGTAGAAAAAGAAGTAAGGTCAAGGAATGTTGGGATTAATCCCACTTTATTATAGAATTTTATATGGGAGGTATCGAAATGTTTGAAAACCTATTTGCNAAGCTCGGCTATGGTTCGGCGAAGGTTGATCTGGTGCTGAACGGAAACANCTTTACACTAGGCGATACCATCAACGGCGAACTACACATTGAAGGGGGAAAAGTAAAACAAAAGATCAACAAGATCGATGTCGATTTTTTCTTAAGCATTTTTAAAGATGGTCACGAATATAGGCAGCAGATTCAAAACTTTCCCTTTCATCACTCATTTGAAATCCAACCTGCTGAGCGGCATTCCTTTCCGTTCACATACGCTCTGCCGATGAATCTACCTATCTCATCTTCCACGGTTCAATTCTATTTTATTACCCGATTGGATATCGCGAGTGGAGTCGACTCTTCTGATCGGGACTATATCATCATTGAACCCCCCATTCCTTTACAAAGGGTTCTTGCAGCTTTCAATCAGCTCGGTTTCCAAGAAAAACATGATTCAAGAGAATTTGAAGGAACAGCACAAGAATTCGAACTGGCTCCAGTTTCTGGGCCTTTCAGCTCTCAAATCCGAGAAGTGGAATTCTTTGCAATGATTGATTCAAGCGGCGTTCATCTACTGCTTGAAGTTGAAAAAAACACCTTCATAGGAGAGCACGAAGTCAAACGAGAAGTCTTCATCTCCAACGAAGTATTAGAGAACCCAACAGAGCTGGCCCATTTCTTAAACCAAACTCTTACCGAAATGCTCAACAATCCCCATGGATTCGGTTCCCACACCTTTCATACATTCTCCGGTTTTTCCTCGGGGCATGGAATGTCGAGTCATGGAATGTCAAAAGCACTGGGAGGCGCAGCAGTGGGAGCCATTGGTGGTTTTGCAGCTGGCATCCTTGCTTCCCAAGCCATTGATCAGATCCTAGATAACGATGAAGACGACGATGAGGGCGGCTTATTTGCAAGCAATGATGACGATGATGAAGAGATCGGTGGATTCTTTGACGATGATGACGACGATGGGGGCTTTTTTGGCAATGATGACGACGAAGACGACGACGGAGGCTTTTTTGGCGGTGATGACATTGGCGATTTCTTCGGTGATGATGAAGAATAAAGAAAAAACCTGCTGGTGTAGCAGGTTTTTAATGTTCTTTTGGCTTGACAATCGATGGCCAAAAACTATACTTCCCAAATAGCGTGATGATCGAGGGGACAAGCAACGCCCGTACAAGGAACGTATCCAATAAGATCCCTAATGCCACCGCAAAACCAAACATTATTAACTCTAAAAGTGGTTGTGTCATAAGAACGCCAAACGTAGCCGCAAGAATCACACCAGCGGAAGAAATCACGCCTCCTGTCAACGCAACACCTTTGATAACTGCCTCTTTTAATTCATACTTTTGACTCTCTTCCCGAATTCTCGAGACCAACATAATACTATAATCAACCCCAAGAGCAACCAGAAAAACAAACGTATATAGTGGAATCCGATAACTCATCGTCGGCAAATCCATCAAATGCTGGAAGACAAACGTACTTAAACCCATCGCCGCTCCATACGACAAAATAATGGTAAACATCATATATAGAGGAGCAAGAACTGAACGAGTTTGCAAACCTAACAGCAATAGAATCAGCAGGGTAACAAAAATGATCACATTGCGGGTATCCCGATTATTGATTTCCTGCGTATCCACTTGTTTGGCTGTCTCACCAGCAAAATGTAGCTGATCCGTATCGGGATTAAAGCCGCTTTTCTGTAAAATCTCCTCTGCCTGACTTCTAATCGTTCTTAATTGATCAATTGCTTGCTGGTCATAAGGGTTATCCTTAAAGATGAACTGAAGCTTAGCTGCTTTTCCATCATCGCTAAGAATTTGACCATCTTGTCCCATGTGCTGCGATGGAATAGCGGGATTGACATTGATATTTGTTGTTACCTTTTCCACGCCTTCTTGCTTCTCAATTTCCGCTTTTAAACGCTCCAGATTCTTTGGATCGATCTTTTTGGAACTGGTTAGCACAACCGTGGTAGGCGCAAGCTCCCCTTTGGCATAGTATTCTTCCAACCACTCATAGCCAATCCTTGAATTCATATCCTCTGGAAACGACTTAATTAAATTAAAGGAGTAGGTGATTTGCGTCATATTAAGCGAACAGACAATAAATATTGCAATTAAAACGATGGAAATCATGCCAGGTTTCTTTACCACAAACCGTCCAATCTTTTTCCAGAAAGAATTCGTTTTTTCTTCTTTGGCATCCTCTCCGACACGAGGAATTGCCGGCCAAAATGCGCGACGACCAAACAAAACAAACAAGGCTGGAACCAAGGTTAAACCTGCAGTCAGAATCACAGCCATGGCTAACGAGAACACCGGCGCAAAGTTTTGGTACGGTTTATAATCTGCAATAAATAAAACCAACATGGCAGCTAAAACTGTACCACCGCTAAAAAAGATTGGCTCCCAGACCTGTTTCATAGCAGCTTGCATCGCGATATATTTATTTTCTTCTTTTCTCAATTCCTCACGAAATCGCGCAAACACCAGTAACGAATAATCGGTAAGCGCAGCAAACAAAAGAATGCTGACAATCGATAAGGATTGCGATTCCACATCAAACCAACCACTTTTGGCCGAAAAACCCAACAAACGATCAACGATTTGATACACAATCCCACATGCAAGCAATGGAATCAATGCTAAGAGCGGAGATCGATAAATAAAAATCAACAGCACCAAAATTAACCCGATTGTGGATAAAAGCAAGATCAGATCAGCATTTTCAAAAATCGTGATTGTATCGGAAGCAATGCCAGCGGGTCCTGTAATCTTCAGTTTCGTGGAACCCTTTAACAACGAATCCCCCTTCTGCTGAAAAGTGGTGATGGTTTGATTGATATCGGACATCTCCAAACCATCTTTTAAAATAACAGGCAGTACCAAAGTGGTTTGATCCTCTGATAGAAAAGCTTGTTGTGCTGGAGGGGGTAATTGATGAAATGGGACCCGTTCTTTAATGGTTTTCGGTGCTTCATCTGAATGAAGATACTTACTCAGTTCACTAACCTGTTTTAGATCATCCGATGTTAACTTTTGCTGATTATGAAAAACCAGTAAAGCTGGATTGCCCCCTTCCTTTGGAAAATAACGCTTTAATTCTTCTTTCGCTATGACCGATTGAGCCTCTTCTGGAAGATCCGCACCGCTCACATTGATCGCATACTCCCTCGCTCCTGGTGCAATCCCACTTACCAACACAAGGCACAGCAACCAAACGATAAACGTTATGATAACTCCTTTTTTACCGGAAACGGCTGCGGCAAAAGAACGCATCCAACGATTCACAATAACAACTCCTTTTCTATCCTAATAAAATTCGACACTTCTGTCGGTATTGACTAAAAAACAACAAATTCATTATCCCTCTATTCCGACACAAGTGTCAATAACAATTTTGTGACACTCGCTGTTAAGGATGAAAGCCTCTCTCTAACAAATCAAAAATCATCTCGCCGGTTATCGCTTCCTTACCACCATCAATCCAATTGGGAAGCTGCACGGATGAAAATATCATTGCCGTCAACAACCCTGTCGAAAGATCCTGCCGAATCTCTCCCCGCTGTTTCGCCTCATCGATTGTATCAGCAATCCATGTATAGACCTGATGATGATCCCGAAAAAGCTTTTGAATCTTTTTCTCAACATATGCATTTGATTGATCCATCATGGGTATAATTTGAGCCATACAATGGATTTGATGCGTATGCTGCATAAATATTATTAAATATCCTTTCAGCCGCTCCAATGGTGCTTGATCTTGCCATCTTTTGCATTTTGTCATCACATTGGCCATGGCTTGTTCCATATATGTCACAATCAACTCTTCCTTGCTCGCAAAATACTCGTACAACGTACTGCGTCCAATCGACAACCGCTCTGCCAATGCCCGAAAATGAAATCCATCATATCCTTTTTCAATCAATAATGCCTCTGCCGCAGCCAGAATATCCGATTCATTTACCTTTCGTTTTGCCACTCTTCATCACCTTTTTTCTGTTGATTGAAGATAGCATGCATTACTTTCAATTGATAATAAAAATTATCAAAGAAAACAAATGAAAGTGTATTCAAAATTGTACATGTTATGCGAATAATAGAATAGAATCATCTCTTTTAGGAGGAGATTTTGTCCCGATGAAACGTTCTCATCAAACACTCTTGATGGTAGCCTTGGCCGTTTCACTTTCAATCATCCCAACCGTTGCCGCCGCCGCTTCAGAAAATGCAGACGAACCACCCGCGTTAGATATTTTGGTCCGTCAAATCATGGGAGGAGCTTACGAATATACAAGTCTGAACTGTTTTGAAGCTGGAATTAAAATTGGAGATTCGCTAAAAGACGTAGAACGCAAATGGGGAAAACCCGATGAAAAAAGCACGGTAATGGCCCACTATTACGATCACCATGTCTCATTCTACTACGATAATTCCACTCGACGTCAAACCATCATAGGCATTCACGATTATGGCCCACAATTCAAGCATGTCAGACTCCATGAACTTAAGCAGACCATTAAAGAGGTTGTGAAAAAGGATCCAATCAACGAACGGGAAGTTGAAGGAAACTATGAAGTTACTTATGACGCAAATCCAACCCACAATATTATCTTTATCTTTGAAAGCAACTGGCCGCCTGGTACCAAAAATCCAAAACTGCTATCCTATATAATAGAGCCAAAATAAGTGAAAACAATCTCATCAATAAGAGCCCTTCCGCTACTAGGTGGAAGGGCTTTTTGGTTGATAATAGGCTAAGTTGCGATTAAACGAGCAAAATCGTTAGCAACGTAAACTGGACCGCATTCACAATTTGCAAGATACCAATTCGTAGAGGCCTCATGTTGGTTCCACCCCAGCAATACAGAATCATGATGGAGAAAAGATAGGCAATCATCAATAACGGTAATCCAAACAAAATCGGCCCCAGCAACATCAACCAGTGGTAAAGCTTGGCATAGCGCATCCAGCGAGGATTTTTCCGCTCACGAATATTGGATTTCACAAAAAAGGTGATGGCAACAAAAAATAGAATGCAATGAACATAGATCCATATGATGGACAGACTCCACTTGCCCGTGCCCAATACATAAGCTGCAACTGCTCCTAGCGCAAAAGCATGAAAAGCGGCCAGATTGTTTATCATCCCCCGTTCATTTTGTTGATAGATAGCCCAAACATTGATGAGGATGGAAGGAATGATGAGCAATAAAACAAACAATAGAGAAGGTTCCTGCCAAAGGGGGAGCGCAAAACATGCAGTGGCAAGCGCACCATAACTCAGCATCCACCCAAATAACTGCTGATCTTTTTGTCCTCTTTTGAGCCATTCGCGAAAGGCATAACTCCCCATATAAAAGAACAGCCAAGCTAAAAATAACCATATATGAATACTACTTGGTTTTCCAAACCAAGTTCCCAATATCAGTGGCACGAACAAAAATACCCAACCACCATGCTCATGCGGAATAACCGGTTTCATCCAATCCCTCCTTGATCTGCTGGAGAAAAAGCGGCTGGTCAAGGTGATAGAGATGACGGTAACGCACATTTTGCTTGTATAACGTGGCATGGGATCCCTGCATAGCCACGCGACCATTTTCCAGAAAGACCACTTCATCCATTTGCTCCACCCCCAGCAAATGATGGGTAATCCAAATCACCGTTTTTCCTGCTAACACACGAAACATCGTCTTCAGCAGATCACGCTCCGTTTTTGGATCCAAACCAACCGTCGGCTCATCCAGAATCACAATCGGTGCATCCTGCAGCAAAATACGAGCTAACGCAATACGCTGTCTCTCACCGCCGGAGAAACGAGAACCCATCTCAAACATTGGTGTATCATAGCCAGCTGGCAATGATTCGATTAAACGGTCCAGTTGAACTTGTTTGATCACCCTTTTGATTGCTTCATCTGAAGCATCGGGATTGCCAAGGCGAAGATTATTGGCAATGGTCGTATCAAATAGATGAGGGCGTTGATCGCATACCGAAATCAGTTGCGAAATAGTATTACCAAAACGATGGACATCCATCCCATTGATCGTCACCCTGCCACTTGCCGGCACAAGATCACCGCGAATTAATTTTATCAATGTTGATTTACCAGCACCACTGCGTCCCAGTATCGCGATTTTCTTTCCGGCTGGTATGTCCAGTGAGAGCTGCTGGATTCCCTGTTCCGCTGATCGTTCATATTGAAACGACAGATTCTCCAATCGGAGATCTGGATGACGTCTAGCAGCGGCTATCTCTTCAGCTGAAACAGTTTGCGCACTTCCTGAAGTCAAACTGCTTTGCTGTTCCATTTGCTTAAGTCGCTTCACCGAATCTTGATACTGTGGAAGCTGCTCAATCGCAGCCGAAACGGGTACAAAGAGTTCCATCAACGGCAAAACCACAAGCACACCTGCTGCAATTACTGGGGGAGAAAACGGTCCTGCCATCGCTGCTTGTCCAGTCCAATATGCTAGCAACAGGATCGCAATGCCAACCAGACCTTGTAATAGAAACAACCGCCAATGTTGAAAACGCTCAATTCGTCTTTGATTGTCAACAACTTTTTCTTCATTGGCAATGTAATGCTTAAGAAAAGCAGCACGCCGGCCACTGATCAACCAATCTTGAAGCCCCAAAATGGCATCTGTCAACTGCTGATACAATCGATGTTTCCACCGTTTGCTTTGTCGCTGTTTTGCATAAGAAATCCGTAATGAGAGCATAGGGAAGACAAAAACCATAAGACCCATGATCAGTCCAAAGATAAGTGCAAACATGAAATCCAATACCCCAAAACCAATCAGTACAGCCGCAAATGCCACAAGCGCAACGAGTGTTGGAAACAAGGTTCGAAGATAAAAATCCTGTAAATGCTCGATATCATCAGCTAGCGTACTGAGAATATCACCGGTTTGCCAGCGTGAGCGAACAAAAAGTGCTTGCGGTTCCAAAATCCGATAAAGTCTAACCCGCATTTTTGCTAGCAACCGCAAAACCAAATCATGCCCCACCAGTCGTTCCACATAACGACTTACTGCCTTGCTAATACCAAATGCTCGCACCAAAACAATTGGAACATAGACCAGCAGAATATTCTCTGGATGAAGGGCCGATTTGGCAATTAAATAACCCGAAGTAAAGATAAGAGCACAGGAGCAGCCAGCTGTAACAAGACTAAAGAGAATTGTTACAAACAAACGCCAACGCTCACTCTGCACCGGTTGCAACAGCCACTTTTTTTGGTACATGGCAGTCTACTCCTTGTGATGTGATTAACTGAAAATAATATCCACGCTTTGCTAGCAACTCCGCATGCGTACCTTTCTCCACCAATCGACCTTCAGCCAGCACCCAAATTTCATCCATATCCTGCAGCCAGTGATAGCGATGTGTTGCCAAAAAGACCAATTTGTTCTGAAACAGCTGTAACATTGTCTTTTTCAGCTCATATTCCGTTTCAATATCCAAATGTGCAGTAGGTTCATCCAACAGCAAAATGGGCCGATCACTTAAAAAGGCACGCGCTAAAGCTACTCGCTGTTCTTGCCCACCACTTAACGAACGTCCCCCATGGCCAATTGTTTCATGCAAGCCATGCGGCAATTGTTTCACCAGTGAAGTCAGCCCTGCTTGCTCAATCGCTTGTTCCACTTCTTGCTGACTTGCTTCGGGTCGATAAAAGCGAATATTCTCTAGCAATGAGGCATGAAAAAGATACGGTTGCTGCGGCAAATAAGTGATCTCTTTGTGCCAATTCTCATCAGTAAGGGAACGCAACGCATAACCGTCTACTTCGATCTGTCCAGCCGTTGGCCGCTGAAAACCGGCCAAAACATGGATCAAGGTTGATTTGCCAGCGCCGCTCGCTCCCACAATCCCAATCTTGCGGAAGCCATTGACTTGCACGGAGAGATCCGTAAGGGCTGGAACAGCATTCTCTTCATGTTGCACCTTCACCGTCTTCAACTGCAGCGTACTCTGATCCGTCCAAGCATAGGAAGCAGGCAGTACAGAGCCACTCGTTACATCTTGTTGGTTTAAAATCGCCTCAAGCTCTTTCCCTGCTTCCTTTCCATTTAACGTCGCATGATAGTCAGCTCCCAATTGTTGCACTGGGAGAAAATATTCTGGCGCCAAAATCAGAATGGTTAAGGCTGACACAAACGAAATCTCATTTCCAATCAGCCTCAGACCTAAGCCAACCGCTACGGAAGCTACCGACAACATTGTAAAAAATTCAAGTGTAAATGTAGATAAGAACGCTACACGCAACGTACGCATGGTCGCTAAACGATATTGATTGCTTACCTTTTCGATGGAATCACCATGAACTTCACTCTGTCCGAGAAACTTCAATGTTTGTAATCCACGCAGCGAATCAACAAAATGATTGGCCAACATGCGAAACGAAGCCCATTGTTGTTCACTCTTTTTCTGTGCCAGTTTGCCAACCAATATTAGAAAAAGGATTAAGATGGGAATGGTGACAGCTAAAATGAGACTGGACGTGAGATCAATCATCGCAATATAGCCTAATAGCAATGGCGGAATCAGCATGACTGCAATCAACCGTGGATAAAACAGCTCCATATACTTCCGATACTGTTCAACACCTTCCTGAATCAGCGTAACCAGCTTGCCGGTCCCTTCTTTTTTGGCAAAAATCGGCTCCATTCGAAATAGCTTGGCAATCACTTTTTTTCGCAACTCTCTACTTTGCTTTTCTGCAAACCGATTGGCAACTCGTTGCTTCAAGACCACAGCGAAATGACGAATGAGAAAAGCAACGAAAAAAGCTACAGCTTTCCCCAACTGCGCCGACCATGTATCACCCTTAAACAAGGCAACAATCAATTCCGCCAACCACTTGGCTGCCAGAATCATAGCGAGTCCTTGAATAATCGTAAAGAGAAACAGTGGGAGCAACAACTGTTTGCTCCCTACCTGCTTCCCAAACGGTCGATTGATCAATATTCCAGCTGCTCCTTATCTTGAACGCGTTTGCGGAAAACATAATAATTCCAAATCTGGTAGCCAAGTACAAACGGTAACAAGGTTAGCGCAACGATGGTCATCACTTGCAGTGAATATGGATTCGACGCAGCGTTATAGATCGTCAGATCATAGGCCGGAGCAATGGAACTGATCATCACTCGCGGGAACAAGCCAACAAATATCGCGGAAATTGTAAAGGCAATTACCATGCCCATCATTCCAAAAGCCCAACCATCTCTTTTCTTTCTATTCATGACAACGGCAGCACCAAAGCAAATTGATGCCAACAACGCAATGATCAACAAAAGCTCACCGCGAACTTGGACAAAATCGGTTTGCATTACCGTCATTCCAGCTAAAAGAAGCAACATACATGCCAGGGGCAAACATAAACGTTTGGCCAGCTTCCGCGCACGAACTTGGATACTGCCCTTCGTGCGAATTGTGATAAAGAACAGTCCATGCACCAAGCAAAGCAAAACCATCGTCAGTCCACCAACAACCGTAAAAGGGTTCACCACATCCCAGAATCCAGCCTGCATTTCCATCTGCTGATCAATCGGTAAACCCTTGATGATCCCCGCAAAAGCAACGCCAAGTAAAAATGGTGGCAATAGACTGCCTAGAAAAATCATCTGATCCCATATGTCGCGCCAGCGTCTGTTCTCAAGTTTACTACGAAATTCAAATGCTACGCCTCGACCAATGAGCGCCAGCAATAAAATGACAAGCGGTAAATAGTATCCACTAAAAAAGGTGGCATACCAGTGGGGAAATGCTGCAAACATCGCCCCGCCAGCTGTGAGCAGCCAAACTTCATTTGCATCCCAGAACGGACCAATGGTATTGATCAAGATCCGACGTTCATGTTGATCCTTTGCAAGAAACCGCATTGCCATACCAACACCAAAATCGAATCCTTCAAGGAAGAAAAAGCCAATAAACAAAATCGCAACAAGTACAAACCATAATTCATTAAGAGGCAGCATGTTGTTCACCCCGCTCATATGGATCGTGGATGACCTGTTTTGCCTCTGGTACAGCGTAAGGCCCTTTTTTAATCACACGTACAAACAGATAGACCATAACTACAGCTAAAGTGAGATAAATGGCGGAGAACGAAATCAAGGAAAAGAGAACCTCTCCAGCTGTCACACCAGGTGACAAACTATCTTCTGTCCGCATATAGCCAAAGACTGTCCAAGGTTGTCGGCCTACTTCAGTCATCATCCAACCGGCAATATTGGCAATATGCGGCAAAGCAATTCCCCACAACAAGCTCCACAAAAACCATGGTCGGGCTTGCACGATTTTCTTCCGTATGCTTAAATAGAATCCGTATAGGCTAAATAGGATCATCAGCATTCCAGCCCCAACCATAATGCGAAAACTCCAAAATGTTGTTCGAACAGGCGGAATATAATTTCCTTGGCCATATTTTTGTTCATATTGCGCTTGCAGTTCATTCATGCCCGTTACTTTTCCCGAAAACTTGTTATGCGTTAAATAACTTAGTAAATAGGGAATTTTAATCTCAAAGTAATTCTTTCTCTTTTCTGGATCAATCATGGCCATCACTGTCCATGGGGCTGGATCCTCACTTGTTTCCCAAAGTCCCTCACTGGCAGCCATCTTCATCGGTTGTGTCTTGACTAAATATTGCGCTTGCAAATGGCCAAATACAGCGATCAAAATCGAAGATATGCAGGCAATCGTTACCCCGATCTGAAAGGACTTCCGGAAGAAGGAAACTTCTTTTTTCTGGAGCAACTTATACGCGCTTACACCCATAATCAAAAAGGCTCCTGTTGCAAATGCCGCAAAGACCGTATGAGGAAACTCAACCCAAACTTGACCGTTGGTCACGAGCGCCAAAAAGTCATTCATCTCAGCACGGCCATTTTGAATAATAAAACCAACCGGATGTTGCATAAACGAGTTCGCAACTAAGATCCAAAATGAGGATAGGATCGTACCGATTGACACAAGCCAAATACAGAGCAGATGAACAACTTTAGGTAGTCGCTTCCAGCCAAAAAGCCATAAGCCTATAAAGGTTGACTCCAAGAAAAATGCAAGCAATGCTTCAACAGCAAGTGGGGCCCCAAAGACATCACCCACAAAACGGGAATAATTGGACCAGTTCATGCCAAACTGAAATTCCTGAATAATCCCCGTCACAATTCCTACCGCAAAGTTAATGAGGAAAAGCTTTCCCCAAAACTTTGCCATCCGCTTATACTCCTCATCTCCCTTCACCACATAAATGGTCTCCATAATGGCGATGCATAACGCTAAGCCAATGGAAAGTGGAACAAAGAGGAAATGAAATATTGTGGTTGCCGCAAATTGAATGCGCGACAATGTAAGCACATCCATTCGACTTTCACTCCTCCCAACTCGCAACAATGATGAATCGTTACACTTTTATTGTGTCACATCCGACCGTTAATAGAAGGACGAATTATGGCAGATTCTTGGTAGGTTCTTGACGAAATCGTAACGTTTTTGATTGTCCAAAAAATTAATCGATTATTTGCGCTAACATCACAAAACAAACGATTTATACTTATTAAGCAACGTACATAATGGAATTTGAAGGTTTTTTTACATTTTTCTCGAATATAATGCTTTAATCATATAAAACGAATGGGAGGGATTTGTTTGAAGATATTGGAAGAGATTAACAATCTGCTTTGGAGCAATGCAATGATCTATTTCGTCATCATTGCTGGACTCTATTTTTCATTTCGTACGCGTTTTTTACAAATCCGTCTTGTCCGCGAAATGATCCAATTAATGATTAAAGGAAAAAGCTCTGAATCAGGCATTTCGCCTTTTCAAGCATTGGCTCTTTCACTTTCGGGCCGAGTTGGAACTGGGAATATTGCTGGCACAGCAACCGTCATCGCTTTTGGTGGACCGGGTTCTATTTTCTGGATGTGGTTAATTGCGATTATCGGCGCAAGCACTTCCTATGTTGAATCTACATTGGCGCAAATTTATAAAGAAAAAGAACATGGGCTCTACCGTGGTGGCCCCGCCTACTACATTGAAAAAGGCTTTGGGCATAAATGGTATGCCAAAGTATATGCTGCTATTTTTGCAATTGCCGCAATTCTTGCCATGAGTCTACTAATGCCCGGCATTCAGTCCAACTCCATTGCTCTAAGTTTTCAAGAGGCCTTCAATGTACCCCTCTTGTATACTGGCATCTTTCTAATTGTCTTACTTGCCATCATTATTTTTGGTGGTGTTAAGCGAATCGTGCAAGTCGCTCAATTCGCTGTCCCCTTTATGGCAATTGGTTACATTATTCTCGCACTTATTATTGTTTTCATTCATGCCCCAGAACTCCCAAGAATCCTTAAACTTATTGTCACCAGTGCTTTTGGATTAGAACCTGCTTTNGGCGGCATCCTTGGGATGACCATCATTTGGGGCGTAAAACGCGGTATTTATTCAAATGAAGCAGGACAAGGAACAGGTCCACATGCTGCAGCCGTCGCTGAAGCTTCANATCCTGCAAAACAAGGATTGGTGCAAGCTTTCTCGATCTATATCGATACTTTACTGGTCTGTTCCGCAACCGCTTTCATGATTTTAGTTACCGGGAAGTATAATGTGGAAGGGCCAAATAACACATTTATCGTCCAAAATCTCCCGAATGTTGAAGCGGGAACTGCCTTTACACAAGCAGCCATTGAAACCGTCTTCACCGGTTTCGGAGCTGGCTTCGTCGCCATCGCCTTATTTTTCTTCGCCTTTACAACGATTATGGCTTACTACTATATCGCTGAGACCAATATTATCTATCTCTTACGCGGAAAAAAATATGATTGGGCATTGTTCCTTTTGAAACTGGTGCTCCTCTTTTCCGTATTTTATGGATGCATTCGTACCGCGAAATTCGCATGGATGCTCGGTGATATTGGACTCGGAATCATGGTTTGGCTAAATATGATTGCCATTATCTTCTTAGCCAAACATACTTTTACAGCACTGCGCGATTATGAAGAACAGCGGAAAAAAGGACTTGATCCGCAGTTTAATGCGAAACAATTGGAAATCGAACATGCAGATTTCTGGAGCGAAGTGAAAGAACAAGAAGAAAAAATTAGCTAACTAATCAAACAGCCTCTGATAAACGGATCAGAGGCTGTTCCGGCTTTGGATTAAACGTTNGATTTTTCCTCAAGCTCAACCATCTCGTTCGCTTCTTTTGGCTTGCGCTCAGATAAAAAGACACCGATTAGAATCAAGCACAAACCAGCCAACAGCGTCCATCGAATCGGTTCGTCTAGGAGTAAAAAACCCCAGAGAATGGCCGTTGCCGGCACAAGATAGGTCACCATTGTTGAAAATTCTGCGCTTCCCTTTTGCACCATATAAAANAACAAAAGAAAACCAACAGCTGATCCCATCGACCCTAGCATCACAAACGAGAAAATCACATTTGGTTGTTTCAGTAATGGTGCAAAGGTAAACGGTTCAAAGCATAAAGCAATAATACCGCTCGAAAGACAACCCACAAACATGGTTCCCCAAACAGTTTGATATATACTTAACTCACNTAAATCTCGTTTCGATACTTGTGAAGAATATCCATAACAAAATGTTGTTGCCAACATGAGCAATACACCGATAAAATCTACCGTAATGAACTGTTTTGGATGAAAGTCGAGAAGAATAAAAATCCCACAAANCCCGAGGAAAAGGCCAATCCACTGATTCCGATGAATCTGTTTATGGAACCACCAAAAACCGATCATGGTTGTCCAAAAAGGTGTGGTTGCATTTAAGACCGAGGCCATGCTTGATGTTATTCTCGTCTCACTATAGCCAAGTAAGTACCATGGTACTGCTGTTTGCAAAAGTCCAACCATCACCATTGGCTTCCAAGGAATTTGGCGCAAATGAAATGGCTTGCGCAATACCAACATAATGATTGTAATTGTCACTAAACCGAAAAAACAACGAAGAAATGCAATCGAAGCTGGGGCATAATGCGCTAGTAAAATCTTAATAAAGAAAAATGAGCTGCCCCATATCAAGCTCAACAAAATGAAAACTCCGTATAAACGCTGCACCTTTTTCCCTACTTTCATGTTGCAAGATCGTCACGGATGCTGCAATTGTTACTGATTCAGCTTCCTCTAGTCTGAACCCTTTTGATTGCATTTTTAATATGAGCAAAATGATGNTCCCCATGCCAAGCATAAAACCCGATACACGTTGCAACCTTCATTTTTCCTTCTTCCGGATGGAGATAATATCGTTCCAATTGTTCATCAGTTAAGTTTCGTATCANATAAACAAGACGTTCTTGTAATGAGTCAATGATCTGGATCGAATGTTGAACCGGTAACTTCTTCGAATCAACTAACTCCGCCCACCGATCTTGATCAAAAGGACTGATTGTGGGATTGTCTTCCGTTAGTGCCAATTTGATTCGGACATAATAGTTCAAATGGCTATCCGCAATATGATGAATAAGTTGGGGAATCGTCCACCCACCATCTCGATGTGTTGAGGCCAGCGCATCCTCATTCAATCCTTCAACTGTTTCTCGTATACGAGCGGGCAACGTCTGGATCTGCTCCATCCATTCGTTGATCACTTCTTTTGTCAAGTTGTCCGGACAGGTAAAAAAACCAATTGGATACCGTTCGTCACTCATTCCCTTCACTCCACTTTCAAACTAAATTCATCTGATTACTCTCAGTTCTTCTCTAGTATATCAACCAATCCCCGTCAAGAAAAGAAACGACCATTCCAAAGTAAGAAAAACTAGCCTTCAGAGCGAATTGATTTCCAACTGCTAAAAGATTCTTGCAATAGGTCACAGATATAAAAAAAGCCAATTGGTTTGGACAAAATGTACATCCAACACCATTGGCCCTCTTACATTAATCTGGGATGCCCAATGCAATCTTAGCATATCGCGACATTCTGCTTTTATCCCACGGCGGATCCCAAACGATATTAACCCGCACTTCATTGACTTCATCAATCTGCTTAACTGCCCTTTCTACCATTTCATGAATCACACCAGCNAGCGGACATCCCATCGCGGTTAAGGTCATTGTGATTTCTACATTGTTTTCATCGTCAATCGTTACATCGTAGACCAATCCCAAATTGACAATATCTATATTTAATTCGGGATCATTTACTTCTTCAAGCTTTTCCATGACTTGTTCCTTTAAGCGCTCTTTATCCACAACACATTCCTCCTTTCTAAGAGGTATAGTATCCCACAAAGGGAAATACCATTACAGCGTAAAATAGCAAAACAATTAAAAAGTGATTAAAACAATTATAAATTGGACTATGAATTTTATCTATATATAATAAATATTATCTGTATCTATCTCCACTGCTATCAGTTTATGATAGCAGTTATCTCCAAAATATTAAAGTTTATCAAACAGGGGGAATTCGATGGCTCCATGGAAAAACTTGATATTAGATGCCAAAATTAAATTAGCAGAATGGAACATGGATCGCCTGAAAAGACATAATGAACTGACAAGAGATTATATCGACAAACAAAAGAAAAAAGCGTTGAAAGAAAAAAATGAGATTGAAAAGCAAAAAAAATTGATTGAAATTAAGCACAATGAATACAATCGTAAAAAAATGTATTTGGAGAAAAAAGAAAAAGATCTAGGATACACTGAACAAGAAAATGAAGCATTATTAGAAATTTTAGAAGCCATGAATGAAATTGACATTGATCAAATTCCGAGCGAGTGGCGAAGAAAACTGCGCATTGCAATTGAAAAAAATCAAGTGTTGTTGATCAAAGAAGATTTTTTACGCGTATTACGCAGCCACACGCTCTATGAACACTATGAATAATACTTAAATGTCCGATATCGGCTTGGAATATCGGACTTTTTTT
>JGI1652J44930_10000209_pt1 | contig 23508 bp, 22 predicted proteins | sample NewIslsDNAsample_FD_44930 | JGI IMG/M metagenome (IMG submission 44930)
ATACAGTCTCGTAGCATTAATCGTGCTGCTCAGAATGCTTTCTTACCAATACGGCTGGCATTTGCCGCGCCGTGGAAATAATGGGGAAAAACCGTTTTCAACATGAACGGAAAGCCCGCTCGGATTTAGGAGCGGGCTTTTAAGTTGTGCGCGAACGTTTTTCTGTGGGATATTCATGGGTTTGTGAAAGCTGTTTCCGCAATTTTTTTAACGCTCCTTTTCTCCATGACTTGACTGCTTCAACGGTTGTTTCATACTCGTTTGCGATTTGTGCGAGTGATTTTCCGTTGTATATCGCCTCAAAAGCCCACGTTTTCTGTTTTTCTGTCAATGTAATCAGGTAGCTTTCGAACAGTTCTTTTTCAAGAAAGTCTTCCAGATAGCTGTCTGTTATATTTTCGTCAAGAACAGGGAAGCGCTCCTCATATTGAGCTTCTTTGCGGAGTTTTTCCAACATGCTGCCTCTGACCGTTACATACGCGTATGCAGAAAATTTTCCTTTGCTGTCATCGTAATTTTTCCATGCTTTCCAAAGAGCGATTAAACCGGTTTGGTAATATTCATCATAGTTTTTATAAATGTTCAGCGATTTAATCTGATTTTTTATCATTTTTTCATACTGGTCCAAGACTTCTGAAAAACTTTGGTTCATCTCATCCTTTCCTTTTGAAAAGCGCGCTTTTCTTGTATTCCGCGGTTAATCGTTACGTTACACGATTCGTTTCGGATTTGCCTGTTTTCATTTGTTTTAAATCGCAGGAAAAAACCGCAGATTTTTATAAAATCCCAAAGATAATAATTTGAAAATTTAGAAAAATATGTTAAAATTATTAAATAATCGAACGAATATTCGTATTTACCGAAATAAAATGGAAAGGAGAGATAAGCGCTGCTTGATATCGTCCGTGATTACGAAATTAACGTGGAAACGATGGCGCTTTTGCCGCGTTTTGATGAGTATGCGAACTTGCATACGATCGTAATGGAAGAAACGACATCTTTTATCGTGCCCATTTCACCGCTGAAACTGATCGACGAAAGCTGCCGGTACTATGGTTCGAGTTACGCAGGAAGATTGGAAGGTGTGAAACGGGTGATGGGGATTGCAAAAAAGGCGCCGATTGCGATTAGCGTAGAGCTGTCGATTTTTTTCTTTCCACATGAATCGCCGCAAAATGAATCCTGTGTCTGGCTGTCGCATTCGCATATCGAAGCGCTTGAAAAAAAGGACAAGCAGCATACGGTCGTTTATTTTTCAAACGGTGAATCGGTCGTCGTACCGGCATCGAAAAATCAGCTGGAAACAAAAGTGTTGCGGACGGCACAGTATCGCCATTTATTGCAAAACCGTATGGAGGCGAACCGTCGTTCATCCGTTTATCGCTATAGCGAATCGCGGGTTGAATTTGTACATGATTCAGGCAAACAATCATATGTAGTAAAGAAAAAGTAACGGATGTGTGATGGAGGATTTTTTTAATGGCAATCATTCACATAGAGAAACAGACATTTTGGAAAATGAGCAGTGCGATGTTTTTAGGCGGATTTGCGATTTTTTTGCTATTATATACAACGCAGCCGCTGTTTCCGATTTTTTCCGAGCAGTTTGGAGTGTCGCCTGCTCTTGCCAGTTTGTCGCTTTCGGTTTCGACTGGTGCGCTTGCAATTGTCATGTTAGCGACTGCGGGAATGTCTGAACAATTCGGAAAAAAACAAATGATGACGTTATCTTTGATGTTGTCATCGTTCTTTACGATTTGTTCCGCGTTTAGCCCGAGTTTCGGCATTCTGATTTTTTTACGAGTGCTTCTTGGGATATCGATTGCAGGATTGCCTGCAATTGCAATGGCATATATTGCGGAAGAATTTCCTCCGCGGATGCTCGGTTTAGCGATGGGGCTGTATTTGGCAGGAAATACAATTGGCGGGATGACAGGCAGAATATTGACTGGAGTGATCGCCGATTTTTTTGACTGGAACGTCGCGCTTCTTTTCGTTGGCGGTCTTTCTTTTTTATGCGGAATCGTTTTCTGGAAACTGCTTCCGAAACAGAAATATCACCAGTCACGCATTCGGATGAATATCAGAGAAATGTTCCATCCGCTGATTGATCATCTTCAAAACGCCCGGCTTCTTTGTTTGTATGGACTGGCGTTTTTATTAATGGGCGGATTCGTTACGCTTTATAATTACATTTCTTATGAATTGCTGGGAGAACCATACCGATTAAGCCATTCTGCCGTAAGCTGGATTTTTTTACTGTATGTGATGGGCACGATCAGTTCGGCTGTTATGGGCAGGTTAGCGGATCGAATCGGAAGGATGCCCGTGCTCATCATCGGTTTATGTTTGATGCTTGTCGGAGTACTGCTTACGCTGTTTCCGCAATTATGGATAAAAATCGCTGCGATCGCTTTGTTTACATACGGGTTTTTCAGCTGCCATACCGTGGCGAGCAGTTCGGTAGGAGTGAATGCAAACGGCCATAAAGCCCATGCTTCATCGTTGTATTTGCTATTTTACTATACCGGTTCAAGCGTTTTTGGCACGCTCGGCGGGATTTTTTGGAGTCAGTTTGGATGGTTCGGAATTGCGTGTTACATTAGCGCGTTAATCGCAGGCGGTTTTTTGCTGGCGCTTTGTCTGCAGCTGTTGCGAATGAAAGCAAAAAAACGCAGCGAAACTTAAATTCGCTGCAATAGCCGTAAATTACGGAAATATGCACCTAAAGCGAAAGGTTCATAGAAAAATACCATCTTTGAAATGAAAAGAGGAGAATGTTTGTCTGGCATTCTCCTCGATTTGTTTATTTGGAATTATTTATGTTTCAGTTTTTGTTATTTTTCGAACGTTACGATCGTTCTGCCGCGAATTTCGCCTCTTAAAATCCGTTCGAGTACATTAGGCAATCCGTCTAAATCGACTTCCTGGCCGATATCGCTTAAAAGTGATTCCGGTTTTAGTTCAGTTGCCATTCGCTCCCATAACGGTTTGCGAATTTCCATCGGACAGTAGACGGAATCGATGCCAAGCAGGTTGACTCCGCGAAGAATAAACGGAAAGACGGTCGTTTCGACTTTTGGGCCTCCCGTTAATCCGCTAACGGCAACGCTGCTTCCGTATTTCATATTGCTTAACAGGGCAGCGAGCGTCTGTCCTCCAACCGGATCAACCGCTCCAGCCCAAAGCTGTTTTCCGAGCGGACGAATGACTTCCGGTTTCACTTCTTCGCGTGAAACGACTTTTTTTGCGCCAAGTTTTTTCAAATAGTCATGTTCGCTCGTTTTTCCAGTGCTTGCAACAACGTAATAGCCGAGTTTCGCTAGCATCGCAACCGCTAGACTACCGACTCCTCCAGTTGCGCCTGTAACGACAACTTCACCGTTTTCTGGACGAAGTCCGTGTTCTTCCAGTTTTTGAATCGAAAGAGCGGCTGTAAATCCAGCGGTTCCGTATGCCATCGCTTCTTTTAACGTCAATCCTTTCGGAAGAGGAACGACCCAATCTGCTTTTACTCTAGCATATTCACTGAATCCCCCGTAATGTGTCACTCCGATTTCATAGCTCGTTGCGATGACTTCATCGCCTTCTTTAAAACGTGGATCCGTAGAAGCAACAACAGTTCCAGCCAAATCGATGCCGGGAACGAACGGATATGTACTGACGATTTTTCCATTCGGAATGCAAGCGAGCCCGTCTTTGTAGTTGACGCTGGAATAGGCCGTTTTTATCGTAACCTCACCTTCTGGCAAATCGTCAAAAGAAAGCGATTTCACTTCTACTGAAAAATCATTGCCTTCCTTGTTTACGACTAATGCTCGAAATGTTTCCATTTGTATAAACTCCTTTCTAGTACACGTCTATGTTTAGTATAGAAGAAGTCATTGCCATCATCAATGAAAATAGGCTTGACAAAGAAACTATATACATTTATAGTTGTATACACAACTATATAACCATTATTGTTTGCCAAAAGTATTGAAAAAGTAGGCGATAGCATGAGTAACATATTTGAACAAGACAAACCGATTTATGTCCAAATTCGCGAAAAAATTGAAGATTTGATACTTCATAATCAGCTGAAAGAAGGGGATCAAGCCCCTTCGACGAATCAGCTGGTGAATGTTTACAAAGTCAACCATGTCACCGTGTCCAAAGGGGTCAATCAATTAGTCGAAGAAGGAATTTTGTATAAGAAAAGGGGAATTGGCATGTTTGTCGCAGAAGGGGCGAGAGCGAAATTAATTGAAAAAAGAAAAAAAAGGTTTGTTGATGATTTCATCGTGAAGCTCGTTCAGGAAGCGAATAAACTTGGGATTACTGATGAGGAAATCATTCAATTTATCAAGCAGGTTAAAGGCAGGGATAAACATGAAAATTAAAGCGGAAAATCTTTGTTTAGCTTATGGACAGCAAAAAGTGCTTCACGATCTTTCCTTTGAATTAAGCGGTGAGAAAATTTACGGGCTATTAGGCAGAAATGGGGCGGGAAAAACATCGATTCTGTCCATCATTGCTTCGTTTCGTGAACCTTCGTCAGGCGTTTTGACGATCAATGGTGAAGTTCCGTTTGAAAATGCCCGCATTATGCAGCAAGTTGCATTTTTGTATGACAAAGATTATAGCAATAATTCTCAAAATGCTGGCGAAATCCTTGAAGATGTAGAGCGGTATCGCCCGAATTTTGATAAGGAATATGCAATGTTTTTGCTAGAGTTGTTTCAAATTGATATGGAAAAACCGGTCAAGCAGTTTTCAAAAGGAAAGCAGTCGGCATTAAATGCAGTCATTGGATTAGCTGGGCGAACACCGATAACGATTTTTGATGAAGTGTATCTTGGCATGGATGCGCCATCGAGAGAAAAATTTTATCAAGCATTGTTAGAAGAACAGGAAAAGCATCCCCGGCTAATGATTTTGTCGACTCACCTCGTATCAGAAATGGACCATTTATTTGATGAAGTGTTGATCCTGAAGCAAGGACGGTTGTTGTTTCAAGAAGACTATGAATCGTTGGTATCTAAAGGCGTTACTTTGACAGGAAACGCAAAATTGATTGATGAATTTGTCAAACATAAAGAACGGATTCATGAGCAGCAACTTGGAGATACGAAAAGAGTGACGATTTATGGACGCTTAAATGAAAAAGAAAAAGCGTCTCTGATTAGCCAAGGGATCGAAATTGCATCCGTTTCCCTCCAAGATTTATTCATTTACTTAACAGAGGAGGAATGATAATGAAATCAAATACGTTTAAAGTTGCGGAAGATTTATTTTGGGTGCTTGCCATGTGGGCTGTTTGGTTTTTAGGAATTACTCTGATTATTAATATCGTGAAAAGTATCATTGGCGCAATTAGCAGCAGCGAAGTTGATAGTTTTTATAACGTGGTTTATGTTTTAGGCAATATTTTTATATTTATCATAGGATTGCTTTTTATAACGTTTTTGTCTAATTTAGTTGAAAATGGAGTGACCCGAAAAGATTATTTTATAGGGGTGCTATTTTCTTCTGCAGCAATATCAATCATTATTCCTCCGATTTCATGGGTGATTTCAACGATAGAAAAATATATACTCGGTTTATTTTTAGACATTTCGTATGCAGAATCCTCGATTAATTCGCTTGATTTTGACGGCAATTTTATCGGGGATTTAATTCAGTTGCTTATTGCAGCGCCGTACACCAGTCCTGACAGCAATCTAATACTGTCGTTTGCGCTTTTCAGCTTCAATTTATTTGTGTATTTTACATTAGGCTTGTTTATTGGCAGCGGTTTTTATCGATTTGGTGGAACGATCGGTATGTTCGTATTAATACCCATTGCGATTTTGTTTAATGTCATTATCGATGCATTCCTCCGAAAAACGCTGGATTTACCGCTAGTTTCCTGGCTGGCGATGGTTGACAATATGCCGATGGGGATTGCGTTCAGTGCTGCAATTGCAGCCACGGTCATATTGCTGGTAGCCATAAGGTATTTAACAAGAAAAGTAGCGATTAAATTGTAAATATGGGAGGAGTTTTCCGAACCTCCTGTTTTTTTTTGGAATTATTTTGTATGCAAATTATTTGTATACAAGATACCAATTGGTATGTTATAATCAGACTAGTTTGAATATTGTTTCTGGGAGCGTGTGGTGTGTGAATTGAAGGAGAGTGATATTTGCATTCATTTTTTATTAGCAAAAGCGGCGCAGCGAGCCAATCAAATCAGCAAATCGAAATTGGAAACTTACAGGGTTACGCCGGTACAATATGCGTTGCTTTTTCAGTTGTGGAAAAAAGACGGGCAGACGAGCAACGAATTAGGCAAACGTCTGCTTCTTGATAGCGCAACGATTACCGGCATCATCGATCGGCTGGAACAAAACGGATTGATTGAACGCCGTACCGATGCAAACGATCGACGCACCAAACTTATATTTTTAACGGAAAAAGGGAAAGAGTTAGAAGAACCGTTAAAAAAACGGATGGATGAAATGAATGAAGAAATTCTTTCCGGTTTAAGCGATGAAGAAATTCAATGGTTTAAAGAAATTCTTTTTCATATCGGAATTAAAAACAATCGAAAAAGAGGAGGCGGGACAACATGATCATCGCAAAAGAAGTATTGGATTTATACGGCTTTAAAAATGAAGAAGATTTTATAAAAATGTTCGAAACCATAAACAAAAATACGTTGATTGATCATTTGGACATGGAATACGTGGAACTTTCGCCTGACCGCGTCGTTATCAAAATGCCTGTCGGGCCAAAAACCTGGCAGCCGGCAAGAATTTTGCATGGCGGTGCATCAGTCGCATTGGCGGAAACGGCAGCGTCAGTCGCTACACTTATTAACATCGATCCGAACGAATTTAATCCGGTCGGAATGGAAATCAACGCAAACCATATTCGCAGTAAATCAGACGGCGTCGTAACAGCGACGGCCACTCCGTTTCATAAAGGGCGGACCACCATGGTTTGGGAAATTAAAATTACCGATGAAAATGATCAATTGATTTGCATTTCCCGCTGCACGATGGCAATCATTCCGAAAAAACGGTAAGCAGCAGGTGAGCATGTTGGAAGTTTTCGAAAATGAAAATGTGACTTGCTGCAAACTTGAAAGAAAGTGGAAAGGCATAAGAATCAATCCCGTTTATGTGTTTTTAGTCGATGGCATGCTCATCGATACCGGACCGAAATGTTTTGAAGAACAGTTAGTTCATTTTTATGAAAGGCATTCATTTGATGCTGCTGTATTGACGCACAGCCACGAAGATCATTCCGGCACCGCTCCGTGGATTGAACAAAACCGCGGCGTGCCGATTTACATCCATGAAAATGGCATTGAAATCTGTTCACGGCCGCATCCATATCCCCTTTATCGCAGACTTATTTGGGGAAAAAGAGATGCGTTTGCTCCTCGAGCGCTCAGCCGGACGATTCATTCGCGCAACTATGAGTGGGAAGTGATTTATTCACCTGGGCACGCCGATGATCACGTTGCATTTTTCAACAAAGAAACCGGCCAGCTTTTTTCCGGTGACTTATTTGTGCATACAAGCATGAAAGTGATTATGAATACCGAATCGATTCCTGTTACGATGGCTTCAATCAGGAAACTGCTTGCGTATGATTTTGGTTCGATGTTTTGCTGCCATGCCGGCTACATTCCTGATGGGAAAAGTAAGCTTAAGGAGAAGCTGGACAATCTTGAAAACTTGTGCGGCGAAGTGCAGCATTTATATGAACAGGGGCTTTCCGTCAAAGAAATCAATAAAAAACTGTTCCCGAAAAAATATCCTGTCACTTTCATTTCGCGGGGAGAATGGGATTCGTTGCATATCGTTTCTTCGATTATTGAACATGTGAAAACTGAAAAATCTTTACATACATCAAATACAACCCTTTGAGCAATTGGTCTCAAAGGGATTTTTTGTCGGTCAGTTTTTTTAGATAATCGGTTAAATATTGTTCGGTTTTGTTTTTCAGGAAAATGAATGCATAGCGGTGGGTTTCTTCGTAGCCGCGAATGTAGGCTTTATATACGATACTTTTTTGATCCCTTGATTCTTCAAACACTTTGATTCCTCGTCTGTATGTTTCGTGTTTAACCGACTGCAGATCGCTGCTTACCAGCCGGAACAGATTCTCATTGAATTGCAGATACGGCTGAGGGAGTTTCACGTAAGCGGNGAGTATGTTTGCATTATATTCCAGCACTTTTTTTACGATCGGAAGAAAAATCATTTGTTCAATTAATCGTTGTTCTTCATCATTGGCGTACGGCATCTTGCTCAACTCCTTTGAGCATTTACATAAATTTCATTTTTATGGTGAATGATAAAAACACTCAATTTATTTTTATATTATAGAACAAATGTTCTATGCAGGCAAAATAATATATGATGGTTTGGTTGATAAGCTCAAAACAACTCGGTATAATACCTATAAGGGTATATGAAATAGAGGAGGAGCATGGGTACATGAGTGCAGATTTGCTGATTACGCTAACTGCGCATGAGCGGGATGCAAACAATGTGACGATTGCTTTTACGATCGGAACGAAAGCGTTGGAAAAAGGCCATTCGGTTCAAATTTTATTGTTGTCTGATGCCGTGCATTTAGCTGCGAAAGGGTATGCGGATAAAATCGACATTGGCCCCCCGTTCCAGCCAATAAAAGAGATTTTGCCAACGTTTTTGCAATCTGGAGGAAAAATAAAAGTCTGTTCTGCGTGTATGGAGCACAATGGCGTCAAACGCGAAGATGTGATTGATGGAGTTGAAGTGATTACAGCGGATGATGTTGTCGATATGATAATGAACGCAACTAAAACACTGCAATTAAACTAAAAGGAAAACCGAGCCAGTTCCAAAATTGGAACAGCTCGGTTTGCAATTTTTATTCGACCATCGATTGGACGACCTGATCAATTTTTGTGACCATTTCTACGGATTGACGGTTGTTGTTCGTGTTTTCATTGACGGTAGCCGTCAGTTCTTCCATCGTGGCTGTTGTTTCCTCAATCGTTGCTGCAAATTCATTGATGGCATTTTCGATAAATTCATTCGATGATTTGACGACTTCCGATTGTGCGGATAGACGATCGATATGGTCTTTCAGTTGAGTTATCGCATTGTCTATTTCAATAAAGGCATTTTTCGTCATTTCCGTTTTTTCCAGTGTTTTTGCCATAATTTCTGCATTTTCAAGCATATGTTTCTGATTGTATTCCGTACTGTTATTGACTTCGATCAAGTTTTTCGAAATTTGCGCTGCTGTTGAAGACGTGAGTTCTGATAATTTTTTCACTTCATCGGCAACGACTGCAAATCCTTTTCCATGTTCTCCAGCGCGGGCAGCTTCGATGGATGCGTTTAGCGCAAGCAAATTCGTTTGCGAAGCAATTTCTTCAATATTGTAAGCGAACGATGATGTTTCTTTAATTTTATTGGCAAGGATCGTCATTTCATGCGCCGAACGTTCGATCATTTCTTTAAAAGCAATCATTTGTTCATTCAGCTCTTCTACATTAAGGCGTCCGTTGTCTGACGATTGGCTGGTCACTTCTGCTTTTTTCGTTAAATCATTTAACAATTCCGACATTTCTTGGATGGATTGCGATGTATTTTCGATCGTCAATTTAATGTCGTTAATACGTTCGGTTGAAGTTTGCATCGATGATGAAACTTCCTGGAATGCAATGTCCATTTCACTTAATGAATGCAAATTTTCTTCGCTTTGTTTGGCAAGCTTGTTCGTATATTCGCTAACGACTTGAGCAGTTGAATTCAAAATGTCCTGTTGTCTTTTGTTATGTTCAAACTGCTCGACGAGCATGTTATGGTTATTTTCCGTTTGGATTTCAAGCGCTTTGGAAATTCGTTGCTGAGCAAAAACGACGATAATGACAAGCACAGTCATTAAATATGTTGTGACGTAGTTCTGAGATTGGAGCCCTAGTTCAGGACCATGTACGAAAATCGTATATGTTTGCATCACGAGCGATAAAACCGCAGAGATTGCCAGGATAATGACATTTGCTGAAATCGTTGCGATCGCCAGCATGAAAAAAGGCAGCAATAGCATTGAAAGAGAGACCGTTGTTAAATTGATAACGAAAAAGCAGAAAAACGTTGCGAAATTAAGTATGTAAGGAACGACGTGAAGGGCAATTTCTTTTGATTGCATGTAATAGGTGATCGAAAGCCCAATTGCAACGCTGCACGCAATAATGATTGAAGGGATGTACATTTTGATGGCAAGATTTACGGCAACTCCTATTATTCCTGAAATAACCAATAACATCATCGTGAGTTTGTTTTTTCGGATCAAATCGTTTTTCCGGATCGTTTCAATCGACAAAATCTGTTGTTCCATGATGAAAATCCCCCCTGAATGTTAGTTTCCGTCACCGTTGACAAGCGGATGCTTTTTCGCTGTTTCGATAAATGCTCGAACGGCAAAAGGCAAGTATTTGTTCTTTTTCCAAATCATGCCGAGTTCTAAATTTACTTTTGGCTTTTTGAAAGGTATTGCAATAATTTTATCATTTTGAATATTTTCACAAATTTTGCTTGGAAGCATAGCGATTCCCAGTTTTGCTTCAACCATTTCAATCATAAATTCTTTTTGCGAGCTTTCACATACGACGTGGGGATAAAATCCGTTGCGTGAACATTCTTCCATAATACTGTCATGTAATGAAAAATCATTGCGATACTGAATGAACGGCTCGTTTTCCAAATCTTTAAATTCAACCGTTTTTTTATTCGTAAGCGGATGTTCTTTATGCACGATCAGCATTAAAGGGTCCTTTAATAATTTTATCGTCTCGAAACAATGTTTTTGAATAGGCAAATTACAAATCAGCCCAATGTCTAGGCTGCCTTCTTCAATGCCATCTTTTATTTTTTTTGACCCCACTTCCGTTAATGTTACTTGAATGTCCGGATAGGATTCAATGAATTGGCTAATAATTTTAGAGAAAAAAGCTGCTCCGATAATCGGAGGTATTCCGATTCGCACTTCACCTTTTTTCAGATTGACGATGTCATTCAGTTCTGTCGTTAAATTGTTGAATGCTTCAATAACTGCTTTCGCATTGTTTAACAATGCTTTTCCTGCATCGGTTAATTCCAGCTGCTTTGAGGAACGATAAAAAAGAGGAACCCCGAGCGTTTCTTCCATGTTTTTAATCGTTTTGCTGAGCGATGGCTGCGAAATATGCAATGATGAGGCCGCTTTTGTAAAATTCAAGTGTTTCGCCACTTCGACAAAATATTCAAGCTGCCTGATATCCATTAGAAGCACCCTTTCAAATGCAAGAGATGTTGACGATGGCCATGTTATAACAACCAGTTATAACGTCCATTCAAAATATATATTTTCATTTATAGGCCTTTGTATATTAGAATATACGATAGCAACAGAAAGTACAATTTTTTAGTTAAGGAGGAATATCGGTGTCGGAATACGTAAAAGTTGGCAGCCTTCAAGTGGCAAAAGTGCTATATGACTTTGTCAACAATGAAGGTTTGCCAGGTACAGGATTGGACCAGGACAAGTTCTGGGCAGATCTCGAACAGCTCATCAAAGATTTAACACCAAAAAATAAAGCGCTGCTGAAAAAACGTGATGAATTGCAGCAGAAAATCGACGAATGGCACAAAGCCAATAAAGAATTTGACTTCGACAAGTACAAAGAGTTTCTAAAAGAGATCGGTTATCTTGAACCAGAAGTGGAAGACTTTACAGTAACAGTTGAAGGACTTGACGATGAGATCAGTAAAATCGCTGGTCCGCAGCTTGTCGTGCCTGTGAGCAACGCTCGATATGCACTGAATGCAGCTAACGCTCGTTGGGGTTCGCTTTATGACGCACTCTATGGAACGGACGCGATTAGCGAAGAAGGTGGCGCTGAAAAAACTGCTGGATACAACCCAGTGCGTGGAAACAAAGTTATTGAATTTGCGAAAAACTTTTTAGATGAATCTGTACCTCTAACATCTGGATCACATAAAGACGTTGTTAAATATGCAGTTGAAAATGGCAAACTCGTCATTACATTGGAAAATGGCGAAACAGTCGGCCTCAAAAATGAAGAACAGTTTGTTGGATACCAAGGTGAACCAGCTGAACCTAGCTCCGTACTTTTGAAAAACAATGACCTGCACATCGATATTCAAATCGACCGCAACCATCCAATTGGAAAAGATGACAAAGCAGGTGTGAAAGACTTAGTTATTGAATCAGCAATTTCAACGATCATGGACTGTGAAGATTCTGTTGCTGCTGTCGATGCTTATGACAAAGTATCGGTTTACAGAAACTGGCTTGGTCTCATTAAAGGAGACTTATCTGCAAAATTCGTGAAAAACGGCAAAGAAATGGTTCGCACCATTAACGGCGACCGTACGTACAAAGCGCCAAATGGTGAAGAATTCACGTTAAAAGGCCGCGTGCTCATGCTCGTGCGCAACGTTGGTCATTTGATGACAAACAGCGCGATTTTAGATGAAAATGGCGAAGAAGTATTTGAAGGAATTATGGATGCCGTCTTTACAACGTTGATGGCAAAACATGATGTTGTTGGCAATTCAAAATACAAAAACTCCGAACATGGTTCGATTTACATCGTTAAACCAAAAATGCATGGTTCTGAAGAAGTTGCGTATGCAAACGAACTGTTCAGCCGCGTTGAAGATATGCTCGGCTTGAAACGCAACACCATTAAAGTTGGTGTCATGGACGAAGAACGCCGTACAAGCGTGAACTTGAAGAACTGCATCTATGAAATGCGTGAACGCATCTTCTTCATCAATACCGGCTTCCTCGATCGTACAGGTGATGAAATCCATACATCAATGGAAGCTGGCCCAATGATTCGCAAAGGCGATATGAAAACATCTACTTGGTTGGATGCGTATGAAAAGAACAATGTTGCTATCGGCATTAAAACCGGCTTGAAAGGCCGTGCTCAAATCGGTAAAGGTATGTGGGCTATGCCAGATAAAATGAAAGACATGCTTGAGCAAAAAATCGGCCACTTAAAAGCTGGTGGAAATACTGCTTGGGTGCCATCACCAACAGCAGCAACGCTGCATGCACTTCATTACCATCAAGTCAATGTGAAAGAAGTGCAAGAAGAAATTGCGAAAAATCTTAAAGATTATCGCGATGATATTTTACAAATTCCAGTTGCGAAAAATCCGAACTGGACACCAGAAGAAATTAACGAAGAACTTGAAAACAGCTGTCAAACACTACTCGGCTACGTTGTTCGCTGGGTAGAACTTGGCATCGGCTGTTCAAAAGTGCCTGATATCAACGATGTTGGTCTCATGGAAGACCGTGCTACACTGCGGATTTCCAGCCAGCTAATTGCAAACTGGCTGCATCATGGAATCTGTACAAAAGAACAAGTCCTTGATACACTGAAACGCATGGCAAAAGTGGTTGACAGACAAAATGCGGACGATCCGCTTTATCGTCCAATGTCACCAAACTATGATGATTCTGTAGCATTCCAAGCTGCATGCGATCTAGTCTTTAAAGGTGTCGAACAACCTAACGGATATACAGAGCCAATTTTACATCGCCGTCGTCTTGAAGCAAAAGCAAAATACGGAATCCAATAATAGCTTAACGGCAGAGGTTTTATCTCTCCCTTTCCTCTGTCAAAGCTTTCAAATAATGTAAAGCATCTCCAAACCGCCATTTGGAGATGCTTTTTTTATCTGTTTCAATATGTAAAAAAACAGAGAGAAAGGTTGAAGCGCCATCAAACCATGGGTATTCAGGCATTCGCAGCGATTATTTTCACGAAGAGAGCGATGTTGGAACAGTATATAAAAATATGGCTTAGAAAACTACAGAACTTCTTTTTTTATTTACGATTTTTAGGGGTATTGGCAGTCGCAATCGTTTTGTTTCCTGCTAGCTGGAGCGTCGTTCTTGTGCTGGTGATTGCATTTCTTTTCTATCAATTCGTGAGCGCCGAATGGGATGCTTTTGCTCGTTCTCCGTTCATCCAGATGATGACGCAAGATGATGATGTGTTATTGTTTGTGAAAACAAAAGTGATTGGCTTGTTGACTTTGCCGATTTATTTGATTGTTTGTATCATTTATGGTTTGACGTCAGCGAATTGGCTGGTTGCGTGGATGGTTTTCATTTGTGTAGAAATTCATTTCGATTCTTCCGTGGCTGAAGTTTCAATGGGAACGACGCTGAACGTCTAGCTTGTGTCAGGTTCGCTGTTTTTGAACGGGGTTAAAAATTCAGTTCAATCGAGCAATCATCATGATGCGGTGACGTGATGAATATATGTAAAAGTAAACAGGTTGATAAGGGGGATTTCATATGCATGATAAGCCGCCTTATTTTATGATCTGGCTGCTTGTGATATTCATCATCGTTACTGCTGTCGTGTTGTTGGCCGCCATGGCGCAGGCCAGTTAAAAACAGGCAACTTTTGGCTTAAGCTTGTTGTATCAAGCAAGCTTAAGCCTTTTTTTATCAATAGATATGTTCGCCTTCTTTTTTTAGAAAGATTATGTATAAAATGATAGAAATTAATACGGAAAACGCAGCGGTTAAGTATATACTGCCGTAGCCAAAATATTTGGCAATGAATCCAAAGAACATTGCTCCCAAACCGACGCCAAGATCAAACAAAGAGAAAAAAGTTGCGCTAGCCATGCCTTTACGGTCTGCGGGAGCTTTGTTTACAGCCCATGCCTGAAGGGCTGGCTGAACCATTCCATATCCGATGCCATACAGAAACGCTGCTGCAATAAGCATCCATTCATGAGCTAGAAAAGCAAGCAGCAGCATGCCGGTAATAATACTTAAAGCGCTCGGAATAAAAATAACGCGAATGCCTTTTTGATCGTACAATCGGCCTCCGAACGTGCGCGAAAGCATGACGGCAATCGCGAAGAAAAAGAAATACCACGTAATTCCCTTCACACCAACTTCAAGCGTATGAAGAGGAAGAAAAGACGCAATTCCTCCAAAAGTCACCGTAATAAAAAACAGCAATAAAGACGGTTGCAATGCCGTTTTTTCATAAACATCCCATTTTCTTTTATTAGCAGAAACCGCATGTTTGTCGACAGGTTTGTAGCGAATAAATAATGAGAGCACTAAAGCGATTGCAACTAATACCGAACATATGGAAAACAAGATTTGAAAGTTTACAATCGGAACAAGTGCAAGAGCTAAAGACGGGCCGAACGCCATCGCGATATTTCCGGACAAGCCAAAATAGCCCATTCCTTCACCGCGGCGTTTAATAGGCAGCAAATCAGTAACAACGGTTCCAGCCGCGGTTGTCGAAAGCCCCCAGCCGGCACCCTGGAAAATACGCATGGCAAAAAGAAACCAAAGGCTTGTAGCGAGTGTATAAGATCCGACAGATATTAAAAATAAAATGAGTCCGATCAAAAAAATGAATCGTCTGCCTTTTGTTTCAATGACATGTCCGGAAATCGGGCGAATAAGAAGAGCGGAGAAAGTAAAAATACCGACAACCAATCCGATTAATTGTTCATTGCCGCCTAAATATTCGACAAATAAAGGAATCGTTGGCAACGACATTTGAAAACCTAAAAATAAAAAAAAGTTTACAAAACAGATTAAAATGAAATCACGAGTCCAAATTTTTTGCTGTTCGTGGGATAGCACCAGTTCGGCTTCTTTTTTCACGCGAATATCACCTTTCAACAAAACTCAAAGATTCATAGTATGTTCACATCTATTTTACACAATTTTTAATAAATATGGTATCATAAAAACTTTCAAACAAAAATGTTTGGGTTATTTCAGGATTGTCGTCGATCCCAATCACGACTGCAATTACAAGCGAACGACGACAAAGAAAAATCATTTAAAAATAATAACAAATGTAGGCTGCATAAAGTTTATGAAAAGAAAAGCCATAATATTCGAAATTGACGAATGTCCCATATAAAGCTAACATAATACAGATAACGTTGCTACAGATGGAGAAATTGAAGTATTTGGAGGAACTGGCGTACTTGCACAATTGATTCGCATGCAGTCAGGTTTGGATCTTACCTATAAGGGATTGAAACACAAGTTCACCGACTATACCCGAAACGCAACCGTGACGTTTGTTTGGATTTTATTTATAAGGGATTGAAACCCGTACTCAGCCATGATTTTTCAATTTGTCCATCGTATGGATCTTGCCTATTAGGGAATTCAAAAACAGGTTTTCTTGGTCTTAAGTTTGATTGTTGCAGTTAGTAAAAAAAGGTGCCTTTGCTCGATGCATTGCTTGAGCAGGCACCTTTTGTGTTTTTCAGCTGAAAATCCTTAATTATCCAACACCAGTTTTTTTGAATAACGATGTTTATAAAGCAGTTTAAAATACATGAATGATAAGCCAACGCATACAATGCCGATTCCCGCAAGCAAAGCGATATTTTGATATACCACGCTGTAATTTGCGGTTGATATTGCATGGCGGAACGCTTCAACCGAATAGGTCATTGGCATGTATGGATTCAATGCCTGAAAGGTTTTTGGCAATAGCTGCAAAGGGAATGTCCCTGCACTTGATGCAAGTTGCAAGATTAAAAATACCAATGCGATAAATCGGCCTACATCTTCCAATACTGCTACTAACAGTTGGATAATGGCCATAAATGTAAAACTTGTCACAGCCATTAACAATATGAATAGCGGAACGTTCGAAACTTTCATTTTTAAACCGTACAATAAAGCGATTGATAGAATCGATGTTTGAAATATCGAAACGACAAAAGGCACGGAACATTTGCTGATGAACCATTGCAATGCCCCGGTTGGTTGAACAGCAGGCTGAACAAAATGATAAACGTTTGTCAATATCAGCGCTCCGACAAATAAACCTAACGAAATAAAGTAAGGGGCCAAACCTGTTCCATAGTTTTCCACGCCATTTACCACTTCTTTATCAACATTCACTGAAGATGCAACCATATCGTAGTTTTTATCAGAGGCAGAAATCATTGATTGCTCTTTCGCATCTATTAATGAGTTCCTTAATTGTTCTGTACCATCAGACAATTTATCTGTTCCATCTGCCAATTCCTTTGCTCCATCTGCCAGTTGACCAGATTTTTCGCTTAATGTTGATGTGCCTGTCGATAATTTTTTAGCTCCATCTGCTAATTCATGTAATCCATGATTTAAGCTGCCTGCACCGTTGGCTAAAGATGCAATGCCGGAATTCAATTGCCCCAAATTTTTAGATAACGATGACATGCCATTTGCAATGTTTGCTGCACCGTCGACAAGTGATGCGGAATTGGAGGTTAATTTCTGCAAACCGTTTGTTAACAGCTCGCTATTCTCCAGGATGGCTGCATGACCCTTTGCTAAATCCTGCGCATTTTCCTGCAGACTTTTTGTACTGCCTGCCAGCGTATTAGTTTTTTGTGCAATCTGTTTACTTTTTGATTGTAGTTGAGAAATTTCAGCTTCCAGAACTTGGCGTTGTTCGTTTGGCAGCTGCGCTAATACGGAAGATAAACTGCCGCTAAGTGAATCGATTTCTGCTGCCAGCTCATCCGTACTTGCTGCCAGGTTTTTTGAATGATTTGCAATTTGTCCTGCGCCATTTGCAAAACGCTCCAATTTATCTTGAAAATCCTTTTGTCCTTCTAAAAGCGTTTGCTGTCCAGAAGCAATGTTTTCGACGCCAGCGGTATATTGAGCAATGCCAGACGACAAACGGGAAGCTCCTTGCTGTAGAGAATTAGCGCCGCTAATGAACGTTTGGCTGCCTTGCATCAGTTTTTCCGTTCCATTTACGAGTTTTTCAGAGCCTGTTTGAGCAGATGAAGCGCCGTCTGCCAGTTTATTTGTACTTTCAGAAATCGTAACCGTTCCTTTTGCCAATTCATACAGGTAATCTTTCAGCGTTTTAGAACCGTTTTTCAGCTGAATTGCGCCATCTTTCAATTGAGCTGCGCCTTCTGCAGCATCGCCGTAGCCATCACTTAATTTGGCAATCACGGAAAATAACTGTTCTGCGTATGTTTTTGCCACTTGTTCATTTACTTCTGAACGAATCTGATTGATCGCATTTTCTCCAATTTTAGCTGTGATATAGTTTGAGGCTTCATTGACTTTATATTCGAGTTCCAGTTTTTTGGGGTTTTCATCAAGCACCGTCGCTGCGTTTTCTGAAAAATCTTCAGGAATTTGGATAACCATATAAACGTCTTTATTCTTCAGCATTTCATTTGCTTCTTTTTCGGTTGCCCGTATAAAGTCAAACTTGGCACTGTCTTCTAAATTTCTAACGAGTTCGTCTCCTAAATGCAAAGATTCCCCTTCGAAATCCGCACCTTTATCGTTGTTTACCAGTGCGACTGGCAATTCTTCCAGCTGGCCGTACGGATCCCAAAACGCCCAGACAAGCATTCCGCAATATAACAATGGCATTATGAACATAACTATAATTGCCGCAAAATACTTTTTGTTTTTCCATATCGACAACCATTCCTGCTTTATCAAGACTCTATCCCTCCTATAAAAAAATTTCTAAAAACATTTTGACCGAAATCGTTTTTCGGTCATGAAGGTGCAAAAAAGGATTGCAACTTATTTTAATAAACCTCTTAAAATCGTTTGTTTAATGATTTCAGCGATTTCTTCTTCGCTGAGAGGTTCCGAATATGTCAACTGCCACTCGACGACCAAGGCTAAATAGGACTTTAACAAGAGGAAAGCAGCAGCTTTAACGTTACATGGCCGGATTTCTCCGTGTTCAATCGCCAGGCGCAATTTTTCGGCGATATACGAAACAATTTCCCGATTGATCGATCGGATCATGCCAATTACTTCCGGCGTCTGCAGCTGCTGTTCCTCTTCCAGCAATTTCGCAAATAACAGATGCTGTTCACGATATTGAAGAATTCGTAAAATGGCTAAATGAACTTTTTCCATAAAACTGATCGATGGATCCAGGTTGCTTTCTGTTTCTTTTTTCATTTCGGCTATCATTAACAAAACGGCTTCTTTTAACAGTTGTTCCTTGCTGTCAAAAAAGTTATAAACCGTGCCTTTTCCGACTTTCGCCAGTTTTGCAACTTGCTCAATGGTAGTAGCTTTGTAGCCAAACGTCGAAAAAGATTTCGTCGCGGCTTCCAAGATCGCTTTTTTTCTATCCATTGTATCACCTCTGGTGACTAAAAAATGAATTTGGTCAACTGGTCACATTATAGCATAAAAATATATTATATGTAAAAAATTTTTCATGGTTCGAGAGCTTTTTTCAGACAGCGGGTTTTCTTGCTTTTTTTAGCAAAAATTTTTACAATTTAAACAGACAGACTGGTCGGTCTGATTATTGCCAACAGGAGGGATCGACAACCGGATACGGAGGATGAAGATGATTGAAGCGAAAACAACGAAAGAGAAAATTACGGAAGCGGCGCTCCGGCTTTTTGAAACGTACGGGTACAATAAAGTCACAGTGGATAAAATTGTTCAGGAAAGCGGCACGTCAAAAGGCGGCTTTTATCATAATTTCAAATCGAAAGATGAACTGCTTTTTACAATCCATGACTACTTTATTACATACGTTCTCGATAAAGCTCAGGAAGCATATGCAAAATGGAGTACGCCAGCCGAGCGGCTGTATGAAATCGTAAAATCTTTTGTGATGATGTTTGAAAAATACCGGGCTCATGTTACGGTGTTTTATCAAGAAAGCCTTTATTTGGCTCCGGAATTTACGGAAAAAGTCGAGAAAAAACGCGATCGCTACAAAGACATCATGTTTTCGGTCATTCAAGAAGGCATTGAATGCGGTGAATTCCGCAAAGAAATTCCGGTTGAAATTATGTCAATGGCGATTTTTGGCATGATCAACTGGACCTATCGCTGGTATAAGACAAATGGAAAATATTCGATCGAAGAAATTGCCTGCATGTTTGCTGATCTCATTATGAATGCATCGATGACGGAAGAAGCGAAAAAACGTCCGGAGTATGCACGCTTTTTTTTAAAAAATCAACAGTGAAAGGAGTGCAACGTTTCCTGTTCTTTTTTGGCAACGGGAAAAATGATGATGAAAGAAGATGCTTTATTAAAATTGCTTGATGAAATCAGTGAATTTCCAGCACCTTTATACGAAGAGTGGAAACAGGCTGCCGAACAGTCGCTGAAAGGCGGTTCGTTTGAAAAACTATTGACGAAAACGTACGAAAACATTACCTTGCAGCCGATGTATCAGAAAAATGTACTGGAACAGATTCCGTACGTGGATGCTCCTCCCGGCGTTTTTCCGTTTCACCGCGGAACAAAGACGGTACGAAATGCAAATGTTCCTTGGATCATTAACCAACAAGTGCTTTACCTGCACCCGAAACAAGCAAACGAAACGATACGCCGCGATCTGGAAAACGGGCAGACGGGCATTCATCTTGTTTTGAATGAAGCAACGAAATGTGGAGATTTTGACAAGCAAAGCCAAACGGGAATGATCATTCAAAATCTTGAGGATTTGCGCATTCTTTTTGATGAAATTGATTTGCAGCGGTTTCCGATTTACGTGAATGCCGGTGCGTTCTCACTGCCATTTTTCGCACTGTTTGCGGCGTATTTAAAAGAAAAACAAATCTTTTTCGGAAACGTGAAAGGCACTGTTGGAGCTGACCCGCTTGGAACGCTTGCGCTTACAGGCTCTCTTCCATATTCGCTTGCTTCGTTATACGATTTAATGGCAAAAACGGCGGAATGGGCAATCGATTATTTTCCGAAACTTTCCGTAATTCTTGTGCAGGGCCAGCCTTACCACAACGGCGGCGGCAGTGCCGTTGAAGAGCTCGCTTGCGTATTGGCCACCGCTGCTGAATACATGGATGAAATGGTGAAACGCGGGCTTTCTGTGAATGATGTCGCAAGCAAAATGACGTTTTCTTTTGCAATTGGCTCCAATCTGTTTATGGAAATTGCGAAATTCCGTGCGGCGCGGCTGCTTTGGGCGAACGTGGCCAAAGCATTTGGCGGAAATATCGAAGCGCAAAAAATGTCCATTCATGCAGAAACGTCAAAATGGAACAAAACTATCTACGATCCGCATGTCAACATTTTACGCGGGGCGATTGAAGCCTTTGCAGGTGCGGTTGGCGGCGTAGACAGCATGCATGTGACACCGTTCGATGAATGTTTAAAAACGATACCGAGCGAATTTGCCCGGAGAATCGCACGAAATACGCAACTCATTCTGCAAGAAGAAGCGCATCTTGGCAAAGTGAACGATCCGGCAGGCGGTTCCTGGTATGTCGAAGCGTTGACTGACGAGCTTGCGAAAAAAGCATGGGAGCTATTCCAGCAAATCGAAAAAGAAGGCGGCATGTCTTCCGCTCTTCAGTCGGGAACCATTCAAAAACGAATTGCAGAAATCGCAAAAAAACGCGAAGAAAACATTAAACGCCGGAAAGATGTGTTTGTCGGAACGAACAAATATGCAAATCTCAACGAACAGATGCTAGAGGAAATGAAGACGCCAGAGATTCAGACGGTCGAACGAAAATCGAGCGATTCAGCGAAGCGAGCGCTCCGTTTTTCGGAAAAAGATCTCGTCGCTGATGCGGTAAAAGCGGCACAAACAGGAGCGTTCATTTCTGATTTAATTCAGGCGCTGCCGTATGAAAACCAAGAAACAACGGTTGCAAGCATACCGCAAAAACGCGGAGCGGAACCGTTTGAACGGCTTCGTTTGGCGATGGAAAAACATCTGCAAAAAACCGGAGAACGCCAAAAAGTATTTTTAGCAAATATCGGTCCGGTTGCTGAATACAAGCCTCGCGCTGATTTTGTCAGCGGCTTTTTTGAAGCAGGAGGATTTGAAGTGCTGCCGAATTTCGGATTTGATTCGGTCGAAGAAGCCGTGCAGGCGGCGAAAGAATCGGGCGCAAGCACCGTTGTTATCGTGTCGAAAGATGAAAGATACCCGGAAGTTATTCTGCCGCTGCTTGAATCGCTGGCTGATGGAAAGAGAACGATTTACGTCGCTGGAAAGCTTGAAGAAACAGAATTTGAAAAATACAGACAGGCTGGATTGGAAGATGCGATTCATATGCAGTCGAACGTATATGAAGTTTTGGCTGATTTGCAACGCAAGAAAGGGGTGCTAAACAATGGCGAAGCCTGATTTTACACAAATCTCCTATTGCGGCGATAGCGCTTCTCAAGCATTTGAGAAATGGGAAGAACTCGCAAAGAAAGAAACGGGCAAATCGGTAAAAGATTTGCTTTTTCAAACGATGGAAAACATCGATATTGAGCCGGTCTATTTTAAAGAGCATATTGAAGGAATGAAACATCTTGATTATGTGGCTGGCATCCCTCCGTTTTTGCGCGGTCCGTATCCGACGATGTATAAAACAAGACCGTGGACCGTAAGACAATATGCAGGATATTCAACAGCTGAAGAAAGCAATGCTTTTTATCGCCGGAATTTAGCTGCAGGACAGAAAGGCTTGTCCGTTGCGTTTGACTTGGCGACGCATCGCGGCTACGATTCCGATCATCCGCGCGTCATCGGCGACGTCGGAAAAGCAGGTGTTGCGATCGATTCGATTTTAGATATGAAAATTCTGTTTGACGGAATCCCGTTGGATCAAATGTCGGTATCGATGACGATGAATGGGGCAGTGCTTCCGATCATGGCGTTTTATATCGTTGCGGCGGAAGAGCAGGGAGTAAAGCCGCACCAGCTGTCGGGTACGATTCAGAATGATATTTTAAAAGAATACATGGTGCGGAATACGTACATTTATCCGCCGGGCCCATCGATGCGGATCATTGCGGATATTTTCAAATATACGTCTGAACATATGCCAAAATTTAATTCGATTAGCATTTCCGGCTATCATATGCAGGAAGCGGGAGCGACGGCTGATTTAGAGCTTGGATATACTCTTGCAAACGGGCTTGAATATGTGAGAACGGGGCTATCGGCAGGACTGGATATCGATCAGTTTGCGCCGCGCCTTTCCTTCTTCTGGGCGATCGGCATGAACTATTTCATGGAAGTTGCGAAAATGCGTGCGGCTCGCCTCATTTGGGCGAAGTTAATCAAACAGTTTAACCCGAAAAATGTGAAATCGATGGCGCTGCGCACGCACAGCCAAACGTCTGGATGGAGTCTGACAGCGCAGGATCCGTTCAACAATGTAACGAGAACCGCGATCGAAGCGCTTGCGGCAGCACTCGGACATACGCAATCCTTGCATACGAACGCACTCGATGAAGCAATCGCGCTGCCAACCGATTTTTCAGCCCGAATTGCCCGGAATACACAGCTTTACCTGCAGGAAGAAACGGGAATTACGAACGTTATTGATCCGTGGGGCGGTTCATACTACGTGGAGCGTCTGACGGCGGAACTGGTTCGCAAGGCTTGGGGGCATATTCAAGAGATCGAAGCGCTTGGCGGAATGACGAAAGCGATTGAAACCGGGCTTCCAAAAATGCGGATCGAAGAAG
>JGI1652J44930_10000210_pt1 | contig 23389 bp, 19 predicted proteins | sample NewIslsDNAsample_FD_44930 | JGI IMG/M metagenome (IMG submission 44930)
ATTGGCACTTGGTTGGATGGATGACCAATTGGTAAAATGATGGTTAGAAGACGGTTTTTGGCATTGGAAGGCAACAGCTGCCTTTGTCATGCTTGTGTCAAAAAGGGGCGATCGCTTGTCCCGAAAATACGCGGGTAAAGGTGTGGATATAAAATGAAAGCAATTTGTGTATTTTGTGGATCAAGCTATGGACAGAACAGCAAATATAAAGAAGCAGCGCAGGAGCTTGGGATGTTTTTAGCTCGCCGCGGCATTACGCTGATTTACGGCGGAGGAAAGGCTGGGCTGATGGGAGAGGTGGCCGAGGCAGTGCTAGGCCATCAAGGGCATGTCGTCGGGATCATTCCACAGTTTTTGAAAGATCGAGAAGTAGCTCATGATCGGTTGAGCGAGTTGGTCGTCGTCGATACAATGCATACGCGCAAGGCGAAAATGAACGAAGCAGCCGACGGGTTTATCGCCCTGCCTGGAGGATATGGAACGTACGAAGAGCTGTTTGAAGTACTATCGTGGTCTCGCGTCGGCCTTCACCAAAAACCGATCGGCCTGCTCAATGTGGACGGCTTTTTTGACCCGCTCCTCGACTTGCTTCGGCACACGGTTCAACAAGGATTTGCCGCCCCACAAGATCTCGAGCTGATCGTGAGTGCCGGGGATGTTCCGACGCTATATGAGCGGATGAGCATGTTCCGCCATCGTCGTGGGCAGCGATGATGGCGGGGTGGTTTGCCGCTAAGTCTTTAAGCCGGCGAATTGTTTACTTCATATGCGGCGCAGATGCCGGATTCAATGGCTCCTTGAATCCAGCCATGGTGCGTGGAAGTATGTTCCCCAGCAAAATGAACCCTTCCTTCGGGGGTAGCAATATAGGGGGAAATCTCTGTTATTTGATTCGGCTTCATCAGTGTAAAGGCGCCGCCCGAGTATGGATAGCGTACCCAGCTATGACTTGTTCCGGTTTCAAATTCGCGGTACACTTGTTCACCATAGAGGACGGCTAAGTTTTTTAACGTGTATTCGAGCCGCTCTTCAGCGCTTAAGCTGTCCCACGGGATCGTGTCGTCTTCCCACGTATAGCTGGCCAATACGACGCCTGGTCCAGTCGTGCCGATGCCTTGGCTTGGATATTGGGTGTAGCGAATTGGCAAATCGGACACTGTTCGTCCCCCGAACAAGCCTTCTTTTTCCCAAAAACGTGTTTTAAACTGGATGCCGGTTTTCGTTGAACCGACATAATGAAGTTCGCGAATGGCTTTTCGTTTATTCTCGGAAAACGAATGGCGTGGTTCAATGTCGACAAATTGCAAAATCGAAAACGGGATGGTGACGATCACTCGATCGGCTGTGATTTGAAATGGCTGAAGAATTTTTGTATGGATCGCATGAATGGTGACACTGTTTTTGTTTTGGACAATTTTTTGCACTTTATGGCTAAAGAGCAGCTCATCCTTCAGTTGCGGCAAAAAGGCCTTTGGAAGCCGATCGTTGCCGCCAACAATTTTATAAAAGCGCATGTTCGGTGTAAACAATGTCATCAGTTCGCGCAACAGCCCAAGAAACGACAATTCCGGGAATCCTTCGAGCGAGAGGACCGCTTTGATCATATCGATAGCACCTACCGATAGCCTTAGGCCGAACGGGTTGTAACGCAAATAGGTGTCAAACGAGTAGCGGTCGAGCTGTTCGATGACAATCGGCCAATGTTTCTCTGGGTTTTGTTCAATGAATTGAATGACTGGGCGAACCGCCATTTGCAATAGTTCGGAAGCCGTTTTGCCTCGTTCATAGGAAGCGATGGGAAAGCCAAAGAGGTCGGGATGTCGTTCGTATTCGCTAAGGCGCGCTTTGATACCGCGAAAATACAAAATGTCGCGCGGAGTGCTGTTGACAAAAGGGTGGATCGGCAAGTTGAACTTTTGGATGTATTCCAACGTCAAGCGGTGGGTGTGTGGAATGCGCATCGCGCCCGCTTCGAAATACTGGTCATCGCGAAAGTCGGATCGGATCGTGTAGATTCGGCCGCCGACCCGCTCAGATGCCTCAAGAATGGTGACGCGATGGCCCGCCTGTTTCAGCAGTGATGCCGCCACAAGCCCGGCCATGCCAGCACCGATAACGACGATCTTTTTCGGTATGGATGTTTTCTTTAACCCGTTTCGAATAATCGAGATCATCGTCTCCATGGGCAGTCTCGGAGAAATATAGGGATGCGCCACGTGTCAATCCCCCTTTGCCATTTTCACTACATTTGGATGAAACTACGGTTATTCCATCCTATTCAGCAGCAAAGGGGGATATGTGAAAAGCATCTGTCACGATTCAGAAACGATATACGTCCCTCCAGCTAGCTCGAAGCGGCGCCTTGGCTGAATGCCGGCGATCCGACATAAAAATGGCCTTGTTGACGGGCGATCGTCGGCTTTGTAAAAGCGGAGAGCGATGCCGCCAACGGTTAGCTCCGCATATGTTCCCTCTTCATCGTGCCTAACCTCGGGTACCGGCAAGCCAAACAGCCGGCGGTAGCCGTCGATGGCGCGATCGAGATCGAGCGTATAGAGGCTAATCGACGACAAAGAAGGGGAACCGATCGGGTGGCGCATCAGCGGCGCCAATTCATTCATCCGCATGTCGTCGCTGTCGCCCCATTCGATGAAAAACGGGTAACGGAACGCGCCGCCTGTGTCGTCTTCAAGAAACAGCATTGACCACGTGAGCAACTTGCCGTCATCGCGCTGGCGACTGCCAGGGAACGGCCCGATTGGGGTGAATCCTTTGTTCCGTAGCTGCTTTGTCAATGATTCGATATCGTTCGTCCGGAACGCTAATTGAGAAAAGCCACTTCCCTCTTGGCTGTCGGCGACAAGCTGGGTGATGAGCGGATTTCCGCATGTGTTCGCCGTCTGCATGTCAGCGATGCCGATCCATTCAATGTAGCAGAGCGGTTTGAAATAGCACAATGCGTTATACGTTCCCCATGACAAATGGCGGCCGCCATGGGAGGCCGTAAACCCTAATTGCTCAAACGCTGCTTTCGCTTGTTCGGGGCGCTCGGTTAAATGAACGAGATGGTCAAACGCGATATTCATGACGTTGGGCTCCTTTCCTATATGAGAATGGATCAGTAGGACAGCACTTCTTTTCGTTTGACAGATGATGCATTCGTTATCGACCGTACGGTGGGCGATGAAATCTAAGTCCAACTGGATGTCTTCGATTTGAGGCCAATGATTCGGCACGGGAATCTATGTTTTGTTCGAGGTGGTTTCTAAACCGAGAAGGTTCCCACCTTCACGCATGAGCACAAGTGGGAGATGAATCGGAGTCTTTCACCAAGCGTGGAACGTATAAGGATGTCTTGGTTGACAGCCTGCTGTGGCGAGCATTCTCAAGCATCTCCCATCTTTAAGTGTAAACGTAGGTGGGGGGAGTGTTCAATTCTAATGAAGCGCTTTCTCGCAAGGTGATGTGCATCAGCTGCAAGAGCATCGGTTCCCTCTTGGCGGTGAAGAAAGGGCGGAAACGATGCTGTGCCTTTCTTTTTCCCAGCGTGAAGCAAGCCTTGGTGTTGACGCCGTTATTATTCCATGCGGATCTCTGGTTGTTTCTTACGCATTTCTGACTGTTCCGGCTGAATGGCGATTTATTGCCGCTCGAGTTGTTTTTGTTGATAAACTGACGCAATGGGACATCCATCGTGTTCGGGCTGTCGAGCGCTTAGGCAAGCGATGTTTCGTTCATCGTTACAAGTTCCTTTTTATCAGTTATGGCGTATATGTTCGTGTATGTCCATTGACAACCACTCAAATTGGTCCGGAATGTTGCTTTATTTCCTTAAATTTTGGTATCATCATAGTATTGTGGAAGGTCGACCATGTCGGAGGTGAATACGATGTCGCGAATTTCGATTGAACAAGTAAAACATGTCGCGGATTTAGCGCGGTTAGCGATGACGGATGAGGAGGCAGAACTGTTTACGAAACAGCTTGACGCCATCATTACATTTGCCGAGCAGTTGAATGAGCTGGATACGGAAAATGTACCGCCGACATCGCACGTGCTCGATATGAGAAACGTGATGCGCGAAGATGAGCCGGAGCCTGGACTGCCGCGCGAAGAAGTGTTGAAAAACGCGCCGGATCAGCAAGACGGCCAATTCCGTGTACCAGCCATTTTAGAGTAAGGAGGGGGATTTATGTCGCTCTTTGACCATACGGTGTCCGAATTACATACGTTATTGCAGAAAAAAGAAGTGTCCATTTCGGATTTAGTTGATGAATCATACCGCCGCATCGGCGAAGTGGAAGAAAAAGTACAAGCGTTTTTAACGTTAAACGAAGAACAAGCGCGGGCGAAAGCGAAAGAGCTTGACGACAAGCTGGCGAAAGGCGAGGAAACAAACCCGCTGTTTGGCTTGCCGATCGGCATTAAAGACAACATTGTCACCAAAGGACTGCGCACGACATGTGCCAGCAAAATTTTATATAACTTTGATCCGATTTATGATGCGACCGTTATGGAACGGCTGAATGCTGCGGGCGCGATTACGATCGGGAAGCTGAACATGGACGAGTTTGCCATGGGTTCGTCGACGGAAAACTCCGGGTTCCAGCTGACGCGCAACCCATGGGATTTGGAGCGCGTTCCAGGCGGTTCAAGCGGCGGTTCGGCCGCGGCAGTGGCGGCAGGCGAAGTGCCGTTTTCGCTAGGATCAGATACGGGTGGTTCGATCCGCCAGCCAGCAGCGTTTTGCGGAGTTGTCGGATTGAAGCCGACGTACGGTCGCGTTTCGCGTTTCGGGCTCGTCGCGTTTGCGTCGTCGCTTGACCAAATTGGTCCGATTACGCGCACGGTAGAAGATAATGCATATTTGTTGCAAGTGATCGCTGGCGTTGACCCGATGGATTCGACGTCGGCGAATATTGACGTGCCAAACTACGTTGAGGCGTTAACAGGCGATATCAAAGGGCTGAAAATCGCTGTGCCAAAAGAATATTTAGGCGAAGGCGTCGCCGAAGAAGTACGCCAGTCGGTGCTTGCGGCACTCAGTGTGCTGGAGAAGCTTGGAGCGACATGGGAAGAAGTGTCGCTGCCACATTCGAAATATGCCTTGGCGACGTACTATTTGCTTGCTTCGTCGGAAGCATCCGCCAACCTTGCCCGCTTTGACGGTGTCCGCTACGGCTACCGGACGGACAATGCGAAAAACTTGATCGATATGTACAAACAAACGCGGAGCGAAGGGTTCGGCAGCGAAGTCAAACGCCGTATTATGCTTGGGACGTTTGCCTTAAGCTCGGGCTATTACGATGCGTATTACAAAAAGGCACAAAAAGTGCGGACGTTAATTAAACGCGACTTTGAAAATGTCTTTGAACAATACGATGTCATCATCGGTCCGACGACGCCGACGCCAGCGTTTAAAATCGGCGAGAAAACGAGCGATCCGCTGACCATGTATATGAACGATATTTTAACGATTCCGGTCAACCTTGCGGGTGTACCGGCGATTTCTGTGCCGTGCGGCTTTGTTGATGGCTTGCCGGTCGGCTTGCAAATTATCGGCAAGCATTTTGATGAAAGCACGGTCTACCGTGTCGCTCACGCCTTTGAACAAGCGACCGATTACCATAAGCAAAAACCGGTGTTATAAGGGGGGATAGACGATGAATTTTGAAACGGTCATCGGACTTGAGGTGCACGTCGAGCTGAAAACAAAATCGAAAATTTTCTCAAGCAGCCCGAACGCATTCGGTGCGCCCCCGAATACGCAAACGAACGTCATCGATTTAGGGTATCCGGGTGTGCTGCCGGTCTTGAACCGGCAAGCGGTCGAGTTTGCGATGAAGGCGGCGATGGCGTTAAACTGCGAAATCGCGACCGAGACAAAATTTGACCGCAAAAACTATTTTTATCCGGACAACCCGAAGGCGTACCAAATTTCGCAATACGACCAACCGCTTGGCAAAAACGGTTGGATTGAAATTGAAGTGAACGGGAAAAAGAAAAAAATCGGCATCACCCGCATCCATCTCGAGGAAGATGCCGGNAAATTGATGCATACAGGCGACGGCTATTCGCTTGTTGACTTTAACCGTCAAGGGACGCCACTTATTGAGATCGTCTCCGAGCCGGACATNCGCTCGCCGGAAGAAGCGTACGCCTACTTGGAAAAATTAAAAGCGATCATCCAATATACCGGCGTTTCCGACTGCAAAATGGAAGAAGGGTCGCTTCGCTGCGACGCCAATATTTCGCTTCGCCCGCTCGGTTCGGACAAGTTCGGTACAAAAACGGAATTGAAAAACCTCAACTCATTCAACTTCGTCCGCATGGGGCTCGAGTACGAGGCGAAACGGCAAGAGAAAATTTTGCTCTCCGGTGGCGTCATCCGNCAAGAAACGCGGCGGTTTGACGAAGCGACGAAAACGACCGTTTTGATGCGCGTCAAAGAAGGTTCGGAAGACTACCGTTACTTCCCAGAGCCGGATTTGGTCATGCTTTACATTGACGACGAATGGAAAGAGCGCGTCCGCGCCTCGATTCCGGAGCTGCCGGACGCCCGCCGGAAGCGGTATGTCGAAGAGTGGGGCTTGCCAGAATATGACGCCAAAGTGCTCACACTGACAAAAGAAATGGCCGACTTCTTTGAAGCGACCGTTGCGAACGGCGCTGATCCGAAACTGGCGTCGAACTGGCTCATGGTAGAAGTATCCGGTTACTTAAACTCCGAACAAAAAGAGCTTCATGACATCGCCTTGACGCCGGAAAGTCTAGCTGGGATGATCAAGCTCATCCAAAACGGCACGATTTCGTCGAAAATCGCGAAAAAAGTGTTTAAAGAGCTCGTTGAACACGGCGGCGATCCAGAGAAAATCGTCAAAGAAAAAGGGCTTGTGCAAATTTCCGACGAAGGAGCGCTGCGCAAAATCGTGCTAGAAGTGCTAGATGCCAACCCGCAGTCGGTGGAAGACTATAAAAACGGTAAAGACCGTGCGCTCGGCTTCCTCGTTGGCCAAGTGATGAAAGCAACGAAAGGGCAAGCGAACCCGCCGCTTGTCAACAAGCTGCTTGTTGAAGAAATCAATAAGCGATAAATCAAAAGACAAGGCTGCTGACCGGCAGCCTTGTCTTTTNATTTTATTTTTTAGACTTTTAAAAAAATACAATTGACATCCCTCAATGGAAATGATAGATTTTTAGACAAAACCAACTGAATTAGTTGGATATAGACATCAAGAGGAGCGAGAGAGGAAGAATCAAAACAGAGAGGGATGAGAACGATGAGTGAAGAACGTGCATTCCGCCCAGAGACGCTCGCCATNCATGCGGGGCAACAACCGGATGCAGAAACAGGTTCGCGAGCGGTACCGATTTATCAAACGAGTTCGTATGTATTCCGTGACAGTGAGCACGCGGCCAATTTGTTTGGATTGAAAGAGGAAGGATACATTTATACGCGTATTATGAACCCGACGAACGATGTGCTTGAAAAGCGAATCGCGGCGTTAGAAGGCGGCGTTGGAGCGCTGGCGCTGTCATCGGGGCAGGCGGCAGTGTTTTATTCGCTCATCAACATCGCCTCGGCGGGTGATGAAATTGTATCGTCTTCGTCCATTTACGGCGGCACATACAACTTGTTCGCCCATACGCTGCGCAAATTTGGCATTACGGTGAAGTTTGTTGACTCGTCTGATCCGGAAAACTTTGAGAAGGCCATTACTGGCAAAACGAAAGCAGTGTTTGCTGAAACGATCGGCAACCCGAAAAACGATGTGCTCGACATTGAAGCGGTAGCTGATATCGCTCATCGCCACGGCATTCCGCTCATCGTTGATAACACGGTTGCCAGCCCGTACCTGCTGCGGCCGATTGAGTTTGGCGCTGATATCGTTGTCCATTCGGCGACAAAGTTTATCGGCGGGCACGGCAATTCGATCGGCGGTGTCATTGTCGACAGCGGCAAGTTTGACTGGAAAGGAAGCGGCAAGTTTCCGGAGTTCACCGAACCTGATCCGAGTTATCATGGTTTGGTGTATGTCGATGCTGTTGGGGAAGCAGCGTATATCACGAAAGCGCGTATTCAGCTGTTGCGCGACTTAGGGGCAGCGCTGTCGCCGTTTAATGCGTTTTTGCTTTTGCAAGGATTAGAGACGCTTCATTTACGGATGCAGCGTCATAGCGAAAATGCGCTCGCTGTTGCTAAGTTTTTGGAAGAGGAAGAAGCCGTCGAATCCGTCAGCTATCCAGGGCTTCCAAGCCATCCGTCACATGAACTCGCGAAAAAGTATTTGCCAAACGGGCAAGGTGCGATCGTTACGTTTGAAATCAAAGGTGGCGTCGAAGCCGGGAAAAAATTGATCGACTCGGTGAAGCTGTTCTCGCATTTGGCCAACATCGGTGATTCGAAATCGCTCATCATCCACCCAGCCAGCACGACGCACGAGCAGCTGACCCCGGAAGAACAGCTGTCCGCCGGTGTCACCCCAGGTCTTGTTCGCCTGTCTGTCGGCACGGAGTCGATCGACGACATTTTAGAAGACTTACGCCAAGCCATTCGCCAAAGCCAAACCGTGGCGGTGAAGTAGTGGGCATCAACAGATGCGTATACAACACTACCATGAAATTTAGGGATTGAGAAGTGAGGGCTGAACTAAAACGCACGCGCGTTTTGGATCAGCCCTGCTTTTTTACTCCCAAAGAAGAATTGAGCTCATTCTAGTCGGATAGCGACTGCCATCAAAAGAAAGATGCCTTTTTTATATGGAAAGAGGATAGATCATTGACACACTTGTGGTGTAGAAATTCGTGAGGGGTGTGCTCATTTTAAACGTGCAACTGTACGAAGTGCAGATCTAATGTTCATTGAATAATCAAATGGAAGTGATTGAGCGAACCGAATAGTGCCCTGTATTTGAAAAGAATGCGGAGCGCTTTCGTGTAGCGGTCTTCCTCGTTACGTCAACTGCACCATCCTGATCTTGAACAAGCAAGTCGTCATGTAGAAGATGTTGTGTATTTTGCCAATAACCTTTTGAGATAGTCTCGTATACACAATAAATTTAAGAACATTATAAAAAATATATACAAATACATTAGAAAAATATTAGAATTTCCATTTATGCTAAATGTCGAAAAAAAGGTTTTTTGTTTTGGCATTAACTATTTGATGAAAAAGGCAGGAATTCATAATCGTTTTGTACATCTTTCATCAAGTAGTTAATGATAAATATCAACAATAAAAAGGAGGAAATGAAAGAATGGCGAAGTTTGATGATTTTGATTTGGACATTGTGGTGAAAAAACAGGACGACGTGGTACAACCGAACGTGACGAGTAAATCTCTTTGTACGCCAGGTTGTATCACAGGTGTGTTAATGTGTCTCACGCAAAATTCTTGTGTATCTTGTAACTCTTGCATTCGATGCTAATGGTTTCGATTGATCACACATTCATTGAACCATGTGAGCGTTAAATCACGCTAACAAGGTCGATCATAGGCTAACTTCCGACAAAAAAGAAAAAGGGAATTTGGCACTTACATTCACCCTTGATCGACAATCGTCAAGGAGGAGAAGGATTAGTAAGGACAAGGGCAGAAATAAAGAGGATAAGAAGCCCTTGTCCATTCTTGATTTTTCCTTAGATCATCTTGGAATGGTCCATGACTCATTATATCTCGGGTGAGACAGACATGATAGGGNCACCCGATGTTTTTGATGACATCAAGCATAAAAAACAAGCAATGCTAATATCTTTTGACTTGCATATACATCTCGCCCGCTCAGAATGAAACAGACCGGATTATTTTATGAAAGAAAAAACTGGGCGATAAAAGGGATTGGAGTGATAACGTTTGCTACATGTAGTTGCGTTAGGCACGACTGATTTGCGGCCCTACCCCATCAGAATGTTGTGAACCCACAGACAGGTGTCATTATTCCTCAGTCTGTTGTTTCAAAAACAAAGTCGATAAGTTTGAAGGAAGGGCAAACTGCTCAAACATGAAGTATCACAACAATTTTTGAAACACCCCGCAAAAACCAAATGTCGTTTCGAAAGCAACNCAAGATTGGGCCGCCAGCTTTCTGCTTCGTACGAGGCAGAAGGTGTCAGCATGCTTTAGTATGGAATGTATGTATAGTTCCGTATAGAATCCCCTTTTAACTTATGGAGATGGTGAATGATTGAGTAGGAGGCTTTATTATGAACGATCTTGTCTTTAAAAACATCGATACGTTTATGATTCGAACACCGGTTTTATCAGTAGACAACTATTTAAGATTTTTTGNTCAAAAATTGACTGAGGGAGAAATGAAAGAGCGTCTGTTGGAAATTTGTCATAACCCTGTATTTAGAGAGAGTATCTTAGTAGCGAGTAAAAGTTTATATAATAAAATGATTGATTTTTGCAACGGCAAGGAAATAAAAAAATACGATTATTTTATCAAAGCCATTTATAAGTATTTGATAAGAATTAGCACGAGACCAACGCCATTTGGTCTTTTTGCAGGAGTAGACTTTGGTGAATACACGGATGAAAATACATCAATAAGATATGGAACGAATAAATATAAGAAATTTGCTAGGCCAGATTTAGAATGGCTGATGAAGATTGTAAAGAAATTGGAACAAGAACAATATGAGCAATTATGGTTCACGGTGAATGACAGTATATTTTTAAAAGGAGAACGGGCATATTTACTACATTCGACACGAAAAGACGATGACAAGCGAGTCAATGAAATCAGCGTCAGAGTCACCCTTCCTTTTAAAATCACGTGTGAATTAGCTCGTCACTTGATCCATTACCAAACATTAAAAAAAGAATTAATAAAACAATTTCCAAATACGAGTGAGGAAAAAATTGAACGTTTTCTCAAGCAACTAATAGAAAACGAATTTTTAATTTCCAATCTCCGCCCACCATTAACAGTAATGGATCAGCTTGATTATCTGATAAAGCGATTGAAAGAAAGCCATATAGAAGAGTGGAGTAACGAATTAATTGATATTCAACAAAAGATTCGCACATATACCATGACCCCGTTAGGAGAAGGGGAGCAAATATATAAAGAGTTACATAAAAAAATGAAAAAGTTAGCCGATACCAAAAATGTGTTACAAGTTGATATGAAGTTAAACTTACAAGAAAAGAAACTGAACAAGCAAGTGATAAAAGATGTAAATGAACTAATGCACATACTTCTACCTTTTTCGATGACCTATCAACAAACAGATTCTCCACTTTCGAGGTACAAGCAAGAATTTATCGAAAAATATGGGGTGGACAGAGAAGTTCCTTTACTAGAAATGCTTGATAATGATCTTGGTATAGGAGCACCTATGGATTATACAAACCCGAAAAACGCAAGACTCGCTGTAGGTGCACCCCATCAATTGATTGATGAGCAGTTAAGAGAATATTTTCTTCATAAATATATCGAGGCGGTTAAAGACAAAAAAAGTATAACAATAACAGAAGACGAGATAAAAGAATTGGGTCTAGATGATTATGATTACCAAAGCATCCCGGATTCATTAGACATTAACGTCATTNTAAAATGTGACTCGGAACAAGATCTTGAGNACAATCATTTCAAATACTATATTGGNCCTAATTTAGGATCGACCCATGCGGGGAAAAGTTTTGGAAGGTTTTCTTATATGATGGAAGGGGAAGAGAAACTCTTCGAAACGTTAAATAAAGAAATGTTGAACTTGAATAATGATAGTGGCGAGTATGTAACTTGTGAGCTTGTTTATTTGCCAAATGAAACGAGACATGCCAATGTGACAAGAAATATTCATAACAGCGAATACGAACTTGCGTTGTTTACTAACAACAGCAAAGATGAATATCATCGATTGAGCTTAAATGATATTTTGATCGGCATAGAGAACGATATGTTTTATGCCAAAAGCAAAACACTAAATAAAAAGTTGATTATTACTATGAATAATATGTTGAATACACAAAATGCCCCGAATGCGATTCGTTTTTTGTATGATATAAGCTTAGATGGCAAAAAAATTTGGTGTAATTTCCCTTGGGATACAATCTTTCAAGACTATGCTTACATACCGGCAATTGAATACAAAAATTTCGTCATAGCACCGCGAAAATGGGTGATCAATAAGATTATTAAAACAAACGACAAAATTAGTTTTACGGAATTTGAAAAACGCTTTAAAAAATTTTGTTCTGATTACAATGTGCCGAAATATGTTTATTTGACTTTTGCAGATAATCGGATTTTGTTGAATACAGAGGATGAAAATTGTTTAAGAATTCTTCATCACGAATTTAACAATAGATACGGAAACATTATTCTAAGTTCTTATGAAGAGGCTGATCTTCATTTAGTTAAAGATGATGACGAAAAAGAGTATGTTTGTGAATTGGTCATTCCGTTAGTGAAAGTGAAACAAGAAAATCGTCAATGGTATGCCAAAGCGAAAAAATCAAATCATATCCCAAGTTTTTCAGATATAAGAGTCAAGTTGCCTTTTGAAAATTGGCTTTATTTAAAATTGTACGGTGCCCATTCTAGAGCGGATGATTTCATCGCCTTTTATCTTTCAGAATATTGTCGCGAAAAATTGGCTAAAGGAGAAATTGAAAAGTATTTCTTTATACGGTATGCCGACCCGGAGCAACATATAAGATTAAGGCTGAATGCCAGTGAAGAGAAACTTCTNCAGATTTATCCGGATATGAAACAATGGCTGCGAACGTTAATCGAAAAAAGAGTGGTGAGTCGTTTTTCCATCGACTGCTATGAAAGAGAAATTGAGCGTTATGGTGGAACAGAATTGATCGATCTTGCAGAAAACTTATTTTTCTTCGATAGCATAGTAGTAGAGGACATATTAAAGTTAAAACGTTTGAAACATATTCAATTTAGCGATGAAGTGATCGGAATGGTTTCCATCATTCATTATATGGAACAGTTCGGCCTAAATTATGAAAGTCAATTGGATTTCTTGCAACAGCAAGTCAACAAACAAGACTATCGTGAAGATTTTCAAAAGAATCGATCTGTTTACATGAAAGTTTGTAATACGGATAATGATTGGCAAGGGTTAAGAGACACTGATGAGGGGATGTTATTATTAAACGTTTTGAACCAAAGAAACAGAAGCATAAAAGAGTATGCAAGCAAGATCCAGGACGGTCTCGAAGCTTCTTCTGAATTATCTATTTTAGATAGTGTGATTCATTTACACTGTAACAGGCTATTCGGCATTGATCGAGAATTTGAAAAGAAAATCCGTACATTAGTTGCCCATACGTTATATGCATTAAAGTATATTAAAGCTCATGGATTAGTGTTAAAAAATTAAAGATGTTATCCATTTGTCCAAGCATTGGGGAGACGATATATAAATGGACCCACGACTTGGACTTTTTTCAACAAAAGCTCGACAAGCTCTCTTCTGTGTATTCAGGTGAAAAAACTTTTATGACGGGAAGAAGATCTCATTTTAGCATGCGGGGATTGAAAATGTTATGAATATAAAAGAGTATGATGATCACGTTACTATCAAAGATATTGTGAAATCAATAAGGATAGTTCCCAAGACGCTTGTTCTTATAAAGAACGTTGACAAACAAAGTTTTTTTATCATTATTTTCTTAAGCTTATTAATGGGAGGCGCACCGATTGTTACATTGCTCGGTTCGCAAAACTTGTTGAATGCAATCGGGTCCCAAAATATTCATATTATTATATCGGCATTGATCTTTTATATTTCTGCTGTTTTACTCAGCGAGATCATCAGCAGTTTCATGGAATATTACCAAAATAAGTTTCAAACTCTCATCAACTACAAACTTAATTTGCAAATCATGGACAAGTGTACAAGATTGTCTTTACGGCATTTTGAGGATGCCGAAGTTTATGATATGTTGCAAAGAGTACAGAATGAAACGCCGTATAAACCATTTGAAGTGTTTTTATCCATATTAGGTGCAATATCGGCGATTGTAACCTTTTTTTCATCGATGATGATTCTGATCCATTGGAAACCGTGGGTGTTGATTATATTAATCTTCATACCACTCGTTTTTTCTTTTTATTTTTTCAAGATTGGCCAAAGAGAGTTTAATGTTAGTTGGTTGCGTGCACCGGAAAAAAGGAAATCATGGTATTTGTCTTACCTAATGACAAGAGACAACACGTTCAAAGAAGTCAAAATATATAACTTGGCAGGCTATATTTTGAACAAATTTAAAGAAATCAACAAAACGTTCGTCGGGCAGGATATCCATCTTTTTAAAAGAAGAACGGTTTTTACATTTATTTTTGAGCTCGTTGAACAAATATGTATCAATACCGTACTTGTTATCATCATCATTTCGGCGTTGGCAGGTGAAATCCTTATAGGTCACGTCGTGGGGCTTATTCAGGCCTTGAACTTAATTTCTAGCAACTCTAAGAAAATATTGAATATCATCCATTCCTTGTATAAAAACAATTTATATATCAACCAACTGTTTGAATTTTTGGGGTTAGACGAAGAAGTATTGGACAAAGGAGATCGATTCGTATCAGGGATAGACAAAATCGAAAATATTAAGATAAGAAATTTAACGTTTCGTTATCCAACGAATCCAAAAGTAGTATTGAAAAATATTAACCTCGACATCAACAAAGGGGAAAGAATAGCCATCGTCGGTGCAAATGGATCAGGAAAAAGCACCCTTATAAAACTTTTATTGAAATTGTATGAGCACGATGAGGATAGCATTTTTTATAATGGTGTGTCCATCAATGATTTGGATACGGAACAATTGAGAAAAAACATTGCCGTGTTGTTCCAAGATTTTGTGAAGTATGAATTGAAATTAAGGGAAAACGTGGGGTTTGGCGATATTACGCGCATTGATCGTGACGGAGAATTAAAACAAGCCATGGAGAGGGCGAGAGTAAATTTTATCGAGGATTTAGATACTCAGCTAGGTTTATGGTTTGTCGACGGTGTTCAGCTTTCGGGAGGACAGTGGCAAAAAGTAGCGATTGCTAGGGCGTTATTTCGGGATGCATCCGTATATATATTGGATGAACCTAGCTCGGCACTGGATCCCATTTCCGAGAAAGAAGTCATTGATATGTTTATCAATATGACAAAAGATAAAATTGGTATCTTTATCTCACATCGTCTATCAACAGCTAAGCTTGCCGATAAAATCGTAGTAATGAATGATGGTGAAATTGTCGGTATAGGTACGCATTGGGAATTGTTAGCTACGAATGAGTTATACAGAAGAATGTATGAATTGGAAGCTTTGAAAAACGAGGAGGAGTATGAGCATCTCAATGAAAGCGCTGGTTTGTAATCTTGCGAAAAAATTGTCGGATTATGAGAATATGAAGCGAATCGTCAATCACCCAAGTAATTATATTAAAATTGGAAACAAGACGATAAATCCGTTTAATGAGTTAAGTTTAAGCCATGGGTTACCAGCCTTATGTGCGCTGTACGGCGAATTGAGCGAACAATATCCGGATGAAGGTTGGGATTTATTAGGGCATCAATACATGAAAAAAATCGGTGAACAAATGAATCAACACGGCTTCCCTTCTTTATCCATGTTTACCGGATTAGCAGGGATCGGCCTTGCTGCAGTATGTTTATCCAAGGGAGGAAAAAGGTATCAAAACTTTATCTCAACGATTAATCAAGTCATCGAAGAAAGAATCGGAGAAATGATCGAGTATTTGAAACAGAAACCGTATCCGAATATGGACGATTACGATGCTATTTCGGGAGTAGCGGGTATAGCGAGCTACTGCCTATTATTTCCGCAAGAGATGAAAAAAAGTATTACGTTAATCTTAAAATACATTATAGATTTATCTCAAGATAAACAAATGGAGGATATCAACGTTCCTGGCTGGTATATTCCTCCAATGAATGCTTTTTCAGACACCGAAAGGAGAAAATGGCCATCGGGTTTCTTTAACATTGGGTTGTCTCACGGTATACCTGCTTTACTCATTGTCTTGTGCAATGCCAAAAAACTGAATATTTACGTAGATGGGCAAGATGAATGCATTCAAAGAATAGCTGATTTTCTTATGAAGTTTCAAATTAAAGATGAAAATGGCTCTTATTGGGGGACTCATGTTTCTCTAGAGGAATACAAAAATGGCTCTGTCCTAAACAAAGATACAAGGGATGCCTGGTGTTATGGCACGCCTGGTGTTGCTTATTCGTTACTTATAGCAGGTAAAACTCTAAATAATCAATCATACATTGATTGTGCTGTCAGCGGAATGAAACTGGCAAGCAAACGGCTTTACAACATTTTTTCTCCTTCCTTCTGTCATGGTTTATCGGGAGTTGCGTATATATGCAACAGATTTTATGAAGAAACGAATATCAGCGATTTTAAGGAAGCCGCCTGCAAATTAGTCGATGATATAATAAAATTTTATAATGAGGAATTCCCTTTTGGCTTTAAAAATATTGAGGAGAGCGAAGGAAGCACGAAATATTATGATTATGTGGGACTAATCGATGGAACAGCGGGAATTTTATTGACGATATTAGCTATACAAAACTCGAAAAAAACGCCTTGGGATTGTGCATTTTTATTATCTGAAGTTTAAATGTTGTTTATATACAATGGAAAAGCCGACTGATCGATGGTTGGAGGCAAGCCGCAGAGGGGGTTCCATCATACCTTGGCGTACCGATCGGTCGAACAACTCCCTAAAAAGGGTGTTGTTCGATCGACCNGTCATCGATCAAATATGTTGGAAAAGGTTCATAGACAAGAGGNGTCTTTCACCCGGGCGTCACTCAAGACGTGCGCATTTTTTAGTAAAAAGCAACAAAGAGTAAAGCTTCACATTGCACCTATGAACAAACGCAACGGTGTTATGAGATTACCCCATGATATGGGGATGGAATAGGTTAAAATGCGATTCAACTGTATGGGGGATCAAAAGATGAATAACAAGAAAATTTTGGTCGTTGATGATGATGAAGATATTTGCTGCACCATTAAACAATATTTGGAGCTTCATCATTATCAGGTAGAAACGGTCCACAGCGGCGTAGAAGCGTTGAAGATGATAAACGACGATTTTGATTTGATTGTGTTGGATATCATGATGGAAGGAATTGACGGAATGGAGCTGTGTACAATCATTCGTGATCGGGTTGATTACCCTATTGTATTTGTTAGTGCTAAAACGCTGGAGGAAGATAAGGTTCAAGCTCTGGCGATCGGTGGGGATGATTACATCACCAAACCGTTCAGCTTAAAGGAGTTAAAGGCGAGAATTGATTCTCATTTAAGAAGGGAAGAACGGATTCGTTCAAACGAGAGATATCTTTTGAGTTCTAAAAATATTACGATTGATCTTTTGGCTAACGAAGTCTTTTGTAAAGGAAAGAAATTACCGTTAACAAAAAAAGAATATGAGATTGTTAAGTTGTTGATGCTCAATAAAAAGGTCGTTTTCTCCAAAGAAAGAATCTTTGAACGAGTATGGGGGATTGACTCCGACAGCCAGTTAGACACTGTTACAGAAAGCATTAAAAATATTCGAAAGAAAATCAAGGCCGTCGATCCAGAAACCTCTTATATTCAAACATTATATGGGCTCGGTTATAAATGGGATGTGACCGATGAAAAAGAATAAAACGATTAAACGAGATTTTTATTTGTTAGTTGTGAAAGTCGTGTTGGCAACGGCAATCTCTTCGGCCGTTACTTATTTATGCTTAATCTATTTGATTATTACATTAGCCACGAACGATGTGGTGAAACCGACAAATTATTTCGTGAAGGATTTGGATTTGATTGAAAAAAAGGTGAAAGAAAACGAAGAGGCGATTTTCAAGGGGAGATTAATTCCCATCCATCGTTACAGTGAAAAGATACAGGGAGAAGTTGTAGACATCAGCGGTAAGCATCTGTATGGTGATCGAGAAATTATAGACGATCAAGTGGATATTAGTCAATCGATCAACCGTGAGATTGTAAAAGGAAGCTATGTGTATCGGTTCATTCCCTTGAAGCATGATAACGCCATTCAGGCGGTATATGTGTTGAAAGCGCCTTTTGGGTTCATCATTAACAATCAAAATCGCTTCGAAGCCGTGTTGATTTATGCTGTGATGTTTATTTCTCCGTTGATCTTTTTTATTGTCTATTTGATTTTCTTTACATCTAGGCTGTACAAATCATTGTTTCATAATGTCAAACTGTTGCTCCAGGCTTCGGATCACATTGCAAGCGGGAATTTTGATTTTCAAGTCTCGGGGTTGAAAAGAAAAGAGTTTATCAAGATCCAGGATTCCTTTAATACCATGATCAGTGCACTGAAAGAAATGGTGGAACGTTTAGCAAAGACCGATGACGAACGAAAAATGATGGTATCATCGATCGCACATGATATCAGAACCCCGTTAACGGTCATCCAAGGACAAATTGATTTGATTCAAGATTTGAGAAAGTTGGACCACTTTGATGTCACTCCCCATTTAGAGATTATTCGCAAAAACTGTGGGAAGATGACCATGTTGACAGATAATTTGTCGTTGCTCTATAAAGTNGAGAATGACCACTTCTCATTGAATGGAAAAGAAGTGGATGTAAGGCAAATCCTTGAGGAGAAAAAACTAGAGATCTCAACAATGGTTTACCATCAAAAATCGATAAACATTTGCTTTGATGTGAATTTGCAAAAATCATCTTACATACTTGATGAAGCGATGTTAATGAGAGTGTTGGACAATATTTTATACAACAGCCTGAGGTTTACAAAAAGCGGAGAAATTAAGTTGGAAGTCTATGATGAAAAAGAGGGGAATGAGTGGAAAATCTATTTTCGCTGTTCAGATACAGGAACGGGATTTAAAGAAAACGATACGTCTTTGTTGTTCCAGCCTTTTTACCAGGATAAGCAGTATAAAAATCATGTTGGATTAGGACTGTATATTGCCAAACGAATTGTGAATCATCATGGCGGTGAAATTTGGGCCTACAACAATGAAAAAGGTGGAGCGACGGTTGAATTTTATATTAAGGAGCTATCTGATTAATCATCCAATCTTATGGGCTTTCCGCCGTTATAGAGAGTGGAGAATGCAGCTAGGGAGGAATTTCTCTTTCCCTAGCTGACAGTCTCTAAGCCTTTATTTTCTTTTAGCAATCAAAAATTGGTGGTTCACCGTAACAGCCACTTCTTCATCTGGGTTTACGCCTTTGATGCTGTATACCCAGCCAAAGTTCAAGTGAGTTCGTTTTTCATCCGTTTGATCGGGAATGACTTCGATCTTTCGCAGCTCTTTTTTACTCAAGATTTGATGATGCTCATTGATGGTAATCGTCTCCGCTACTTTCCCGATCGGTTTGTTCAATTGATTCCGATCGACTTTTGCTGCTTGAATCATGTACGTTCGGCCTTGATAGTGAATTTCTTGCAAATTTTCTTTGTTCAACTCGTATTTTGGTAATTTCCGATCGATCTCCATATTTTGTGTGGCTGTCTTTTTTAAGTCACTGACAAGTGAACAACCTCCTATAAAGAGGATTCCAATCAACATGAGGAGTAAGATGNAGTTTTTCATCGTTACTCTGAAACCTCCTTTTTTACCATCCCATTGAGAGGGAGCAGTGAACTTTCATTCATGTGGTTGATTTCCTTCCCAACGATGAAACCAGATCGAACCGATGATGGTGACGATGATGAAGCTTAGAAGGGCATAGGCTATTCCTTCCCATAATGATAGCGAAAAGGAATTTAACAACTGCGCCCCCAAGGCTTGCTTTACTTCGGGCATCATAAGAATCGGAAATTGTGAGAGACGAACAGCCCAAGCCCAAGGAATATAGCTCCATACGTGATCGCCTAAGGAAGTTGCGCCAATCAGGGCGGAAATGAGAAATCCGCCGCTTCCTACTGCGATCGAGGCTCCCATTCCAAAGGCAAAGCTGATGAACAGATGCAAAGAAAAAAGGATGAGTGAGCCCACGATGGAGAGCATGGCTCCTTGCAAAAATAACTGATAATGAATGTGCGCCACTTTGAGTACGTATTTCATTCCAAAGAGCATGAGAATCGTCGCTAGCAAGATGTCCGCGCATGCAATAAAGATGAGCAGCGTGAGTTTGCCAACATACCATTGAACTTTGGATACAGGACCGGTCAAGATGTTCATGAAACTTCCTGCTTTTTCTTCTTGATAGGACATCAGCCCAGTCAGTAGGGAGATAATGATCGGTAAGGAAACGGCCATTACTTCAAAAAATCCTTGATAGATTTTCATCTGCCAAAACGTAGAGGTACGGTAGTGCGAAAAATACCATACCATAAAGAGCGAATAAATGATTGGCGTGATGATGACCATCATCCGAATCGCTGTGCGTTTTGTTTTTATCCATTCGGATGACAGAAGGCGAAGAAACCACATGTTAATACACTTCCTTTCGCGCAAACCAAACGGCGGTTAAAAAAGATAACAATAGAAACATGACAAGGGCAATCGCCAGGCCTATTGGAATGACAGAAGGATCCAATAGCGGACTCCCTTTTTCCAAAGGAACACCGTTCGGATGAACCCCGACGATCGGGCACATCATCCTCATTCCCCAGCTCCATGGGATGAACAGCCAATACGGTTGTGCGGCCATGACTACCCCTAAGGCGAGGCCNATGACACTGACAATGATCGAGACTACCATCCCGAACCGCTCGGCCACAAATAATCCGATCGGGATATAGGCTAAAGAGGTCAACCAAATGACCAAGCTGGCGAATACGGCAACCGTAGCTGATGAGAGGCTGTTGGGAAAAAGCCATTTCAATAAAACAAGTAAGATGATCAGCTCTATTGTTGAGAGCAACATGTAATAGGCGATGACGGTGATTTTGCTCCACCATAGACGCACGATGCTAATGTCGTGACAACGCAATACTTTATCGTTTCCTGACTTTTTCTCCCTTACCGTTGACAAGGAAGCGATCAAGGCTGTTCCAATCGGAACAAAAATCAATGGCCACCAATTAAATACGGCATATTCGAAATAATTGTGTGTGGAATTTACAGTTGGCATGGTGATGATGGCGTACAGGACAAAGAAAAGCGGAGCGATGAATACAAGTTTTTTCGCAAACGTCCGCTTATATTTTAAACGTTCTGACTCGAACATATTGAGCATGATTTCCATCCTCCTTCATTACTCGTTCACTACATCGACAAAGAGTTTTTCGAGATCTTGACTTTCGTCTATTTTCCCTTCGTACCTGAGTTTTCCGTTTTGGATAATGCCAATATAATCGGCTAATTGCTTAACTTCGGACAAAATATGGCTCGATAGAATGACGGTGATCCCGTTTTCGGTAAACGATTGAATGAGTTTTCGCAAGTCCTGTATGCCTAATGGGTCCAAGCCGTTTGTTGGTTCGTCGAGAATGAGCAGCTTTGGATGGTTTAAAAGNGCTTTGGCAATTCCTAATCGCTGTTTCATTCCGAGGGAAAATTGAGATGCTTTCTTTTTCCCTGTATTTTCTAAGCCGACGATGTTCAAAACTTCTTGGATCCGCGACTCAGGCAAATGAAGCAATTTAGCGTGAACAAGCAAGTTTTCATGAGCCGTTAGATTGCCGTAAAGAGCAGGGGATTCGATCAGCACACCGATATCTTTTAAGTCTTTTCTGCTCCAAGGATGGCCGTTGATCATGATTTCCCCTTTCGTAGGACGCAAAAGCCCTGTCAGCATTTTTAAAAGGGTTGACTTTCCGGCTCCATTTGGTCCNAGCAATCCATAAACCGTCTGTTTCTTGACTTTAATGGATACATCATCTACGACGAGTTGTTTCCCAAACGCTTTGCTTACATGATGGGTCTCTAACATATACTCTCCCATGTTCATTCTCCTCCTATATATAGAAAATTGGGTGGTGATGTTGNTTTTAGCTGGCATTAGCGAAAGGAGCGATGGCGATATCCGTGCTGTGTTTCATATTAATGGCTCAATGTAATGTTTTTATAAGAAAATGAGCACATGGATGATGTTTTTTACAGATTGGGCTTCGTACCTTGGTTTATCGTTTGCTGTTGCCGTGATCAGCGCTCTTCATTGACCAGTGNATGAAAATGATTGGAAATATCGATGGATTTGAGCGGTTAAGTTGATGTCACATGTGGTGAGGAAACAGAATGGTCAAGGGGGCTGTTGTAGTTCGTACATAGGGAGTGGGAGGCGGATGAATCATCATAAGGGGTAGTGTCCATTTTCATGGTGAGGCGGTTGACTAATGAACAAAACATATCATTTGTNGGGTGGGAATCACCCAACCCACAATGATTTTCAAATCTTATTTATGGCAGCAAAAACTGGACTGAACTTCCTCCGTTTTGTATCCTTACTCAAATAATCATTGACAAGCATTCATTTTGATTAATACGAACGTCAGGGGTTATATCTATATAAATATTCTCGCCCGCTCCGGGGCGAGTAAGCAGGGGAGAGTGGTGTTCGAATTCTTGTTGGGGTGGCGCCAAAGGGCTGATTACAGCTACAGCCCTTTTGGCGTCACTTTCTTTTCCACTTTGCGCAGCAACCAGTCAAACACAATCGCCAAAATGGCAGCTGGGATGGCGCCGGCTAAAATTAAGTTTTTATCGGCGATACGCAAACCGCGGTCGATCAAGTCACCAAGCCCGCCAGCGCCGATAAACGTCGCTAAGGCGGCGACGCCGATCGTCAACACCGTTGCTGTGCGCACGCCAGCCATAATGACCGGAAGAGAGAGAGGAAGCTCAACCATCCATAAAATTTGCCGCGATGTCATCCCCATTCCTCGTCCGGCATCAACGAGCGCCGGGTCAACGCCGAGAATGCCCGTGTACGTGTTACGCAAAATCGGCAATAGAGCATAAAGCGTCAAGGCGATGATCGCCGGCAGTTTGCCAATGCCGAAAATCGGCAACATAAACCCAAGCAACGCTAAGCTTGGAATCGTTTGGATGATGGCGGCAATGCCGATAATCGGCTCAGCGAGTTTGCGATACCGCGTCAACACCACACCGAGCGGCACAGCAACCGCAATGGCGATGCCCATGGCAATAGCAGATAACAGTACGTGCTCTTGAAAAGCGATCCAAATCTCTTCTTGTCGTTCGATAAACGTTTGCAATAATTCCATTGTACCCCTCCTTGGTGGAAAAACAGCGGCAGATGGATAGCCGCTTGGTCATCGTGTTATTCCTTCCTTGGTGAAACAATCGTTGGCAGATGGACTAGTTTTCCCCCTTTGGGGAAAAGCGACGGGAAATGAGCCGCGACTTCATCATGGTATGCCATTCGGCAGAAAGGCGGCGGGTCAGCCGCCACTTCGTCCTCGGCTGAAACCGGCCGCCAACC
>JGI1652J44930_10000212_pt1 | contig 23343 bp, 27 predicted proteins | sample NewIslsDNAsample_FD_44930 | JGI IMG/M metagenome (IMG submission 44930)
AACCTGGATGCTTCTATAGCAGTTAACCCGGATGGATCCTTTGAACATAATAGTATTGATTTAGAATTACATACAGCTCTTCCAAGTGAAGTTCAAGATAATCATAGAATACTAAGTTATATTACGCCACTGTTTAAGAAACTAATTCCATTTAGAGCGTTTCTTACCCAGATTGAATTTGGATGGCATAATTACCGATTAAGCAATATTCGATTTAAGTTGAACTTGGATGGTAAAAAGGTTAATACCATTTTAAGCAATGAGCAAACTGTTAACACACAGGTTCTTGGTCAATGGCTATCTTCTCTTTCTCAAGTGCTGGATTACAATCAAGGAAGGTACAAGCACTTAGTGGACCTTCCAATCATTAATGGCCGAATTAGTACAGCAACTTTTGAAACGGGCCTTTGCTTCCGCTTTGATGGAAAAGGGAAAAGAAGATGGTCTTAAAATTTCGTTTCCTATTACTACTCTTTGCTTTAGTGATTTTGATACCCTCTGCTGCAAGCGCAAGTCCGTTGCAGCAGGGTAACGGTATCACATTAAATGAACAGCTCAATGTTTGGTCTACAAATCTAAATAATACTGCACCAAAAATATCCTTTTTGTTCTCTGCCATATTTACAATAATGTTTCTATTTGGAGTGGTTAGGCTAGGTTACTCAATTGTTACTAAGACTGGCCAGGTGATGAAAGGATCCACCGGGCTTTTAATCTGGGTTCCAATCACTTTCTTTTTCATCAGAATTTTAATACTATTATTATTTACAACAAATAGTGAAAATGTTACACTACTCGCAAGTGATTTTATTCAGTTAATCTCTGCTGCCAGTCACTCTACTGTTGATTGGATGATATCAATTGGATTAGTATTTTATCTACTTTATCGCTTGATAAAACATCCTGAATTCGGCAGGTGGAGCAAAAGAATGTGGGTCTTTGCTGGCGGATTAACCTTATTGACGTTTATTTCTCCAATTGTATTAGGTGCTGTATAACAAGCTATTAGGAAAAGGGTGAATGCCATGTTAAAACTTGTAATAGATAATAGTAAAAAGCAAGTAAATCCTGCAGCGGTATCATGCCGGACATCGTGTGACCTATTTGATGAACTTACAGAAACTTGTTCGATCAGTCAAAACGTAAATGTCGATAGTTCTTACGAGGCAGCAAGGTGCGGCTTTTTCTTATCTAGAGATATAATGGCCTCTCCCCCGCTAAACAATAATCATATTGGCTTTAAATTCTCACTAATAGAAGAAGAAGCTGATTATTTATTGGACGATCCGAATGTGTTTCATGAATTAATCGGAAAGCCGGTACAAAAGGAAAAGTATACATATCCAAATGAGCCTGACTTTCCAGCTCAAAGAGAAGACGCCAGATGGTATGTATCTTCTTGTGGTACTTACGGTTGCTGGATAGTCAATTTGTGCAAAAAACCATTGCTACATCCAAAAAGCCTTGAAAATGCAGTAAAAGGCTGGACTTCAAAAGTATATAAGTCCCCAATTCCACTGCACGATCACAAATCTTCTCTCACATTGGCCTCCAAAGTCGCGTGGATAATAGACGCAGAAGGATACGGGCAGTATGGATTACTAATTAATGGCCAAATTTCTTCAATTTCCTCTCCTAAACCGGTAAATTGGACGAAGTGATATTGATAATTATGCAAAAGTATTGATATAATTAAATCAAACAAAATATATAAAGGGACCACCCTGTTGTAAATGCATACTTCTACTTGTATGCACTTTTACAGCAGGGTTTTTTTATGTAGGAGGGGAGATAGTGAACAGAGATACCATTATGGTGATACATGAAAAGTCACCGTTTCAGGATGGGTTGGTTAAGCTAATTGATCTGAAGTTTGGACATTTGTTCAAAGTTATTAAAACGGAGACTAGTAAATTACAACTTTATGAAAATGGTTGTGTTCCCAAACTAATTATTCTCGAGAAAGTAATTAATCCAAAGACAGTTGAGTTTCTTATCAAAATGAGGAATATGGGTTCCAAATTAATTTTAGTTACCTTAGATGCTTCAGAAATAACTGAATTAGAGTTAAACCTTTTTAACGCGTTTCTTGTTAAGAATATGCGTACTTTAGAAATGCTGAAAGTCATGGAAGATTTACTGGATTATAAAGAAAGCTATGTGCACCCAGACTTTGGTGATATATTTTTGAAGAAGTTAATAAACGCCTAATTAAATTGGAAAAATATATAAGAAAATACTTGTTTTTAGTGTAATATATGTTATATTTATTTGTAATTCAAACACTAGATATGAGGGATTTTTAATGAGAAAAACTGTCGCAATTTTCGGAGGATCTCAAGAGGCTACGTACAAGCGAATAGGACAAAAAAATAACGTAAATATTATCTTCCATAGTGGTAAAACAAGAAACGGAGGTAACAAAAAGGAGTTCAAAACGCTAGTAAAGAAGGCAGATTGTGTAGTCGTATTACTAGGGGCAGTTGGACACGTAAGTATGGATATTATAAAAGAAGTTTGTAAAGATCTTGGTAAAGATGTGCTTTATCATAATGGGTTTGGTGCTTCTGGCGCTATTCAAAGGTGTGTAGAACACTTAAACACCGCAGCTTAAGAGGAGACATGACTAGTATGATTTCAGTAAATGTTAAAGAGCTAACTCAAGGAGAATTATTGTTGATTGAAACTTTGCGGAATCTTGAAGATCCTGATGAGTTGGTTCGCGCCTGTTGTGATGTTCAATCAATCAATATCAAGAATTGCTTGTTAAATATAGCTGCAGAAAAACTTAAAGGCATTTGTTGAATAAATGATTAACCGGAGGATTTGCTAATGTCTGATAAAAGTGGGAAAAAGGCTTACATAGTTTTAGGGGTTTTATTAGGAGCCTTAATCATTACCGGATGTGGTAGTCAAGAAATTATGCCTGGAACAGAATTTAATGATAACCATAAAGCATTTTCAAATACGGCTTAACTTAATAAAAATATAGCTTATTCTTCGTATATTAGGGGGGAGAGAAAATTGGATCAGCTTCAGTATCAAAAGAAAATTATAAGAGAGGAATATGGAGACCTAAAAAAGCCGACTGAAGAAGAAACAGTTAAAAAAGAATCCCTTATTTCCAGGCCAAAAAGGAGTAATAATCAATTTCTTTTTAGGAAGGGAGGAAGGGTCTGATGGGGAAAGCACTCATTTGCGCTGAAAAGCCCAGTCAAGCAAAAGCGCTTGCTGCTCCATTTCCTAATAAGAATATGAAAACACATATAGCCATTGCACCTTGTGTCATGTTCCCCGAAGGTGCAGTGGTTATTTGGGCTGTGGGACATATTCTAGAACTTTATCGTCCTGAAGACTACTCAAAAGCGTACCAGGAATGGAGTTTAGATAACTTGCCTATTATTCCAAAAGAGTACAAGTTAAAGGTTATTGAAAGTAAAAGAAGCATTTTCAATAATTTTAAGAAGTTCTTAAAGGACCCCGACATTTCAGTTATCATACATGCTGCTGATCCTGGAATTGAGGGATGTTTATTATTAGATGAGATTTTCTACTATTTGAATAATAGAAAGCCAGTAAAAAGATTGTGGACTAGTAGCCTGACCAAAGATAGTGTGGTTGAAGCATTTCGTAGCATGAAGGACAATAGGCATTATCAGCATTATTATTATGCGGGATTAGCCCGACAAAGAGCCGATTGGTTAGTGGGCATGTCTGCTAGCCGAGCCTTAACTTGTCTGCTTAATCAAAAAGGAATTGAAAAAACATTTAGTGCGGGACGAGTACAGACCGCCTTAATGAGTATTATTTATCAGCGTGAAAAGGAAATTGAGAACTTTATTAGTAAACCATATTTCGACCTAATCGGTGAATTTCAATTTGGAGAGGCCAAATTAAATGCCAAATGGTTTAGTAATGAATCAGAGCACATCTTTGACATGGATGAAGATATGCTTGAAGCCTTTTCTAAGTATTGTCAAAGTCAACCAGCTATTGTTAATACCATTAAAAAAGAAGAAAAAAAGAAACGACCTCCTATGTTCTACAACTTATCTTCCCTTCAAATGCATGCTAATCGTTTATATGGAATGACTCCCGCTAATGTTTTAGGTTTTGCTCAAGCATTATATGATAAATCCCTGATTACATATCCACGTTCCGACAGTCAGCACTTAACTCCTGGGGAAGCAGCTTGGATGCCAGTCATAATAAAAAATTTGGGAGAGCTGGAGAGCTATCAAGATTTAATAAAGGGAGCAACTCGAGATATTTCTCAAGATAAAAGATATGTGGATTCTGAAAAAGTAAGTGATCATTATGCAATCATATTGACGGAAGAAAAGGTAAACCCGCTTACTTTGCCAAAAGGGGAACAACAAATATATGACCTAATTGCTAAATCCATTATTGCCGCACACTATCAAGACTACATATACGATACTACTGGAATCATTATTACGGTTGCAGATAAATTTGGTTTTAGAAGCAGCGGGACCCTTGTTAAAGAAGAAGGGTGGAAAAAGATATATATGGGCCTTTCGACAAATTCGGGGGAGGAAGAGAACCAGTTACCAGATATAAAAGAAGGGGAAGTCGGAACAATGCTTTCAGGCCAAATTAAAGCTGGATCAACAAATCCCCCTTCTCGTTTTTCACTAGGAGACTTGATCAAAATTATGTGTAATCCCGCCCCATATTGCGCTGATAAAGAAGATTTTAAGAACTCTGAGTTGCAGCTGGGAACGGAAGCAACCAGGAGCGGCATCGTATCTATTATCACCAAGCGGTATGTAAATGTAAGCAAAAACCTAGTTTATATGCTGCCCGAGGGCCGTGTCTTAATTGAAGCATTAGGGGAAAACAACTATCTAACTTCTGTATTAACCAGCGGTAGGATGGAACGTTATCTAAAACAAATCCAAAAAGGAGAAGGTTCTGTTTCCTCCTTCGTTAAGAGAACGGAAGACATAACGAAAGAAATAGTTGAAAAACTTATTAAGGATGCCGCTTCTTGGAATTTTGTTGAATATGCCAAAGATATTCAAAAAGCTGAAGAAGTAGGTCTATGTAAAAAGTGCGGTGCACCAGTTTTAGAGCGTGAAACGTTTTACAGTTGTAGCAACTTTAAAAAGACAAACTGTGATTTCAGAATAAGCAAGGTTGTCGCGGGAAAACCGATCAGTAAGGAGAACATAAAGAAATTGTTTACTACTGGTCAAACCTCTTTAATAAAGGGATTTAAAAGTCAGAAGAAACCAGATAAAATGTTCGAAGCCTTTTTAGGTTGGGATGAGGATAAAAACAAACTTATATTTAAATTTCCGCAATAAAGAGAATAGGAGGAATAAAAATGAATTCAGCCCTGCTTCACAATGGCCAAATTATTACCGCAGCTGAGTACAATCCAGATAAGAATGGCCAACGAATTAGATGCATTGATAAAAGTTGTCATACCGACCTAATTTTTGTTCCTGGAACAGATTCATCTGTGCCTTACTTTAAAACAACCGGCAAGAACGATCATTCAAAACACAATGAAAAATGCGGATTTTATAGAATATTAACTTTTGAGGAAAGTATAAAAAAGGTAGAAGAATATCAATCTGACTTAATGGAGAAAGGCATAAAAGAAACCCTAATTCGGCTAAATTTAAAAAAATTAGATCCTGATTATGTTGCAAGAACAGTTGAAAAAGAGGAGAGTATAAAAAAGGCGAAAGATCCAAATGAGGTAAAAGTGAAGCAGGAAAGCAAGACGCCTAACAGTATTGGTACTTTAAAGGCTATAGTTAAACTCCTTACTTCATATGAACCAGATACTTTGGCAACAATATTGGTTAGCATTAATGGGCGAAAAATTCCTCTTTCCCAGATTGTCATTAGCCATGATAAAGCACATGAATTAGCATGGTACGACCGAGCAGACCCTAACCTTAGTTATTTTGTATACGGGGTTATCCAGAATGTTGTAAGAAGAGAGTCAGTGTATTATATTAACTTCGAGCCAATTAATGGGGTGGTTTTTAGTTTGGTTATATTCTCAAAATACTTTAAACACTTCACTTATAAAGATGAACAACTTATAGGAAGAAAAGTTTTAGCTTACGGTTCCCGATTAAAAAAGAATGAGTATAAGGGAAAAAATACGTCAGAACTTGTAATAAAATCAAATCAATACATAGAATTCTTAGGAAAGAACTAAATAGCTTATAGAGGTAGATGAAATTATGAATTATCCAATGGTAATAAGAAGAGAGCCTTTGTTTACAGGCTGGTTAATCGTTGTTTTCGCATTATTATTTTATAAATTACTTACACTACACCTTATTATAGGGCTGGCTATGGGAGCAATTTTTGCTGGTATATTATACTTAATGCTACAACACAAAATCATTGTTAAAGATGATCATTTTATTTACAAAGATTTTTCGCGAAACCGTGTTCAGTACCAGGAAATAAATAAAATATTTTTAAGGGTAGACAAGCACTATGGTAACAATAATTTAAGAAAATTTTGGATTGATGTAATCTTGACTGATGGTAATCAATTCTGTATTCCTTCCTACCTATTTACAAACGAAGAAATCTAAAGATTTTTTCAATGTGGCTCTAAGTAAAAACACTGATATTATAATCAATTCGAGTTTAATCGACTATATTTCCTCTAAGCAAACAAGTATAAAAAAGATAGGAAGCATACTTATAATGACCTTGTTTACATTAATGGTGATATTTTATTTGGTTAATGCTAATTAGTGTTCTAACAATCACATTTGGTTCAAGACATCTAGTGTTTCCCCAATAATAAAAGTGAAGAAATTCTTCACATTTTTAAGTATAATTGGAGTTATTGTCTTAGGGCATTAATTCTAGAGGCATATATACAGGGGGCAACCATGGAAAAAACAACTGAAGTTTTTATAGACTTTGATTTCGACAAAATTTATGACTATAAAGAAATGCCAGATAAGAATAGCGGTCGATGTGATAACTGCAATAGTGCTCACTTCAAGAGTTCAGTGGGTGAAGGTAAATTTATTAGAGAATGCTCAAGTTGTGGATTAAAGAAGTCAATTTAATTTATTAAACGTATACTTATTAATTTTAGTCCATATGAACCCTTGGCACTTTAGCCAGGGGTTCAATTTTTATCCCCAAAACGGCTCCCTATTCATATTATTGAACTACTAAATGATATTTGTGGCTGTCATAATGAATATATCAATAAAACAGTGCTATTATTTGAATATTTCAATAAAATGCCAGTTTAGCATGACAATTCTACTATAATGATAGATGTATCTATAGATAAACAAGGAGGGTTAGAAAGGAAATATTTTAAATTTATGATTAAGGATGTGTTTGCAGAATGAAAAAGTGGTTAAAGCCTGGTTTTTCAATTTTTCTAGCAAGTTTATTAGTTTTGAGTTTGGCTCTTCCTGGATATGCTGCAGGGAAAGATGGTAAAAGTAAAACTAGCAATTTAGCTTTAGAAAAAATAAGTGAAATGCCTAAAGAAAAAAAACAAAGGGTTGAAGCAGCTCTTGATAATCCTAGCTTCAAAAACCGATCTGAACTATCAAAATCAGAAGCTGGTTTAGTAAATAAGGTTACTAAGTCACCTTCTACTTACCTAAAAGATGCAGATATTGTTAAGGATGAATCTGTTTTAATTTACGGAACAGAAAATCCAAATGTTGTAGTTTCGAATACAGATGGTTATGTTGAAGTGATTGAAAAAGTAGACGAAAACTCCTTTACTATAAATGGAGAGGTACATAAAATACAAGTCACTTCAGAAGAAGATCAAGTGAAGAATAAAGAAGAAGAACAAAATGCTATCGAAGCATATAGCAGTAGCAGTTGGGTTTCAGGTGGTAATCCAGGAGGTAATTGGTCTGTTATATGGTCAGGGTGGCGAAATCTTCATTTTGAGAACACTATAGGGACTTACACAGTAGGTGCCCTTGCAACAATTATTGGTCTGTTTACTTTACCAGTATTAACCTCTGCAATGATAGGCATTGCTTCAATCTTGTTAGGTTCTATATATACAAACTCGAGCGCAGCGCGACTTTACCAAATCAACTACAAACATCAATATCCGATTTACAAAAGAGAATATTATCAAGCTTATGCAGTTTGGGAAGGTAAGCAAATATATTTGGGTTACAAAAATATTTATTATCATAGAACTCCAGGTGTTTAAAAACCTAAGCTGATAAAATATGGGAGAGGAAACCCTTTCCCATATTTTTAATAATTTGAATATTAATACCAATAGAATCCACTTTTTATGCTACAATTTAGAAATACAACTGGGGAGGAGATTTTAACATGTATGTTTACGCAGTGTTAGTATTTCTAGCCTATTTAATTACGTACTTTATTTTAAAAAATAAGCTTGATATTAAAAGTAACGAAGGAAAATTACACCTTAATAAAACACATAAAATTACTGAAATAATAGTTGCTGCAATTGCATTAATAATTTTATTTTTAATTGGCTTTGTATTTGAATATGGTTTAAAACCACATTATCCTGTTGTTATCCTTTCAGCTATTTTGCTTGTTCGTGCATTGTTTGAAAGAAAGTATTTGAAGGAATCTAAACGGCATATCTTAAGCATTTTAACTAGTTCAGCGTTATTTATTATGTTTATAGGGATTGAATTATTTTTTATATAAAACTGCTTTTGATAAACACTAATTATAAAGAGGCTGGGACAGAACTAAATTGTCCGTTGTTAAAGCCGAATGATTTCTATTTTAAAAAGTAATAAAAATAAAAAAAACGAACTATTACGAAACTCTAAATCAGAATTTCGAATAATAGTTCGTTTTTTTCTTTGGTCGAAATGCTTTTGTCCCAGCCCCTTAATCTTTATCTTTTTCCACCGGTCTATACTTACCCTCTGAAAGTTTCTCAACTAAATTAAACTCGATCAACTTCTTCAAGGATAAATTACAGTAAGCAGCTGCATCGTATTTATCTCTTCCTACTTTAAGTCCTATCTCAGATGGTCCTACACCTGACTGCTTTTCTTTGTATAACTCACATAACGCTTTAAGGATATTCTTATCTTTTTCAGTAATTTGTTTTTTGGACTGTTGTGACAAAATATACCTCCCTAGATATGGTTATAAAGGAAAAGTAAAACAATAAGGGCTTATAAATCAAGTCATTTAGCAGATCTACATCAAATTGGGGAGGTTCGACTTACAACCTTTCCAATATATTCAAAAGGAAATATAATGATATCTAGTTAAAAATTATAAATCTTTCCAAAGGAGTGTTAAGAATGAGTAACAGAAATAGCAAATACGAACCGCTACAAAATTTTTTAAAGTCCCAAAAGACCAAGAGTACTAAAATGACCTTTTAGAGGTGGAAGACATTCTTGGATTCACACTCCCAAAATCAGCCTATGAACGTGAAGCATGGTGGGATAGATCTGACACACACTCAGTCCTTCGCTTGGAAAAATGCTGATTTTATTGCAAAACCAAACTTGAAAGAAAAAAAGGTAGAGTTTATTAAGCACATAGAAGATTAGTTTTATAAAATAAGCTTCGTTAATTAGGCTACAATCACAAATAACAGTAGGGGCGAACAATGATTAGAATAAAAAGTATAAATGAATTTAATGAATATAGAAAAAATAAAATTGGTTATTTCCTTATAGAGGATAAACCAACGAAAATTAAAACATTACATAATGTAAGTTGTCCTCATATTAACATTAGATTTTTTGAACAAAAGGTCATCAATAATCAAGAAAAGAATGGAAGTTACTACTGGTGCGGAGGTTTTAAGGGAATCATAAGTGAAGAGGGCATACGTGAGTGCCTAGTTTGTAAGAAGTAATTATGCGACTACATACATCTTCAACGAAATGATCCCCTTAAATGGTATAAAAGTAGAAGACACAAAAATCATCCAGAAGAAACTGCGCAATTTAAAGAATTTTTTTAAATACGCGAATCCGATAAGAGGCAAATTTTAAGAACAGCTACCAAACAAGGTAGCTTCTTTTTTTGAGCAAGGGTATGTCTGGAATACGTATACCAGTAGCAATTGTATATTTAGATCTATATTATCATAATAATTTAGACTAAAAGATGGTGGTGATTATTAGTTTCTCTGTAGTTCGAACTAGATACATTGGTACTATTAGTACTATATCAATAAAGGTTTATGTTAAAATTAAATTATAATGGTAAATATTAGGTATTTCATTTTCGTAAATACACGAATTGCTTGTTCTAATTAGTCAAAAAAAACTATGCCATATTCAATGTAAAATGTGAAATCCTGGAACTCAAATATAAAATTATTAGTAGGTGATTTAATTGAATTTTGGTCAAGTATTAAAACTACATAGGATCAAGCTCAAAATGACTCAGGCAGAAGTAGCTTCAGATATATGCTCAATTCCTCATTTAAGTAAAATAGAGAATGGTTCTAAGGAAGTAAATAAAGAAACACTTTTTCTTTTGCTGAAAAAGGTTGGTCTTAAATATGAGGATATAATAATAGACCAAAAGTTAGCTGTGGAAAAAATTAAACATTTGTCAAAAGAAATTTATTTCTGCAATTATAATGAGGCAAAAACTATATTAGATAATATTCGTCTTAAAGAAGAGCAGTACGTTAGTTATGGTCTTGGACCAAAAATATATTTGGAAATGTGTAGATACTTTATTCATGAAAATAATATCGAGTCGGCAAATAAATATTATAAATTATTAACAAAAATGAAAAAATCCCTATTACCAGAAGAATTAGAATCCTTAACATTTATACAAGGGCTTTTAGCTTTAAAACAAGGTAACTTGATAGAATCCTTAAGGTATTTCAATAAATGCTTGGATTATAACTCCTTAGACCAGGGTGATGTACAATATTATTTTGGGCTTGTAAGTGGTAGGACCGGAAACTTTGGTGAAGCTATAGAGGCAGCGATTAAAGCAAAGGGATTATTCATGCAGACTTACAACTATAAGCGAATTAACCACGTAAAGTTACTACTTGGAATAACATTAGCGGAATTAGGGACTTACAATAAAGCAGAGTTATATTTTAAAGAAGTAATTTATAACTCGAAGATATTAAAAGATAAAGAAATAGAGTCTATAGCTAGTCATAATTATGGACTTATTTTGAAAAAAAAGGGCGACTATAAGCTAGCTAAAGAAATATTAAATGAAAGTTTAAATTTTCATAAAGATAATAACAAACAAGAGAGATACCTGGATAACCTAACCGAACTGGCTGAAATATATATTATAGAAAAAGAAGATATTAGCAATTCTTTAATTGAAGAAATACTTTTATTATCTGATCTTCACAAGAAAGATGAGTATTTTCATATTTTTTATATCTACAAACTTTTATTAAAAAAAGAATATGAGAAGATGGAGGAATATATCCTCAAAGAAGCGATTCCCTACTTTGAACTACACAATCAAAAAAAACACTTAATATTTTGCTATAGAAAACTAGAAAAATATTGTATAGATAGTTTTACACTCAGTGAAATTAAGAGCTTATTTAAAAATTCAATTTCTTTATTCGAATGAAGACAAATATATCTCTGCCCTAATTAAAATTTTCCCAATATGAAAATTCATAATTTTCTATTATTCTCAAGTTATTAATAGTATTAATATTAAGGAGGGAAAAATTTGCAATTTGAGTTAGAGAATGATGAACACGACCTTTTTAAACATTATGTGACGGTATTACCATTTAATAAAGAATTTGAATTATGTCTTGCTGGACCAGCCAAATTACCGGTTGAAATAGAAGGAGATGTATATGTATTTAACTGGTACACATGGTTCAAACAGCCGCAAGAGAATAATAAATCCTATAAAAAAGTATCTGATCAATACCCTTTTAATAGAATATGTTCTTCTATACTAACCTATGGAGATTTTAAAGATTCAAATGAAGCTTTTGTGAGACTTCATAGTGTCTGCCAAACTGGAGATATATTTCATAGTCAAAAGTGCGATTGTGGGTATCAGTTGAATGCTTCTTTAAAAGAAATAGTAAAAACAGGAACAGGAGCTCTATTTTATATTGGTTATCAAGAGGGTAGGGGTATTGGATTATTCAACAAAAACTTAGCTTATATTTTACAAGAAAGAGGTTTTGATACTGTAGAAGCTAACAATACCTTAGGTTTAGAAGATGATTACAGAGACTACAATGAACCGATAATAATCTTAAAACACCTAAGGACCAAACCAATTTCTCTTCTTACCAATAACCCACTAAAGGTTGAAGCCTTAAAAAAATATGGGGTTACTATTAGCCAAAGAATTCCTCTGTGGGGTGGAGAAAATTCTTTTAATAGTAAATATCTTACTACCAAAAGGGTTAAGAATAATCATTATAAACAGGAGCTGATAGTAAAATGACACTTCTTATTAAAGAAAATGAAACAATCCTTAGACATCGTGGTCCGGTAACAAGTGTGGTTATTAATGAGGAAATTTCTCGCGTTTTTACTGCTGGTTATGATGGAGCAGTTGGAGAATTTAATTTTACGACAGGCGAATTCAAACTATTAGGAGTACATAACCATCTAGTAAATAAAGTGGTTTCAAATGGGAAAACTCTATTAGCAACTTGTTCTTCCGATTACTCAATTATAATTTGGGACGTTGAAAAACAACAAAAGAAGAGTACCTTACTGGGACATAATGATGATGTGGAAGATTTTGTTTTTATTAACCATAACAAAGGTATAAGCACATCCCGCGATAAGAGAATTATAATTTGGAATTTAAACAATGGTTCGATCGAAAGAATTATCTATGGTCATGATAAAGATATTTTATCTATTGCAGCCTTTGAAGACAAATTTGTTACTACAGGAGATGATAAGACCCTTAAACTATGGAGTGTAAAAACTGGGGACTTACTAAAATCTTGGGGCCCTTTTGACGTTGAAACAGATACTTGTGCAATAGATATAAAGAATAAAAGAGCAGTTTTAGGGTGTGATGACGGGGTTATAAGGATTTTTTGCTTAAATTCAGGAGAACTATTAAAAGAGATACATGCACATAAATCGGCAATAAAGAAAGTAGCAGTGTCGCCTGTTAATGGTAATATTTTATCAGCAGCATATGATCAAAAAATATATTTATGGAATTCTAAATCATTTGATATGGAAGTGAGCTTTGAAAATATTAATACTAAATGGGAAAGATCCTTGACTTTCTCTCCTTCCGGTAAATATGTTTTAGCGGGTTCTTTTGATGGTACAGTCATTCTTTGGGATTCGCTAACAGGAAGAAAATTAAAGGAATTTGGAGATATCGACAACTCAGGAAACCCCTGTTTTAACCAGGTTTCTGTGAATGATAACCTACTTGCTACTGTCAGTGATGATGGGTATGTAAGGCTAGGAGACATAAGTTCAAATGATTTTGCAAACAAGTTTGAACCCCAAAGTGGTAGATATCTAATGAATGCTGTCCATTTTACCCAAAATAAAATCTTTACGGGTTCGCATAACCAAAAACTTCATATATTCAACTTAAATCAAAACTGTAACAAAAATTGTACAAAGACATCTCATTCTTGTATTAACCACCATGAAGTCCTTATAAACGAAGGCCCCATTAATATAATTAAGTCTATTGGGTCAGGAGAAGATGAATTAATTTTTATAGGTTGCTATAGCGGCAAAATTATTATTACAGATTCAAACGGAACAAAACGTAATGCTATAAAAATTCATGACGGAGCTGTTAAATCACTAGTGTTGCATCCAAATGAGCAATTTGGTATAAGCTGCTCAGCCGGAGGAGAATTAATCTCATGGGATTTCAATGGAAAGATACTAGATAATTTTATAGGTCATTCAGCCATTATCAATGATATTGATATCGATCCAACCGGAAATTATTTAGCGAGTGTATCACGGGATTTCACCCTTAAAATTTTTGAAATTAATACAGGGAGAATATCTGCGATCTTTGATTTAGGTAATAAATCATTAAAATCTGTGAAGTTTATAGATGAGAAAAATCTAGTTGTGGGAGATTATTGGGGCAACCTTGTAAAAGTTGATCATATTTCAGGATTATCTAAAAAGAAAAGTATTGCTCAAAACGGTATAAGTAGTATAGATGTTTCTAATGGTCATATTGCAGCTAGTTCTTATGATGGCAGTATTTATATCTTGGATACAGAGCTTAATTTAACAAACAGAATTAAGGCTATGGAACAGAAATTTACTAATGATTCTACATGGGAGAGATAGTGATGAAGAAAGTACAAAGAATTGTGGTCTTAATAGTTTTTGTAACATTTCTAAGTGGTGGAGTAAACACGCATAATATAGTTCAGGCGGAGAGTATAAATAGTGATCCTAATGGTCCTATTTGGCCACCTGCACCTGAAGAAATAAGATAGATAATGATTATATATTTTTGAACCCTCCAACTTGTAGACAAAGCCTAGTTACTAGGTCGGTCTACAAGTTTTTTTATTATTACTTGGCAGTTTAATTCACTCTATTTCATAAATTTAAAAATTTTCCCAATTGTTAAAAGTATAAATCTAAATCACAATAAAGTTGTGCTAGCATACAAATTTTTTACAGGGGGTGAAATCATGAAGAGAAAGCCTTTCAAAAAACCAAGTCGTTCAATCGCAGTTGCTGAGAAATAAGAAATGATTCTTTTAACATCTTAAGATTAAAAAACTCGGATGAGATAGGGTTATTACTCTATCTCATTTGATAATTGAGGAGGAGAATTGTGAATATATCTGATAGACTTACTAAATTACTTTATGTTAAAGAACTTGATTTAATCTTATGTGCAGATATTAAAGGGAGACTTCACTATCTTAATAAGGATTTATCCGTAGTAAAGTCATCACCTTCTACTCATTACAATAACATGATTAATGCTATAACTTTTGATAATGGATATGTATTCACCAAAGATATTAGAGGGGTAATAGGAAAGTGGGACTTAGCAACGTTAAAACCACTTGATTTCCATGATGACTATTCTTTGAGAAGTGAGGAATACCTTTTGACACTTGATGAGGAACCATCGCCAAGTCTTTCTAGAGGAATTGGTACTTTTAATGGAAAGTTATACACAAATAATGGGTACTCACAATTTGTCGTCTTAGATCAAGAAACTTTTGAGCCTTTAGATATACTTCCTCCATTCAATGAAAAATCATTTATTGATTGCATATGCACTGAAAACGAAAGTATTCAAGCCATTTCGGAAACTTGTGGAATACTTCATTTAGGTACTATCGATAATCTTAATTTTGATAAAAAAGTTCCTATCGATAGTGGAAATGTTCACATCATAAAATACGACCAGCTGCACAATCGTTTTGTTGCTACTCAGGATTATGGGCTGGACGCTGATAGAAATGTAAGAAATGGAATAGTGACCATAAATCCAGATAACTTAGAGAAAAAGGAATATCATTTCACAACAGACGATGTGGAGTTCCTTTTGTTTTCTGAAGACTACAAAAAGATAATAACTGGTGGTTTTGATGGAAGATTATATATTTATGATAATACAAATGAGGAAATAAAGTTAGTTGATGTTATAGGTCCATTTAGGTACCAATTTGTAAGTGCCACTATAATTCAAAATGAAATTTTCTTATTGATGCAAAGTGGAGAGCTTGTTAAAGTGGATTTTTCCGGAAAAATTTTGTCAAATGCTATCTTTGACTATTCTTGTATTTGGTCTATTGAACAACATCCTGAAGATAAACAAACACTTTACTTAGCTACTGGTAAAGGCGTTAGCATAATAAATTTCGAATCAACTAAATACAATAGTGTGACAGTTAAAAAGATAAAACAAAATGTACATTCCCTTGGTATCACTTTTAGGGTTTGTCCTCTCAAAGCGGGGTCTTATTTAGCTGTCACCAGGGATAATATAGTTTATAAAGCGGATATGGATGGAACAATCATATGGTATAAAGACTTTGGTGACCTTACTAGATATATTTCAATAAATGAAAACTTTGAAACCGCGTTGCTAGGGCTAGAAAATGGAGATGTTTACGAATTAGATGTTTCTACAGGAAGCACATTAAATAAATTAACTTTCAATGCACCAATTTATGTAACAGGTTATAGAACGAATGGAAATAAAATCATTGGTTTAAAAACCGGTGAAATTATTCAATATAATAGCAGCTTTGAAAAACTCAATGCATTTACACTAGATGGATATCCAAAGCGCATTGTCCAAAATGAGAAAAAGGAATTTATTACAGGTACCTTTGGTTTCATTGAAATCGATTTTGATTCGGGAGAATCTAAAAAAGTCTTTACTGAGTTATTATGGAATACCAATGAGAATGGAACAAAGATTAACGATCATGTATTTGTTATTAGTTATGGTAAGCAAATAGGAGCCTATGATTATGCAACTGGTGACATGGTTGACCTGGTTGAACCACTATATGATTATCCTAAAGGATTATATGGTGTTTCATTAGAAGGAGAAGAAATTCTTTTTGTAGGTGGTAATGGAGGGTTTGTAAACATCTATAGAATAGTCGATGGATCACCTATAAAAGTTCGTGAGTTTTATGCTTAGTAATAAGCAGCAACATGACGGAGGACTGAAAATGAATTCGTGCTTTTACGATATAAATTGGATATACATACCAGGGGGCAAAGCCAGAATAGGGAGTTCTTTGGAAGAAATTGAAGAAGCACATGACTATTGGAGGACTCGTTTGTTATCAGATTCATACAAAGATGAATTTAAAAACTGGTTACTCAAGGAATATCCAATAAATGAGGTTTATTTAAAACCCTATAAAATTAGTGATATCCCTGTCACAAATGGATTGTATTTAGAATACTGCGAACAAACTAGTCAGCCTTTCCCAGAAAGTATTTCTGATCAAGTCTTGGGAGGTGGCCATGAAAATCCAGTCTGGGGTGTCACCATCGAAGAGGCTCTAAGTTTCTGTGAATGGTTGAGCTCAACAATCAATAAGAATATTACAATTCCTACTGAAGCTCAGTGGGAATTTGCAGCCAGGGGGGAAACCCGGCGAATATATCCATGGGGAAATAATTTTTCTCAAGAATTTTGTAATACTTATGAATCAAAGATAGAGAAAACCACTCCTGTGCGAAAATACGAAAAAGGAAAATCATATTATGGGCTTTATGATATGGGTGGAAATATTGAGGAATGGGTTCACACCAAATATGATGCATATCCTAATGGGGTTGTTATAGATGATGACCTTTTACAGATTCTCGGAAAGGATTATTTTATCCTAAAAGGGGGTTCCTTTGCTCGAGGTGGAGATTTGTGCAGGGTTGCTAGAAGACACGGGAGACATCCAAATCCCGAATTTCGCTTTACAGGTTTTAGATTAGCTATAAGTCTATAGACTATGGTGGTGAAAAATGTCACAAAATCGCAAAATGAGTTTGCTATTACTAGCAAATATAATTAGTGCCATCGGGAGTGGAATATCAGCTTTTACTATCCCTTGGCTAATTATTAATATGAATGAAGGCGAAAAAATATATGGACTACTTTTCATTTCAGTTACAATAACAATTTTTTTCTTAAGCCCATATATTGGAGTCATAATTGATAATTTTCCTCGAAAAAAAATATTATTATATTGTGAAATCTTGGCAGCTATAATATTTGGTGTATTATTAACTAATTATTTTTTTTCAGGTGAATTCAGTTTATGGATCCTAATAATAATGACGATTGTTAGCTCTTTATATAATGCTATACAGATTCCGACATTAATGGCATTTACCCAGAGTATATTCACTCAAAAAGAATACAAGAAAGTAAATAGTTTAATGGAAGTACAAGGTCAAACAGCCACTTTTTTAAGTGCCGGCCTTGTAGCTTTGCTTTTAGGCAAAGTTGATATATGGTTAATATTTCTATTGGATATTTTCACATTTATCCTAGCATTTTCAATACTGTTATTTATTCCCTACCAAAATAATTCAACCTCTAGAGAAGCTGTTATTAATGAAGATAAACCTATTTTAAAAATGTATAAAGACATAAAAGTAGCATTAAAATATATACGAGAAAATACAGCTCTAATGATTTTCATATTATGTACTTTCCTTCCTTTTATAATGGTCATAACTGGAAATTACATAAATCCTGTGTATGTATATAAAGAGTTAGAAAAAGGTCCAGAAATAGTTGGTTATTCCAGTGTTATATATGCATTAAGCGCTATGACGGGAGGAGTAGTAGTAGCCTATCTATCAAAACGATTCGGTGATTACTCATCGACATATATTACTTATTCTATTTTTATTATTGGAATAGTTGGAATAGTGATGTTTCCTTTCGTATCCGCATTTTTATTAATGAGAGTGTTTGCAGGAGTCGGTAATGCAGGGACTAGAGTCTTGAGAAGAAATATTATGATGGATAAAATCCCTAATGAGATTATGGGGAGAGTTAATAGTTTTATTAACTCCTTCAGTCTTTTAATGCAGTCTATTATAGTTGGATTTTTTAGTTTTTCTATTGGTAGTTTTGGTGCTTCAACCTCCTTTATTACGATTATTTTTATATTATTAATAGGTTTAATTCTTATGATATCCTCTCATCATTACTATAAGAGGAAAAGTTCAGTTTTACAGCATCAAAATAGTGTGGTTCAGCATAAGAACTAATTCATTATAAGGTGGCTATAAATCTATGGGGAACGCTAGAACAATAACAATAAACAGACAGAAAATTATAGAAAATTTCAAAAAAGGCTTAGGTAATACCTCTGTTCTTGAAATAAAAAATAATAATGGAGGAAAAATATTTGCTAAATGCGAATGGGAAAACCCCACAGGGTCAATAAAGGATCGAGCTGCATTAAATATGCTAGAAAAAGTAATAAATGAACATTCGTCAAATAATGAAGAAATGCATATTTTAGAATATAGCGGTGGAAACTTAGCCATTTCCTTAGCTCACCTTTGTAATTTACTTGAATTAAAACTAGATTTGGTCTTAAGCGATTCAACTAGCAATAGTATTATTCAAAAAATCAACCAGTTAGGAGCAAATATACATCTTGTAGATAAAAATCTAGGCTTCTGGGGCGTTATAGAATTTGCTAGAAAACTACATGAAGAAAATGATAAATTTACTTTTTTATATCAACACGAAAATAGCGCAAATATTGAAGCGCATAGAAATGGCACTGGCGAAGAAATTGTTGAATTTATGAAGTTGAATAATATTAGTAAAATTGATGCATGGGTTAGTGCTGCTGGAACAGGAGGAAGTTTAGTAGGCGTATATAAAAAGTTGTCGGAAAAATTAGATGATTTTGAAGTGCATCTTGTAATGCCCGCCGAAGCACCTTACGGTAGTGAAAACCCACCAAGCCCAGGGAAGAGGTTAGCTGGTACTGGAGGGTTTGGGTTAGGCAGAAAACAGAGTTTCTTAAAGAGTATTGAGCACCTCATTAAAGAGCAATCATTATGTTCATATGAGGAGGCTCTTTCAGAGATGAAAGATTTTTATTCTGAAACAGGAATAAAGATAGGAAGTTCGGCCGCTGGAAATTTAAAAGCAGCAAAAAAAATTAGCGAAAAATTAGGAGAGAATTCAACTGTTTTTACCATTTTTCCTGATAGTGGAACTACTGAGGAGTGGGAGACAATATTGGGGGAAAAATTAAATGAGTGATTCACAATATATGAAGTTCGCTATGGAATTAACAAAATACACAGTGGGTCAGACTAGTCCGAACCCAGTGGTTGGAGCAGTATTAGTTAAAAATGGAAGAATTATTGGGGTAGGATCCCACCTGAAAAAAGGTGAACCACATGCCGAAGTACATGCAATAAAGATGGCTGGAGAGGAAGCAAAAGGTGCAACATTATATGTAACCCTTGAACCGTGTTGTCACTACAATAGAACCCCGCCTTGTACAGATTTAATTATAGAAAGTAATATAAAAAAAGTAGTGATTGGAATTTTAGATCCAAATCCACGAGTTAATGGTAAAGGTATAGATAAACTGAGAACAGCTGGGATAGAAGTAGATAGTGGGTACTATGAAAAAGATATATCAGATATAAATAGGTTTTACCTGCACTTTATTAAAAATAAGATACCGTACGTTACCATTAAATCTGCTACTAGCTTAGATGGCAAAATCGCAACAGCTAATTACGAAAGTAAGTGGATCACATCTGAGAAATCAAGGTTGAACAGTCATAGCTATAGAAGTAGTCATGATGCAATACTTGTTGGCGTAAATACAATATTAAAGGACGATCCCTATCTTACAGATAGGGTTAATGGTTTAAATCCTATTAGAATAGTTCTAGATAACAATCTAAGAACCCCTACAGATGCAAAAATAATAAAAGATAACTCTACAAGGACAATAATTTTTATAAGTTCCAAAGTGACTAAAGAAAGAATGGATGAGTATTCAACAAATAACAAGGTGGAAATTATTCAAGTTAATAATCCTAGGATAGTAATCAGAGATGTGCTAGAGAGGTTAGGTAACCTAGGTATAATTTCAATCCTTGTAGAAGGGGGCGGTACAGTTATTGAAAGCTTTTTACAAGAGAAGTTAGTCAATGAGGTAGTTAGTTATATCGCTCCTTTAATTATAGGAGGAGAAAAAGCTCCAACATTTGTAGAAGGGAATGGCTTTAGAACATTAAACAATGCAATAAAGCTTCAATTTAGAAGCATAGAAAGATTGGAAGAAGATATTAAAATTGTTTCAAAAGTAATTTATTAAAAAGATAAATGGGGATAATTCTTATGTTATTTGTATGCAAGAATCACGTTAAACATGCAGTGAATATGTTGAAAACCCCACATGTAAGTTATAACTCTATTTATATAAAGTGTTTATTTTGTAACGCAGAATCGCTATATAAAATTTTTTATTACGACATTGATATAAGCCGAAGAAACAGAACAATTTACAAAAATGTAAAACACCTTAGACAATTAACGAAAAGCGGAGGGGAAATATGAAAGATATTCCTAATTTAGGTGTTGGACTAATGCTAAAAGAAACATCAATGTCTTCATACCTTAAAAACCAAGAAAAGATTGATGAGATTTGTGATATATATGAGATTTTGGTGAGTAAATACTTTTTAGGACAGAATTCCAGCCTGGATGAAATAAAAGGTAAAATTACTAAACCTTTATTACTACACGCCACATGGAGTTCATTAGGTACCGATGAAGAAATAGAAAAAAAAAATTTAGAAGAATTAAGAAATAAATTAAATTCATTAGTCCCGCTATGGTGGAGTGATCACCTGTGCTTCAATGGTGTAAAAGGTATTCAAACAGGCACTCTGCTGCCCCCAATTTTAACTAGTCACTCTAAAGAGATTTTTATAAAAAAAATTAAATTTCTCAAAAAGGAATTCAAAATCCCTTTCTTAATAGAAAATGTACCATTCTTATTTAATCCAATCGGAGAAATAGACTACTTTAGTTTTATAACAGATATAATTTCTGAAACTAATAGTGGAATTGTATTAGGAATTGATAATTTAGTTGAAAGTAAGAAATTCTATAATATTGATCCCTTTAATTTTATAGATAATCTCCCATTGGAAAATATTATACAAATTCATTGCCCTCTTGAAGAAAATAAGAGTACTCAATATGATGAGATTCTGGAATATATTTCTACAAAGAAAGAGATTAAACCTAGGGCTTTAATTTGGCAGCCAAAAGATGAAGTACTGCTGGATTTTAACGATGAAGTTGTAGATAAATTAAAGTGGAGTAAAAATATCTTTTTTGAAGAGAGGGAAAGTATTGGATACAATCATTAATATTCAAAGCTTCATTTCCCATTACCTACGAAATTACGAAATAAGAAAAACATGTAAATTTAAAGAAAAAAGTGTATTATTTTCAAAATTCAACTTCAGTGAGATAGAAATAAAATTATTTAATCAGATAGACTTTATACTCTTAGAGAGACTTGCAAATAAGTTGCAAAAAGAAAGGATAAATAATCTAAAAAACAATTTCCATGAATTCTATAATTACTTGAAAGAACAAAATAAAGAAGATATTTTTAGGAATTTTGTAAATAATGATACGGGAAGTTTAAATCCAGTAAAGGAAATTGATAGGTTTTATACTTATGCCAAAGATTATTTAAATAAAACCGAAAGTACTAAGTATATAAAAGATCTATTAGATTACACCTATAATTTTACATTGGTTTCAAAAAGCAAGTTAACAGATTCTAATAATGTTATAGAATTAGATTTTGCGGCTCCCATATATATAAAAAAACCTTATAAGGTTTTTAGCTTAAATTACGATGTAGAATCTTTTTCGATGAATAATATGTCTAAAGAAAAACCAACTTATCAAAAAACATATAAAATGCTTATTCAAAAGAACTATTTAGAGCCTACCGAAATTCATTTTTTTGAAATAGAAGACGATGACAATTTTTTTGTATTTTTAGAACAAGGCATAACACCAATTGATTTAATACATAAAGCTTATACCTCCGAACAAGGTAATGAGTGGAGAGAACAAATCATTGAATTATACGAGTTAAATGTGATTGGACATTGATACAGGCAAGGAGGGATTTTAGGTGGAATATAGGCTCGTTGGAAATAGTGGATTAGAAATTAGTGAAATAGGGTTAGGTACTTGGCTAACTTTTGGCGGTTCACTAAATGAGAGTGAGGCAACCAATTTAGTTACTGCAGCCATGAATATGGGTATTAATTACTTTGATACTGCAAATGTTTATCCACTAGGTATGCCTTCTAATAATTCAACACTTACAACCCAAGCTGCAGAGATAATATTAGGCAAAGCATTAAAAAGGTTTTCTAGAGATTCATATGTTGTATCGACTAAAGCCTATTTCTCTATGGGAACGGGACCTAACAGAGAAGGGCTATCAAGAAAACATCTAATCGAGCAGTGCAACGAAAGTCTAAGACGGTTAAATTTAGAGTATATAGATATATATTATTGTCATAGATTTGATCCCTACACCCCCATTGAAGAAACTTTAATGGCATTAGATTATCTTATTAGAAGTGGAAAAGTTTTATATGTAGGGGTGTGCAACTGGGACCAAAATCAATTAGCAGAAGCTAATGAAATAATTAAAACTAGAGGACTACACCCAATAATAACCAATCAATTAAAATATAATATGTTTGACAGAGATATCGAAGAGGAATTACTGCCTTTTTGCGAAGAGGTAGGTATAGGAATCACAGCATATTCCCCATTAGCAAATGGAGTATTGTCTGGTAAATATAAATCGTTTCA
>JGI1652J44930_10000213_pt1 | contig 23336 bp, 23 predicted proteins | sample NewIslsDNAsample_FD_44930 | JGI IMG/M metagenome (IMG submission 44930)
TCATTTTGGAATGCCTCTTTCCTTTTTTCATGAATGGTTAATGCGTTTTTGAACAAACGCCAACGCCTGTTTGGCTTCCTGAACGATCTGTTCAATCAATTGTTTGACCGTTAAAACTTCTTTGATTAATCCAACGGACTGTCCGCATGACCAAATGCCGCCATCGATATTTCCTTCAACGTACACCTGGCTGCTTCTTTTGCCTGTAATAAGCGGCAGCAATTCTTCTAGATCCGCACCTTGTTTTTCCAATCGATCGACTTCTTTACTCACTTCATTCAAAGCGACTCGGGACGGCGATCCGATATTTCTTTGTACAACGATCGTGCTTGTTTCATCCGCTTCCACTAACCAGCGTTTGACATTATCGTGTATCGGAGCTTCCTTTGTTGCCATAAACCGAGTACCCATCAAAATTCCTTCCGCACCAAGTGCAAGTGCGCTCACCAAACCTCTCCCGTCAGCAAAACCACCGCCTGCAATGACGGGGATCGAAACCGAATCAACAACACGCGGAAGCGCGACAATCGTTCCGACATCGCTCATGCCCGGATGGCCGCCGGTTTCATTGCCGACAACGATGACAGCATCGACGCCAAGCCGTTCAGCAGTTTTTGCATGGCGAACGCCAACAACTTTATGCATGACGATAAAATGATTGTCTTTTAACAATTTCATTAAAGGCTCAGGACTTCTGCCGCTTGTTTCGACGATTTTCACTCCTTCTTCAGCCATCACTTCGATAAATGCTTCATTTGGCGTAGGCGTCGTGCTCGGAAATAAATTTAAGTTGACACCGAAAGGCTTGTTTGTCAGCTTTTTTACTTTCCGGATCTCTTCACGTAATTTTTCAGGCGTCCTTTGCGTTTTTGATGTAATGATGCCAAGTCCACCCGCTTCTGAAACAGCGGCAGCCAGTTCAGCGCGTCCAACCTGAAACATGCCTCCGCAAATGATCGGATATTCAATCCCTAACAGTTCCGTAATTTTCGTTTTCATCGAAATACACCTGCTAACCTGATTATTTTCCTTGAAAACGGGGTTGCCGTTTTTCAAAAAAAGCACGTGCTCCTTCTTGAAAATCTTCCGTTTGAAAACAGATTTCCTGCCCCTGTGCTTCCAGTTCCAATAATGCTTTCACATCGCGGTTAAGATGCTGATGGATAATTTTTTTCGTCATTCCGATCGAAATCGGCGCTTTTTCAGTGAGTTTTTTCGCTAGCTTCAACGTTTCATCCATCAACAAATCCGCTGGCACGACGCGATTGACGATCCCGATTTCTTTCGCTTCTTCAGCAGAAATTCTTTCACCTAAAAACATCAACTCTTTCGCTTTATGTAAACCGACTAATTTCGGCAGAAAATGCATTGCTGCAAAGTCTGGAATCAAGCCTACATTTACAAAACTTTGTACGAAAAACGCCTGATCGGAAGCGATGATCAGATCGCATAACAATACCAAACTAAACCCAGCCCCCGCTGCAGGTCCGTTTACCGCGGCAATGATCGGTTTTTCGATTTCCAGCAGTTTCATTATTAACGGATGGGAAGCTTGGAGACGTTTTCTTCCTTCAAGCGGTTTCAATTCTTTTAATGAAGATAAATCTCCGCCTGCTGAAAACGCCTTTCCCTCACCGGTTAACACAATGCATCTGATGTTTTCATCTTCTTCGGCTTTTTCTAACACTTGAAGCAATTCATGCCGCATTTCCAAAATCAATGCGTTTCGTTTTTCAGGTACGTTCAAGCGAATGATAAGTATGTTGTCCTGTTGATCGACTAGTAAATATTGGCAGTTCATCTCTTTCTACCTTTCCTGTGATGATGTTTTTTATCCATTATATATCGTGTTTTCTTCTACGTAATCGAACAGTTTTTGGCCTATGCTTTCTTTTCTTCCATATTCGATTTCTTCTACGATATGAGCGACGAGCCCTACCGCTCGCGCCGCGACAGCAAACGCTTTCACAATCCGATAATCGAATCCCATATCCGACAAGATGGCGCCAATTGCACCAATTGCATTCAGCGTCACCGTTTTTCCTTTCATTTCACAAAACTGACGGTGTATTTCCGTTAGCAGTTCAGAATGTTTTCCGAAAAACCCCAACTCTTTCGCGAGTTTAAATAATTTCGTCGTTCTCGGATCTTCCGGTTTATGTACCGGATGACCAAATCCAGGCAGTTGCTGCTTGTTCTCTTGCCGTTCGGCGATGATGAGTGAAGCAAGTTCTTGAATATCTTTGCCTTCGTGTTTTTTCCATGCATTTTGAAGCATTTCGGCTACGTATTCCATCGCACCGAGATACACCGTACCAGCACCTAGCAATCCTGCAGCCACAGCAGCCTGAACCGCTTCTGGAGCTCCTAAATACGTCAGCCTTGCAGCCATCGAACTCGGAGTAAAACCGTGTTCGCAAATCGCAACTAAAATGGCATTTAGCATCTTTGATTCATTCTCGGCCGGCTTGCGATGTTTTGCTCCTAAAAAAGCCATATCTGCAAGTGTTATTTCACCAACCAACTCTTCCGTTAAATCGTAGCCGTGAACAAAAATTTTGTCCGGTGTCGACTTCCCGACTCTCGTCTCAAACTTCATCCGCTTTATCCCCCCTTTTTAAAAAGTATGCTGGGCTGGCAAAAGTTAGCGCCATTTCTTAAAAATCGTCGTTGTCCGTTTCCGAATCAAATTAGCAAACCACCATTTCAGCCACGCCTTAAACCATCCCCGCGTATATGGAATCAGCAGTAAAAACCCGATGAAATCGGTGAAAAAACCAGGAGCAATCAGCAGCATACCGCCGATAAACACGCAGATTCCATCCAAAATCGCATCACTTGGAACGTCACGGTTTTGAATTTGGATACGTGCGAGCTGAATCGCTTGCATACCCTGCCTTTTTGCCATCCATGCGCCGATAACAGTCGTAAAAATAACGAGAAGAAATGTCCAGCTAAAACCAATGTTTTTTCCGATCCAAATAAAAAGACCAATTTCAATAGCCCCAACAACGAGAAGCAATCCCAAAATGATGCGTTGTACCATTATTAAACCCCTCTAAATGACATTCGTATAACCGTCATAGATGTGCCCTTTAAACGGATCAACCGTTATTTCTTGTCCATCTTTTAAAATTTCTGTAGCGTTTTGTACTCCTACAACCACTGGTATGCCCAAACTTAAACCGACGATCGCTGCGTGGCTGGTCAGACCTCCTTCTTCCGTAATGACAGCCGCAGCTTTTTTAAACGGCTCTACCATATCTTTATCCGTTGCATGCGTAACAAGAATCGCACCATCGAACATTTTTTGTTTCGCTTCTTCTGCAGTTTTGGCAATGACCACTTTGCCAGACACCATTTTCTGTCCAATACCTTGTCCTTTCATAATGATATCACCGATAACGTGCACTTTTAAAAGATTCGTAGTTCCGATTTCCCCGACTGGAACGCCAGCGGTAATTACGACTAAATCACCGCGTTTTACGAGATCGGCTTTTAACGCTTCTTCTACAGTTATTTTCAACATTTCATCCGTCGTCTCTGCACGCGGTCCCAAAAGCGGAGTCACTCCCCATACGAGCGACAATTTCCTGCACACTTTTTCGTTGCTTGTCACTGCGATGATTGGCGCTTTCGGGCGGTATTTCGAAATCATTTTCGCCGTATGGCCGCTTTCTGTTGCTGATAAAACCGCTGTCGCATCTAAGTAAAGCGAAGTGAATGTAACCGCCTGGCTAATCGCATTGGTTATCGATTTATCGCTTTCTTTGTAGCGGCTTTTCAAAATCGCTTCGTAATCGAGAGACTTTTCTACGCGCAACGCAATTTTATGCATCATTCTGACAGCTTCAACAGGATATTTGCCCGCTGCCGTTTCCGCAGAAAGCATAATCGCATCCGTGCCATCAAAAATTGCGTTCGCAACATCGCTTGCTTCCGCACGCGTTGGTCTTGGATTGCGCGTCATCGAATCAAGCATTTGCGTCGCTGTAATAACCGGTTTTCCAGCCATATTGCATTCATGGATCAAATATTTCTGTACGAGCGGAACTTCTTCCGGAAGAATTTCAACGCCTAAATCTCCTCTTGCCACCATTAATCCATCGGATACTTCCAGTATGCTTTTTACGTTATCGACACCTTCTTGATTTTCGATTTTCGGAATGATGTGAATGTCATTCGCTCCGTGTTTTTCTAAAATTTTTCGAATTTCCAGCACGTCGTTTGCACGGCGAACGAACGATGCTGCGATATAATCGACACCATGTTTAATGCCAAACTCAATGTCTTTGGCGTCTTTTTCCGTAATTCCAGGCAGTTTGATGCTGACGTTTGGAACATTGACACCTTTTTTATTTCCAAGTTTTCCGCTGTTTAAAATTTTCGTATGAATTTCTTTTTCCGTTTTATCGATGACTTCCAGCTCGATTAACCCATCATCCAGCAAAATTCTTGTTCCAACGTCAACGTCATGGACCAAACCGTGATAACTGACGGATATTCTCTCTTCCGTTCCAACGATATCGTCCATCACGATCGTCAAATGGTTTCCTTTTTTCAGTTCGACTTCACCAGATTCCAAATCACCCGTGCGGATTTCTGGACCTTTCGTATCCAATAAAATTGCGACATGCTTGCCGACATTTTTTGCCGCCAAGCGAATATTTTCTATTCTTCTCAAATGTTCATCGTGATTTCCGTGAGAAAAATTGAGACGTGCGACATCCATTCCAGCGAGCATAAGCTGTTCAAGCACTTCAACGCTGTCACTGGCAGGGCCGATCGTGCAGACGATTTTCGTTTTTCTTAACATGACTCACCCCTCCTCAGAATCGTTTGCAAAGGCAAACATGCCGACCTCCCGGTATTTTTCATAACGCTGCTGAATGAGCTGTTCGGATGACAGTCGGCAAAGCTCCAGAAGCGCTGTCTCCAGCACTTCATCAATGAATTGAGCCTGCTGTTTCGGATCGCGATGTGCACCGCCGCGAACTTCTTGAATGACTTCATCGATGACACCGAGCTCAAATAAATCAGGCGCCGTAATTTTCATTGTTTCAGCCGCTCGTTTCGCTTGCGCTGCATCTTTCCAAAGCAGAGCCGCAGCACCTTCTGGAGAGATTACGGAGTAAGTGGAATTTTCGAGCATAAAAATGCGGTCGGCAACGCCTAGCGCCAACGCTCCGCCGCTTCCGCCTTCACCGATAACAATACAGACGATCGGAACCGTTAAACCTGCCATTTCCAATAAGTTTCTGGCAATCGCTTCACTTTGCCCGCGCTCTTCCGCTGCTTTTCCAGGATAGGCGCCTTTCGTGTCGATAAACGTAATCACTGGACGACGGAACTTTTCCGCTTGTTTCATTAATCGAAGCGCTTTTCGGTATCCTTCCGGATGAGGCATTCCGAAATTCCGGCGAAGGTTTTCTTTTGTATCTTTCCCGCGTTGATGACCGATCACAGTGACTGGTTTCCCTTTATATTTGGCAATACCGCCAACAATAGCCGGATCATCTCCGTAGAGCCGATCGCCATGCAATTCAATAAAATCAGTAAACAAATATTCTATGTAATCCAACGTCGTCGGCCGTTCAGGAAAACGGGCAATTTGCACGCGGTGCCAAGGCTTTAAATTGTTGTACGTTTCGTTTTCCAGTGTTTCGAGCCGTTCTTCCAGCTGCTTTAACTCGGCTCTTAAATCAATCCCTTTTTCTTCCATAAACTGTTTTAATTCCCGAATTTTATTTTTCAAATCTATAATCGGCCTCTCAAACTCTAATTCAGCCACTGTGCATCCCCCTCTAGCTGATGCATCTCCAATATTTTTGCGAGTGTCGATTTCATCTCTTCCCGGTGAATGACGCGATCAAGCTGTCCATGTTTTAGCAGAAATTCAGCCGTTTGAAAGTCTTTCGGCAGCTCTTCCCGAATCGTCTGTTCGATGATTCTCCGTCCCGCAAAGCCAATCAATGCACCTGGTTCAGCAAAATTATAGTCGCCTAACGAAGCGAAACTGGCAGATACTCCTCCTGTTGTCGGATGCGTCATGACGGAAATAAACAATCCGCGATTTTCGCTGAAGCGCTTTAACGCCGCGCTCGTTTTTGCCATTTGCATCAAACTGAGCACGCCTTCTTGCATTCTTGCGCCGCCAGATGCTGTAAAAATAATGAACGGAAGCTTTTTTTCATCCGCTTTTTCAATCGCTCGCGTAATTTTTTCTCCGACTACTGAACCCATGCTCCCCATTCGAAAGCGTTGATCCATAACGGCAATTACCGTCCGATGCGACTCGATCGTTCCTTCGCCGGTAATGACAGCTTCGAACAGACTGGATTTTTCTTTATCTTTTTCCAATTGCTCGAGATAGTTTGGAAACTGTAAAGGATTTTTTGAAATCATGTGTTTGTCGTATTCAACAAACGAACCTGGATCGAGGACGCTTTCGATTCTTTCGTATGCTGAAAGAGGCATATGATAACCGCACGATGGGCAAACATACAGCATCTTTTTCAATTCTTTTGTATAGAAAATTTGTTTGCAGCCGCGACATTTCGTCATGATTCCTTCCGGAACATCTTGCTTTAACCGTTCAGAAGGAACGGTTGCATATTTTTTTCTTTTCCCAAAAAAATCTCTAATCAAATAACTCCATCCTTTCCCTTCCTGAATCCAAAGGGTGATTCGATTTGGGCAGTTGTACATTCATTTTAACCGATATTAAAATCGAAATACAAACAAAGCTTAAGAGCCAAAAAAGAATAATAAAAAGGAGAATGCTGACTCAGACATTCTCCTTGATTCACAATCTTGTAAAAATTTTGTTCAAATCTTTTTAAATCTTACTTTTCTTTTCCGATAATTGCTAGACGTTGAGTCCGTTCTTTCACTTCTTCCGGATCAACTTCGATTCTAGCAACTCCCGTTTCCATTGCCGCTTTTGCAACCGCTGCAGCAACAGACGGAGCTACTCGCGGATCAAATGGGCTTGGAATGACATAATCTTCATGCAATTCTTCTTCTGCAATGAGATCTGCAATCGCAAACACCGCTGCTTCTTTCATCGCTTCATTGATTTCACGCGCTCTTACATCCAAAGCCCCGCGGAAAATTCCTGGAAAAGCGAGCACGTTGTTTACTTGGTTCGGATAGTCTGAACGGCCTGTACCAATCACTTTTACGCCAGCTTCTTTTGCTTCTTCCGGCAAAATTTCCGGAACCGGATTTGCCATTGCAAAAACAATTGGATCGTCATTCATCGTACGAATCATTTCTTTCGTTAATGCACCGGCAACAGAAACTCCGATAAATACGTCTGTTCCTTTGATGACATCAGCTAGTGAACCTGCTTTTTTCTCGCGATTCGTAAGCTTGGCTACCTGCTCTTTCACGCTGTTCATTCCGTTTGGCCGGCCTTCGTATACGGCTCCTTTGGAATCGCACATAACAATGTCTTTGACTCCAAAATTAAGTAAAAGTTTAATAATTGCAATGCCAGCCGCACCTGCGCCATTGACAACGACTTTGATGTCAGACATTTTTTTGCCGACCAATTTCAATGCATTAACGAGGCCCGCAAGGGTTACGATCGCCGTTCCATGCTGATCATCATGGAATACCGGTATGTCCATTTCCTTTTTCAAGCGCTCCTCGATTTCAAAACAGTGCGGCGCAGCAATATCTTCCAAATTGATGCCGCCAAACGTCGGTTCAAGCAGTTTCACGGTTTTAACAATTTCATCAATATCGTCACTGTTTATGCAAATCGGAAATCCGTCAACGCCGGCAAAACTTTTAAACAATACCGCTTTGCCTTCCATTACCGGAAGAGAAGCTTCGGGGCCGATATTGCCTAAGCCGAGTACAGCGGTTCCATTTGAAACGACGGCAACCATATTGCCTTTCATTGTATATTCCCATACTTGGCTTGGATCTTTATTAATTTCAATACATGGCTCAGCAACACCAGGTGAGTATGCCAAGCTTAAATCTTTTTTGTTGCGTACTTCCACTTTTGATTTTGATTCCAATTTCCCTTTGTTTATACGATGTATATGCAATGCCTCATCCCGCAAAGACAACATCGTAGACACCCCTTTGTTTTTATCTGTTTGTGACATGCACTCCACCCCTAAAAATATTTTTATAATAAAATAAATTAATAGTTTGATATAAGTTAAATTAATAATAAAAAAAGTTATATCTCATATGATATAACACAAAATATGCTTTTGTAAATACCTTCATTTTTTTATTTCTGAAAATTCCAAAACCCGCCGCACAAAAACGTTGTTTTCTCCAAGTAATCTTTTAATCTCGGCTAAACAATGTTCAGACCCTGAAATTGAATACTGCCTCGACAATTTTCTAATTTGTTTGCTTGATTCGTAATACAATTGAACGTCTACGTCACCTGGATGTTTCTTTAATATTTGTTGCAATTGAACTAATTGAGAATGATTTTGAAACTCAGGTGCGATTTTTAATATAACGTTTTTGCGCAAATGCGGTTTTAATTCCTCCAAGAAGTAGATCTGATTGGCGATCAGCTTAATGCTTTCACTGTCCTGCAATTCCAATTTTCCTTTAATTAAAACAAGCGACTCTTCTCGCAATTTTTCACGAACAAGTCTGAATACGTTAGGAAAGACGACGATTTCCGCTTTGCCTGTTTCATCAGCTGCCTGCAAAAACGCCATCGGCTCGCCTTTGCGCGTTTTTGCAATATGAAGATGTTCGACCATGACTGCAACTGTGACGTGTTGATCGCCATCCGTTTCTTTTATACGGATGAGTTTTTGATGCGGAATCGCTTTTAACAATTCTTTGTATTGCAATAATGGATGCCCGCTCAAATAAAATCCGAACACTTCTTTTTCATATTTAATTTTTTCTAATAATGTTAGCGGCGGTACATCGATGTACGCGTGTTCCCTTTCTTCCTCTCCAGAAAAAAATCCGAGCTGATCTTTTTCCTGCTGAAACGCATCCGCTTGTTCCATCGCAACATCCAATGTTGCAAGCAGCTTGCTTCGATCGATGCCAAATTCATCTAACGCCCCTGACATAATCAGCGATTCCAGCGTGCGGCGATTCACGATTTTCGTTGGCAGGCGGCGGCATAGATCAAAAAGCGAACGGAATTTTCCGTGTGACTGTCGTTCAGCAAGAATATGCTGCACCGCTTGAAAACCGACATTTTTTATCGCGAGCAAACCGAAACGCATCGCTTCTCCCTGAATCGTAAAATAAGCACCGCTTTCATTGATGGACGGCGGTAAAACCGTTAATTTTCGCATGCGCGCTTCCGCAATGTAATCAGCCAATTTTTCATCGTTTCCGATAACGCTGGAACATAGCGCAGTGAAAAAAGCAAGCGGCTCATTCGCTTTTAAATAGGCAAGCTGATACGCAATCATACTGTAAGCGACAGCGTGACTGCGGTTAAAGCCATAATTTGCAAATCGGACAAGCAGATCGTAAATCGATTCCGCAACTTGTTTCGTATAGCCGTTTTTCACGCAGCCGGCGACAAAATGCTGCCGTTCATTTTCAAGCACTTCACGGTTTTTCTTTGAAATCGCTCTCCTTAACAAATCCGCTTCTCCTAATGAAAAGCCTGCCATCACAGATGCGATTTGCATGATTTGTTCCTGATAAACGATGACACCGTACGTTCCTTTTAAAATCGGTTCAAGACTCGGATGCGGATACGTTACTTTTCGTTTTCCGTGTTTTGCGGCAATATATGCCGGAATGTTTTCCATCGGCCCCGGACGATAAAGCGCGTTTACCGCTACGATATCTTCAAATTCCGTCGGTTTCAAATTCGCAAGCACCCGGCGCATGCCTGGCGATTCAAGTTGAAACACACCCGTCGTATCGCCTTTGCTTAACAGTTGAAACGTTTTTTTATCGTTAAACGGAATGTTTTCCAACGAAATTTTTTTGCCTTTGCTTTTTTCAACGTAACGTAAAATTTCTTCAATTAGCGACAGATTCCGCAAACCGAGAAAATCCATTTTTAACAATCCGACTTCTTCCAAATCTTCCATCGGAAATTGCGTCAAAGGCACTTCATCGTACGCTTGCTTAATCGGGATTACGGAAGTCAGCGGCTGGTCGCTGATGACTACACCAGCTGCGTGCGTCGACGTATGTCTGGGAAAACCTTCGATCAGCTTCGCCAGATTAAACAGTTTTTGTGCATCTTGTGACTGTTCAACCAGCTGTTTTAATTCCGGCGATTCTTGCAGCGCTTTATCAAGCGTCATGCCTGGTCTCCCTGGTATGAGCCGCGCCATTTTTTCGATCAGCTTTTTGTCGAGATCGAGCACCCTGCCGACGTCGCGAACGGATGCACGAGCGGCAAGCGTTCCAAACGTAATGATTTGCGCAACGTGTTCTTTTCCGTATTTATTGACGACATAGCGAATGACTTCATCTCTTTTCGTGTCGGGAAAATCGATGTCAATATCCGGCATCGAAACCCGTTCAGGATTCAAAAACCGTTCAAACAGCAAATCATGTTCCAACGGATTGACATGCGTAATATAAAGCGCATACGCAACTAGGGAGCCTGCCGCCGATCCCCGTCCCGGACCGGTTAGGATGCCTTGTTCACGCGCATATTTCATAAAATCCCAAACAATTAGAAAATAATCGTTAAAATTCATTTTGTTAATGACAGCCAGTTCGTATTCAAGCCTTTTTTTAACCTCCGGCGTCATGTTTCCGATCCGTTCTTTTATTCCTTTGAGACAAAGTTTGGTTAATGCTTCTTGCGATGTCATGTTTTCAGGCAGTGGATATTTCGGAAGGATCGGCTTTCCGAGTTCAATTTCGACTTGACAGTTTCGGGCGATTTTTTCGCTCATCCGCACCGCTTCATGAAAAGCAGAATCAAAAACAGCGAACATTTCTGCTGCCGATTTCAAGTAAAATTCCTGCGGCTCATGCCGTTCAAGCGTCGTTCCGTTTTTAATCGCTCTCAGCGCATCATACGCAAGCGCTTCTTCTTTATTGACGTAATAAACGTTATTTGTTGCAACGAGAGGAATTTGCAGTTTATCCGCCAGCTTCACAAGCCATTCATTCACTCGTTTTTCTTCTTTCAGCCCGTGATCGACGACTTCCAGAAAAAAATGTCCGTCCGGAAATAATTGTTTCAGCTGGCTGGCAAGCTCGCATGCTTGTTCAATTTCACCGTGAAGAATGCATTGACCGATTTCTCCGTCAATCCCCGCTGACAGGCAAAATAAACCTTCCGTCAATTGGGAAAACCGATCGAGCGAGATCGATTCATTTTTATCACTTTGTATGATGCTGCTGATATTTAACAGATTGCGGTAACCGCGCTCGTTTTTTGCCAGCAATACGAGCGGATAGCTTTTCCCCTGCTGCAAACTCGTCGATACACTTGCTTCCAAACCGATAATCGGTTGAATGTTTTCCCGTTTACACGCTTTATAAAATGGAATTGTACCGTACATGACATTTTTATCCGTAATCGCCAGCGAATGAAAACCGAGCTGTTTTGCTTTTTGAACCAATGTTTCAATCCGGCAGGCTCCTTCTAAAAGACTAAATTCCGTATGTACGCGCAAATGAGCAAAAGTCATTGTCATCCCTTCCTCAAATTGCATTCGTCATGATTGCCAAGCATAAAGTGATCCACTTGTCCATATGTATATAAAGAAACCCCGACTACGTTCAGAGGGAGAAGATCGCTGTGGAAAAGTTTATTGTTACGCTCATTATAGCATTCTTCGTTGCCGTCGGAGTCGTTATCGGCGGTGCGTTTATCGGCAGCATTGGTGCTTTTTTAACGAATGAACCGCCATTAAAAACAATGGCCCAGCTGGCCAATAGTTTAAAAATTTGGGCGCTCGTTGCCGCCATCGGAGGAACGTTCGATATGATTACGAGTTTGGAAAGAGGATTATTTTATGGAACCCCTACGGAAGTCGTAAAACAGATTTTGCTTGTCATGTCTGCCATGAGCGGCGCCTATACCGGTTCTAAAATCATTCATTGGTTTACTCAGGAGCAGCTCTCATAATGCGCATCCCGACGATCAAAAAAATGAAACAATGGCAGCTGTTTTTCTCAGGCATAACGCTAGGAACCGTCGCCGGCTGGTTCCTGTTTTTGCTTTTCTTTGGCATCATGCAAGAAAGACATTTGGACATCATTACCGAACAACAAACCGAAATCAAGGAATTGCAAGACCAAATCGAAATCTTTCAAAAAGACATCGAGGAAATTAACGAACAGACGGAAAAACAGCTGCTCATCAAAAAAATCGAAGTTCACCTGATCAATAAAGAAGAGATGAAGTTGCATGAAATGGAAGCGTTCGAGCTGGAAAGCATGGCTATTCAATATTTAAATCAACTCTTGCTGCACAAACAGATCGAAACCGTGTCTAAAAATAAAGAATTGCTTATTTCAACGCTCGAAAATAAGCAATTCAAAATTGAAAAACAGCGTTATCAATTGCAAGTAAAACAGCTTTACATGTACACAACCGTCGAGTTTTTCGTTCACGTCAAACGGATACCCTCATGACGGTGCAATCGCAAAAAAACTGCAACCGAGCATCATGCTCGGTTCAACAGTCATTCTGAACGACATGCATCTTTTAACAATTGCACGATTTCATCGACATCATCCCATGAATAAATTGTCGCTCCTGCAGCTAACGGATGGCCGCCACCGTTAAAGCGGCTCGCGATCGTATTGACTACAGGGCCTTTGGATCGGAAACGAACGCGAATCTGGCCTTCCTCTTCAATAAAAAATACCCATGCTTTCAATCCTTCTACATCGGAAAAAGCATTCACCAACAATGATGCTTCGCTTGCCGTCACGTTAAACTGTTCCAAAACCGTTTTCGGCAGTTTCATGACACCAACGCCGTCTTCAAACGTAAAGTTTTGGAGAACGTAGCCGTTCAAATGAACAAGTTCCAGCCGGCGTTTGTACAGCTCATTATATATGTTCGTGAAATTCAGCCCGTTGGAAACGAGCTCACTCACATACCGAAATGTTTTTTCGGTCGTATTGGAAAATAAAAATCTTCCCGTATCCCCGACAATTCCTGCATATATCAACGATGCAGCTTTTTCATTCAATTTCAATCCTTTATCTTTTCCGAAAAGATAAAACTCATAAATCATTTCGCTGACGGCGCTAGCGCTTGTATCCACCCAAATGATATCTCCGTACATGTCTTCATTTGGATGATGATCGATTTTAATCAGCATGTCTCCTTTATTGTATCGGTCGTCGCTAATTCTCGGCTGATTCGCTGTATCACAGACGATCACAAGCGCTCCTTCATATTTCTCATCAGGAATGTCATCCATTCGGTATAAAAATTTCAGTGATTCGTCTTCTTCTCCAACCGTATACACCTGTTTTTGCGGAAAACTTTCTTTGATGATTTCCGCCAGCGCTCCCTGAGAACCGATCGCATCCGGATCCGGGCGAATATGTCGATGAATGATAATCGTATCATATTGTTTGATTGCATCTAAAATTTTGGTTTTCATTGAAGTCTCCTTTTTCGTTGATTTATTAATGTAATTGTAGCATATATAAAAAAAATGATTTACAATGAAGTTTGATAACCATATACGAACGTTACGGAGGGTTTTTCATGCCAACTTTAGTCATTTTAATCGTCGCTTCGATTGTCCTTTACTTTTTCTATAAAGTAAAAGCTTTTCGGACAAAAAGAGTGATTGAAAAAAATTGGATCAACACGAAAGCGAGTATGGCGCTCGGCAGCTTTCTTTTGTTTTTTGGCATCAATCAAATTTTTCTGCGCTATGATTCCATCATCGCTCTCGTTGTCAGCATTATTTTTATTTTACTTGGACTAGCCAATGTTATTTTAGGCTATAAAGCGTACCGCCATTACTTGCCATTGGCGATTGAGGAAGCGGAGCAAAACCATAACTAACGATCGATCACTTGAGCGATCATTAACGCTTTGCAAACGAGCGTATTTTCAACATAAATTTCCAGATCCAAACGGCCGGATTTCCGGCTCATTTCCAGAATGCGCGGTCGAATTTCGATCGTGCTTTCAATTTGGATCGGCTTGATGAAATAAATCGACAAGTTTTCAATGACAAGATCGCCGCGTTTTTGTTTTTTAATGTATCGATTGCTCGCTTCCGTAAGCAGTGTTGTAATTACCCCATAGGACAGCGTTCCGAGATGGTTCGTCATCTGAGGCGTAACTTCACATTCGAAATAAATTTCCCCGTCCCGTTCAACATCGCTCATATGGGCTGTAATCAAATCGGTGAACGTTTCACCCATTTGCGGCTGCTGAAGCATCGTTTGCGTTGCTTTTAAAACGTCTTGCCGGCTGATAATCCCGACAAGTTTATGGGCTTGATTGACAACCGGCATCACTTCAATGCCTTCCCAAATCATCATATGTGCAGCAGTCGCAACCGATGTCCGCTCATTAATCGTAATCGGATTTTTCGTCATGATTTTTTCAATTTGTTTTTCATCGCCCGCATTCATTACGTCTTTCGTCGTAACGATACCTACGACTTTCATGTTGCTGTCGACAACAGGATAACGGCTGTGTCTCGTTTCTTGGTGGTGGCGATGCCACTCATCCACCGTATCGGTAGCGTAGAGAAACCGCGTTTTTTCAATTGGCGTTAAAATGTCGCTGACTTGCACAATTTCTTTTTTAATGAGCTGATCGTAAATTGCGCGGTTAATCATCGTACCGACAGAAAACGTATCATATGTTGTCGAAATGACCGGAAGTTCCAGTTCATCAGCTAACCGTTTCACTTCTTCTTTCGCATCAAAACCGCCTGTAATTAAAACGGCTGCTCCCGCTTGCAAAGCGATTTTGTGGACTTGATCGCGATTGCCGACGATCAGCAAACTGCCTGGATCGACGTAACGCATCATCGCATCAAGTTTCATTGCTCCGATCACAAACTTGTTCAATGTTTTATGTAATCCAGCCCGTCCGCCGAGAACTTGTCCATCGACAATTTTGACAACTTCCGCAAACGTCAGTTTTTCGATATTTTCTTTTTGTTTATTTTTTATCCGAATCGTGCCGACACGTTCGATCGTACTTACAAACCCTTTATTTTCAGCGTCTTTAATCGCACGATAAGCGGTTCCTTCACTGACGTTCAGTTCTTTAGCGATTTGGCGGACAGATATTTTTTCGCCTACTTCCAAATTTTCAATATAGGCTAATATCTGTTCGTGCTTTGTCATTGGTTTACTCATTTTTAACCATTCCAATCCCCTCTATCATTGTATTTAATTATACAAATGAATAGAGTCTTGAGCAATCTAACCATCATAGCTGCGCATGCGCTTTCGTTCAGTTTTCGTAAAATCGACAACAACTTTTTGTTTCCTTTCTGAAAAAAGAAGCTCCCCCAGATTTCCACCGATAACGATCAATGCAAACAACAGCCAAAGTATACTGAAGTATTTTGGCAGCCCTGCCGCATCAAAGTGCAATCTGGGTATCGCATAATATAGCATCATTAACGCACATAAAATCGATAGTATATACCTTTGTTTCATAAACCCCATCCTCCTTCAATTTAAATGTATGTCATGAAAAAAAAATCATGTTCTGAATATTCGATGTTATACTAAAGTTGAGTATTGTTTGAAAAGGAGCGGATAACTGTGTCATTGCGCGCATACACGACGACCACAAACGAAACAAGCGAAATCATATATGCACAGATTGGCGTTCAAGCAAAATCGCTGGACAAAAGCGCCGATCTAATAAATACAATTTCGGAAAGCTTCTCGCTTCCAAATGGACCTGCTCACGTCGAGCATGCTGTCTTTGTCGACAATGCAAATTATCGCAATCGACTGTTCATCGCTTATTGGAAAAACAATAAAGAATACAAAGATTGGCTGAAACAGGAAAAGGTACAGTCGTGGCGGAAAGGAAAAGGGCTGGGAGAAAATACAGGGTTATTTCATGAAGTTGCGCAAATCCCAATAACGCACTTTGAAACGATTCATTCCATAAAAAATCCTCACAGCGGAGCCGCTCATTTTCTTTCATTAGTAGAAACGAAAGAACACGCATATTGGGGTTCCATGCGAAAGCGAATCCCGGCATCGAGCAGTGAATCTTTCACTAGTTCCATAGAAAAAATAACGATGACAAACAAAGATACGTTTGGCAAACATGTAAAAGTCATACCGCCAGACAACGTATGTTTGATTCGTTCCGCTCAGGACTGGTCGCGATGCAGTGATCANGAAAAAGAAACGTATGCAGCTCTCGTTGCGCCAAAATTACAAAAAGTGTATGACTACTTAAATAAAAACCAGGAAGAAAGCGGTTGCATCAGTCCAAAATTTATCCAGGAAATTGATGAACAAGGAAATCCTCTTGAGAAAACTTGCATCTCCGCTTTCTTTATCTCGTTAAAACATCTGGAAAACTGGACGCACAATCATGAAACACATAAAGCGGTTTTCTCTGCTTTCATGGAAATGCTGAAAAAACACCGCTTTTCTGTGCAGCTTTCCCTGTGGCATGAAGTCGCGGTGTTAAATTCCAGCAACCTGCAGCTCGAATATATGAACTGTCACCCGAAAACCGGTTTCATTCCTTATTTTGATATTGAAATTGCATAAAAAAGTGTAGCGCCATTTACGAATGGATGCTACACTTTCATTTTTTATTATAATGTAATCGCTTCTCCAGGCTGAAGCACTTTTCCTTCAACGCCATCCAGCAATTCAATAAACTTGTTCGGATCTTGCTGAATCACTGGGAATGTATTGTAATGGATTGGAACAACAAGTTTTGCCCCGATCCATTTCGCCGCGATGGCAGCGTCTTCAGGCCCCATCGTGAAGTTATCGCCGATCGGGATAAACGCCAAATCGATATCGTTCATTTCTCCGATCATTTTCAAATCCGAAAACAGACCGGTATCACCTAAATGATAAATCGTTTTCCCTTCAGCTGTAAACAAAATGCCTGTCGGCATGCCTGTATAAACGATATTGTTGTTCGCTTCCGTATAGTGAGAACTATGGAACGCCTGCGTCAACTTCACTCTTCCAAAATCAAATTCATAGGCGCCTCCGATATTCATTCCATGAACATTCAAGCCTTGAAAACCGAGATATGTAGCCAGATCAGCCGTTGCTACAACAAGCGCATTGTTGCGTTTTGCAATTTTTACCGTATCACCGACATGGTCGTTATGACCGTGCGTCAATAAAATGACATCGCATTCAACCGTATCTGCATTTAAATCAGTCTGACTATTTCCTGTAATGAACGGATCGATTAAAATTTTCTTTCCGTTCGTTTCAATCATTACAACGGAATGCCCGTGGAAACTAACTTTCATCTTCAACACCCTTTCTTAAAACTAATTTATTTTAATAATTTTTCCGCAGGAACATAGTCCAACTGATGCGCTTCAGCGACCGCTTGATGCACAACAGAACCTTTTAACGCATTTAAACCTTTCATTATCGCTGAATTTTCTAAACTGGCTCGGACGTAACCTTTATTTGCAATTTCCAAAGCATATAAAACGGTTGCATTCGTAAGCGAAATCGTTGACGTACGCGGAACCGCGCCAGGCATGTTGGCAACCGCATAATGAATCACGCCGTGTTTGACATATGTAGGGTTATCATGTGTTGTAATTCGATCAGCTGTTTCAAAAATTCCACCCTGGTCGATCGCGACATCGATAATGACCGAACCCGGCTCCATCGCTTTTACCATTTCTTCCGTAACGAGTTTCGGAGCCCGCGCTCCTGGTATTAACACCGCTCCGATGACGAGATCGGCTTCCTGAACTGCAGATGCAATATTGTATGGATTGGACATTAGCGTGTTGATTTTTGAACCAAAAATATCATCCAGTTGGCGCAAGCGTTCGGCATTTAAATCGATGATCGTTACGTCTGCACCTAAACCGACTGCAATTTTTGCAGCGTTTGTGCCGACGACGCCGCCACCGATAATCGTAATTTTTCCTCGTTTTACACCAGGAACCCCGCCGAGCAAAACTCCTTTTCCGCCATATGTTTTTTCAAGAAACTGGGCGCCGATTTGCGGAGCCATACGGCCGGCGATTTCACTCATCGGCGTAAGCAAAGGCAGGCTGCCGTTCACTTGCACTGTTTCATAAGCAATCGCTACGACCTTTTTATCCAGCAATGCTTTTGTCAGTTCCGGAAACGCAGCTAAATGAAAATAAGCAAATATGATCAATCCTTCACGAAAATATGTATATTCTTCAGGCTGCGGCTCTTTCACTTTTAACACCATATCGACATCCCAGGCTTCTTTGGCGGTATCAACAATTTTTGCACCGGCTTTTTCGTAATCTTCATTGGAAAATCCAGCATTTTTTCCCGCATCTTTTTCAATAACCACTTCATGATTATGCTTAACAAAAATGGATACGCCTGCCGGAGTAATCCCGACGCGATTTTCGTTGTTCATAACCTCTTTTGGAATGCCAATTCTCATCATTCATTCACCCGTTTTCAAGGTAGTCAAACTTTATTTTACAATACTTTCCGAACGGAAAAAAGCCGCTTTACCGAGTTTGTTCGGAATCCCATATCCAAGTATACAATTCTTCTTTTGTTGTAAGCCAACGAATTTCCAATCGATTTATCGTTTCATAACCGGAATTTTTCATTTGCTCCATTAACGATTCAAGCGAAGATTTTTCCGTTAATCGTACGTCTTGAAACAGCTTATGGAACTGTTTTTCCGCTTTCGATCCNGTAACTATGTACTGATTATTGCTGTAAAAAAATCGGTTCGGCCAAACATATTCAAATCGTTCCGTCATCTCATCGCCATGAATGGCAATTGTTAAAGACAACGTTTTCTTTTGCCAATCGTCTTGTTCGAGTGGCGCAGCGATTAAAGATGCAAGAATGGCAAACATACTCATCCATCCGGCTTTCATTTGCTCACCTCAAATCAATAGCTTTCTATTAAATTGAGCAAATGAAACGGATTTATGCATTACCGGTAGCGATGAACGACTTCCACGCCACCTGTGACATCGATGACCGCACCTGTTACCATATCGGAATTTTCATCACAGAGAAACGAAACGATGCGCGCAATATCTTCCCCGGTTCCCGAACGTCCGATCGGCGTTTCGCTATCTGTTTTCTTGCGGGCATCGGCAATGTTCGCTTCTTTCATTTCACCGACGATGTTTCCCGGACAAATCATGTTTGCCGTAATTCCATATTCCGCTTCTTCGTATGCGATCGTTTTCGTCAACGAAACGAGCCCCACTTTGGCAGCACTGAATGCAGAACGGTTAATCCATCCGGGTGCGCTGTTTGCTCCCTGAAATCCGTATGTAATAATGCGGCCGAACCTTTTTTTGCGCATTTGCGGTACGACCAGTTTTACAAGATGAAACACGGAGCTTAAATTGCCTTCGATCATGTTGTACCATTCATCATCCGTATAATCGACGAGCTTCTTTCTTTCAAAAATATACGGCCCAGCATTGTTGATCAACGTATCAATCGGACCAAAGGCTTCATTTGCTTTGCTTACGATCCGTACAAGATCATCTTTTTTCGTGACATCTCCCTGCAAAAAGACAAACCGGCCTTGAAACGCTTCCCACTCCCGTTTCAACCGCTCCACTGCATTTACATCACTGCGGTAATTGATCGATAAAAAAAAACCGTCTTCCAACAGCCGTTCGCACACTTTTTTTCCCAACCCTTTGGAGCCGGCAGTCACTAATGCATGCCTCATTCGCGTTCACCTTCTTTTCGTGATAAAAATTTCACTAATTATTAAATAATTTTATCGAATATTACCTTACAAGAACATCCAAAAAGTTTTATATTTGAAGTAAAGAAAAAACAAATTTTTGTAAAGGGGCCAGGAGTATGAAAAAGTACACCAACATTTTAGTCGGTATCGATGGTTCAGATGAAGCGCGCGTTGCCTTTGAACAAGCAATTAAAATTGCAAAAGATGAAAACGCTACCTTGCACATCGCTCATGTCATCGATGCTCACAGCCTGACAACAATCGATCAGTACGTACCTTACAATGTCTCCGTCACAGATGCAACCCAATACGGTGAAAAATTGCTCGATGAATATGTTGAAAAAGCAAAAGAAGCCGGTCTTGAAAACGTCAAAAAAATATTAGAAACAGGAAGCCCAAAACGCGACATTGCCGGAAAAATTGCTGAAGAACATAACATCGATTTAATCATCGCCGGGGCAACTGGATTAAATGCCATTGAACGGCTCCTCATCGGAAGCGTTTCAGAAAACATCGTCCGCCGCGCTAAATGTGACGTCTTGATCGTAAGAAACAACGAAAACTAAACATTCAAAAAAGCCAGCACTCATTCCGTTGCTGGCTTTTTGTTTTTGATGATATTTTTCGCTTTTTCAATGGCGAGCCGGACTTGTTCAAAACCTGTCCCACCAGCGCTGTTGCGGCGTGCAACAACGTTTCGCGGTTCAAGAATCGAATAGATGTCTTCTTCAAATAAAGGCGACGCCTGTTTAAATTCGTCCATGCTTAAATCGAGCAGAAACTTATCATTTTGAATGCAGTACAATACCAGTTTTCCAACGATTTCATGCGCTTTTCGGAACGGCACGCCTTTCGCTGCCAAATAATCCGCGAGTTCCGTAGCGTTGGAAAAGTCCTGAGAAACTGCTTTTTCCATCCGGTTGCGATTGACTTTCATCGTTTCGATCATGCCGGCAAAAATCTTAAGCGATCCTTTTACCGTTTTCACCGTATCAAACATGCCTTCTTTATCTTCTTGCATATCTTTGTTATAGGCGAGCGGCGTCCCTTTCATGACCGTCAATAAGCCGAACAGATTGCCGTAAACCCGTCCCGTTTTTCCGCGAATCAATTCAGCCATATCAGGATTTTTCTTTTGCGGCATGATGCTGGAACCGGTCGCAAACCGATCATCGATTTCGATAAATTGAAATTCTTGGGACGACCATAAAATGATTTCTTCACAAAATCTCGACAAATGCATCATCAATATCGACGAGTCGCTCAAAAACTCAAGAATGAAATCGCGATCGCTGACCGCATCCAAACTGTTTTCATAAATGCCGTCAAAACCTAGCAATTCAGCTGTATAATGGCGGTCGATCGGAAATGTCGTTCCGGCAAGCGCACCAGCTCCAAGCGGCGAAATATTGATCCGCTTCAAGCTTTCTTTGAACCGCTCGTAATCTCTCTCCAACATCCAAAAATACGCCATTAAATGGTGCCCGAATGAAATTGGCTGCGCTCTCTGCAAATGGGTATAGCCGGGAATGATCGTATCGATTTCCTCTTCGGCTTTTCGAACGAGCACATCTTGAAGCGTGGCGATTGCATCTAAAATTTCTTTTACCTGCTTTCGCAAATACAGATGCATGTCCGTTGCCACTTGGTCGTTTCGGCTTCTTGCCGTATGCAGTTTCCCGCCGACTGGCCCGATTTCATCGGTTAACATTTTTTCAATATTTAAATGAATGTCTTCAAGCGCGACAGAAAAAGTCAATTCGCCTTTTTTCGCTTTTTCAAGCAGCTTTTTTAACCCTTTTTCGATTTCGTTTGCTTCTTCTTCTGTTAAAATGTTTGTCTTTTTCAGCATGCTGACGTGCGCGAGACTGCCTTCGATATCTTCTTCGACAAGTTCTTTGTCAAAGCCAATTGATGCGCCAAATTCATCGACCCACTCTTCCGCATGCTCGACAAACCGGCCGCCCCATAACTTCGTCACGCTTTCACCGCTTTCTTATTGTTCGCATGGACCATGCTATACACTTTTGTTGGCAATCCAAACAGTTCAATAAATCCAACCGCTGCATCGTGGTTAAATTCGTCATCTTTCGTGTACGTTGCGAGTTTTTCATCGTAAAGCGAATACTCGGATTTTCTGCCTTCAACAATCGCATGTCCTTTATACAATTTCACTCGGACAGTGCCAGTCACCGATTGCTGCGTTTCTTTCAAAAACGCAAGCAATGCTTTTTGCAGCGGTGAAAACCATAATCCGTTATAGATGAGTTCCGTCATTTTTTGTTCGATAATCGGTTTGAAATGAGCGACTTCACGCGGCTGCGTCAAATCTTCAAGCGCTTTATGCGCCGTAATCAACGTCATTGCTCCAGGACATTCATACACTTCACGTGATTTGATGCCGACAAGACGGTTCTCAACGTGATCGATGCGGCCGACGCCATGCTTTCCAGCAAGTTTGTTCAATTTCATAATCAATTCATGCAACGGATAACGCACGCCATCGATAGCAACAGGAACACCCTGTTCAAATTCGAGTTCAATAATATCAGGCGTATCCGGCGCTTCTTCAATGGAAACAGTCAGTGCATACGCATCTTCTGGAGGAGCAACCCACGGATCTTCAAGAATGCCGCATTCATTGCTTCGACCCCATAAATTCATGTCAATCGAATATGGGCTGTCAAGGTCAATTGGAATCGGAATTCCATGTTTTTTCGCATATTCGATTTCTTCTTCGCGAGACCATTTCCATTCGCGCACGGGAGCGAGAACTTTCAAATCAGGATTTAACGCTTTGATAGAAACTTCAAAACGGACTTGGTCGTTTCCTTTTCCTGTACAGCCGTGAGCAACTGCAACCGCTCCGACTTTTTCAGCTACCTCAACAAGCTTTTTCGAAATGAGCGGTCTCGATAATGCGGAAACGAGCGGATATTTTTGTTCGTATAATGCATGAGCTTGAAGAACAGGCAATGCATATTCTTCCGCGAATTCCTTTTTCGCATCGATCGTATACGATTCAATTGCACCGACTTTCAATGCTTTATTTTTAATGAATTCCAAATCTTTTCCTTCTCCGACATCCAATCCGAGTGCAATGACGTCATATCCTTTTTCCTGCAGCCATTTAATCGCAACCGAAGTATCAAGTCCACCTGAATATGCCAATACAACTTTCGGCTTCGCCATTGTTTATTTCACCTTCCAATTTTGAATAATCATTCATCATATTTAATGTTTATACACGTAATCGTAAAAAATTTAGAGGTCTTTTGCAAACCTCTCGTATGTGAATTTACTTTAAATTTTTACGTTAACCATACTTTAACAAGTTTCAAACGAATTTTCAATACTTATGCATTAAAAAGTATAAAAATTTATTTTCCAGCCATACATTAGACAAAAATTCTAACTAAATTAAATAAAAGAACCGACAAATTCATGTAGGTGATTTTACGTATAATTTAGCAAAAATTGTATTTTTTCCTATTTTTGTAGG
>JGI1652J44930_10000214_pt1 | contig 23330 bp, 24 predicted proteins | sample NewIslsDNAsample_FD_44930 | JGI IMG/M metagenome (IMG submission 44930)
AATCTTCCATCTTTCCCAACTCCCTTGCAAACCGCGGGGAATCATTCTAAAATGAGGTTTGGCATCGTTGCAATTTATAACGGGAGGCTTAGCCATGCGCACATGGGTAGATCAAGATACATGCATCGCTTGTGGAGCTTGCGGAGCGACCGCACCCGACGTATACGATTACGATGAAGACGGGATCGCCTACGTCATCCTGGACGACAACACGGGAACGGCGGATGTCCCTGAAGAATTCTGGGATGATGTGAGGGACGCCCAAGAAGGCTGCCCGACCGAATCCATCAAAGTGGAAGAGTGATGACGGAAAAAGCTGCCCCAGTTTCCTAGGGCGGCTTTTTTATTTTTCAAGCAGGAGCCGCACCCGGGCCAGACCGCCCTCCACATGGATCACCCGCGGATAACCCTGCCGAAGCAGCAGATCCGTCGCATAGACGCTGCGAACCCCGTGGGCGCAAAATACGTAAATGGGCTTTTCCGGATTCAACCTCCCCGGTGGCGGGGGAAAACTGGACAAGGGCAGGAATTCCGCTTCCTCCAACCGATCGACCAGCCATTCCTCCCACTCCCGCACATCCAACAGCGTCGCGTCCTTCANCGCTCCGGACCGGTACTTTTCTGCAAATTCTTCTGCGGAAATGCAGGGAACTTCCACTCCCCGTCCCCCTCCCTGCGTATGCTGATAACATTGTACCACAGCCCACGGCATAAACCGTTTGATTCACCNGAAAAAAGAGACTAGAATGTTATTGTTGGCAAAAGACACGGGCCAGGACGAACCGGTTTTTGTCAACTTCACCTTGAAATTTATGCTGCAGCAAGGGAGGATTGCTGATGCAACAACCGTTGATCGTCGATGCGTTTATCGAAATTCCGGCTGGAAGCCAAAACAAATATGAATACGACAAGGAAGCGGGTGTTTTCCGCCTGGATCGGGTTTTGTATTCCCCGATGCATTATCCCACCGAATACGGCTACCTGGAAGGCACCCTGGCCGAAGACGGTGACCCCTTGGACATCCTCGTGCTGACCACNTTCCCCACCTTCCCCGGATGTGTCATCCGCTCCCGCGTCATCGGTGTGCTGCTGATGGCCGATGACAAGGGAGAGGATGAAAANCTCCTCGCCGTCCCGGTGGACGACCCGCGCTGGGATCAAGTGCAAAGCCTGAAGGATGTCGCCCCCCACGTGCTCAAGGAAATCGAACACTTCTTCAAAGTTTACAAAGACCTGGAAAACAAGCAGACCGTCATCAAGGGATGGAAAGACGCCCAATTCGCCCAAAAGCTCTACCAGGATTGCGTCAAGCGGTACGAAGCAGCGCACACCAACGCCCAAGTCCGTTAAAGGGTTGTTGACAAGGGCGGAATGCCGTGCTAGAGTATTTATCAAACTTTGACCGAGCAAAACGGGAAAGCGATGATGGAGCCAAGTGTCAGAACGGACCCGCAGAGAGCCGGTGGTTGGTGGAAACCGGTGGTTCGGCTGACGCGGAGCCCTCCGGAGTGTCCGGCTGAACCCCTCCGAAGGTCAGTAGGTCGGATCGGTGGGACCGTTATCCCCGGGGTCATCGACCCGTCGAGGTCGCCGACGCGAGTCNGCGACGAANTGAGGGTGGCACCACGAGACCTCTCGTCCCTCACCTACCCTGCCGTAGGTGTGCGACGAGAGGTCTTTTCATATAAAACATCCTGGGGAGGGAGAGAAACGATGCCCTTCGAAGAAAAATTTCATCTGCGCATTCCCGGGCCGACACCCGTTCCGCCCCGGGTGCAACACGCCATGAACCGGCCGATGATCGGCCACCGCAGCGCCGAATGCAGCCGCCTCGTTCGACAGTGCAGCCAAAGGCTCCAACCGGTCTTCGGCACGCGGGAAAACGTATTGATCATAACGGGCAGCGGCACTTCCGCCCTGGAGGCCGCCGTCTCCAACACCGTGGCTCCGGGGGAAGAGGTGGTGGTGGCGGTGACCGGCGCCTTCGGCGACCGCTTTGCCAAAATCGCCNGCCGCTTCGGAGCCCAGGTGCACCGCCTGGACATCCCCTGGGGAGAGGCCTGCTCACCCGACGCGCTGAAATCCTTTCTCGCCAGCCGGCCCCGGGTAAAGGCCGTCTTCCTCACCCACTGCGAAACCTCCACCGGCGTGCTCAATCCNGTCCAAGACCTGGCAACAATCATCAAGGAGCATACCGACGCCCTGGTCATCGTAGACGGCGTCAGCAGCGTGGGGGGAGTAGCCTGCGAAATGGATGCCTGGGGCATCGACATCTTCGTCACCGGATCGCAAAAGGCACTGATGCTTCCTCCCGGCCTGGCCTTCGTCGCCGTCAGCCCCCGTGCCTGGGAAGTCATCCGGCAGACGGAAGGCCCCCGGTTCTACCTGGATCTTCAGACTTATCATGAAGATCTGGAAAGGGAAACCACTCCCTTCACTCCGGGAATCGCCCACCTGTTCGGGCTGGAGGCCGTCCTCGACATGATCGAAGAAGAAGGGCTTGAAAACATCTTCGCCCGCCACCGGCTGATGATGGAAATGACCCGCGCGGGGGTCCGGGCCCTGGGGCTCCCGTTGCTCACGGAGGACGCCGTCGCCTCCCCCACGGTGACCGCCGTTCGGGGGACAGAGAACATTGACGCGTCCGCCCTTCAGAAAGAACTGCGCCGCATCGGCGCGGTGGTGGCCAGCGGTCAGCAACATCTGAAAGGAAAGATCTTCCGGATCGGCCACATGGGCTATTGCGATCCCTTGGACGTCCTGACCCTCCTCTCCGCCTTGGAAACCGCCTTGCACCGCCTGGGTGGGACGGTCCGGTGGGGGGCCGCCGTCGGGGCCGCAGAGGAGGTGTGGAACCGTGTTTAAAGTGCTGATCACCGACCCTTTGAGCCCGCAGGGCACCGAGATCCTCCGGCAGGCTCAAGATGTGGAAATTGTGGAAAAAACGGATCTTTCGCCGGAAGCGCTGCTCAAGGAAATCGAGGATGCCGACGCCCTTCTGGTCCGCAGCCAGACACAGGTGACCGCGGAAGTGATTCATGCCGCCAAACGGTTGAAGGTGATCGGCCGGGCAGGAGTCGGGGTGGACAACATCGATGTCAACGCGGCCACCGGCAAGGGAATCATCGTGATCAACGCGCCCGACGGCAACACCATCTCCACCGCGGAACACACCTTCGCCATGTTGATCGCCCTCGCCCGGAACATCCCCCAAGCCTACCGGTCCCTCATCCGAGGCGAATGGGATCGCAAGCGGTTTGTCGGCGTCGAGCTGAGGGACAAGCGACTGGGAATCATCGGCCTGGGGAGGATCGGAATGGAGGTGGCCAAGCGGGCGAAGGCCTTCCACATGGATGTGATCGCCCACGATCCCTACCTGACTCCGGACAGGGCCGAAAAAATCGGGATACGGCAGGCCAGCCTGGACGAGGTGATCCAAACCTCCGACTTCATCACCGTTCACACTCCGCTCACCAAAGAGACGCGCCATCTNATCGACAGCCGGGCTTTCGAAAGAATGAAACCGGGTGTCCGAATCCTGAACTGCGCCCGGGGAGGCATCGTCGACGAAGGGGCGCTGTTGGAGGCGATACAAACCGGCAAAGTGGCCGGTGCCGCCCTCGACGTCTTCGAAACGGAGCCGCCGGGCAAACATCCGCTCCTTCAACTGCCCCAGGTGATCGCCACCCCCCATTTGGGGGCCTCCACCCGGGAAGCCCAGGAAAACGTCGCCGTCGATGTCTGCGTGGAAGTGCTCCACATTCTGCGGGGAGAACCCTTCAANAACGCGGTCAACCTGCCCTCGATTCCGGCGGAACTGCAGGAAAAGCTAAGACCCTATCAGTCCCTGGCCGAAAACCTGGGCCGGTTCGCCCTGCAGGCGACGCAAGGCGCCCTCTGCTCCGTAACCGTCACCTATTCCGGGGAACTGACCGGCCTCGACACGGCTCCCTTGACCCGGACCATTCTCAAGGGCGCCCTCTCCACCTATCTCTCCGACGTCAACTATGTGAACGCCACCTTCCTGGCCAAGGAGCGGGGAGTCCGGGTGACGGAACAAAAGGTTTCCGATCTCCGGGGCTTCACCAACCTGATCACCGTCGAGGTGGTCACCGACCGCAGGCGGCGCACCGTTGCCGGCACGCTGCTGAACGGGCTTGGAGCCCGCATTGTGAACATCGACGGCTATCCGATCGATGTTCTCCCCCGGGGGCATCTGCTCCTGATTCAACACCGGGACCAGCCCGGGGCCATCGGACGGGTGGGCACCCTATTGGGGAAACACGGCATCAACATCGCCACGATGCAAGTGGGTCGTCGGGATGTGGGAGGACAAGCCATCATGATGCTCTCGGTGGACAAGCCGGTTCCTCCTGAAATTCAACAAAGCCTTGCCCGTTTGGAAAACATCGAGACCGTCCAGGAAATCGATCTGTAACGGAGAAAAGGNCGCTTCCTCCGCGGTGAAGCATCGCTCCCCCTCCGGCGGGAACGCCTGCCGCGCTGGACGAAAACCTCCCCCGCGTGCTAAGATGCTTGATGCAAAGACAACCAGCCAATCAACGGAAAAGGAGGATCTGGATGGGCGCAACGGACGAACGCGTGGCCATCGTGACGGGGGCCAGCAAGGGGTTGGGGGCAGCCATCACCCGACGCTTCGCCGACGGCGGAATCCGGGTCGTCGCTTGTGCCCGCAGCGAAGACAAGCTGAGGGAGGTGGCGGAATCGGATCCCGCTCGGATCATTCCGATCCCCTGCGACGTTACCCAGAGCCGGCAGATCAGCCATTTGATCGACGAAACCATCCGGCGCTTCGGCCGAATCGACATATTGGTGAACAACGCCGGACTGGGCCGTTTCGGCAAAGTGCACGAACTGTCCGAAGAAGATTGGGACCAAATGATGGCCGTCAATCTGAAGGGNGCNTTTCTCGCCTGCAAATACGCCATACCCCACCTCATCCGGGCAAAGGGACACATCGTCAACATCTCCAGCGTCGCCGGAACCGTCACCTTTCCNGGCGGAGGCGGTTATTGCGCCTCCAAATTCGGNTTGATGGCCCTGTCGGANGTTTTGACCCAGGAGCTGAAACCCCACGAAGTGCGGGTCTCCACCCTCTGCCCCGGATCCATCTTGACGGAATTCGGCTCACCCAAACCCTACGCCCTCAAGCCGGAGCAAGTGGCGGAAACCGTCTGGCAAATGGTTTCCGCGCCGCGCGGGGTCATCTACAACCAAATCATCATGCGGCCCCAAGTGCCGCCGGAAATGCAAAAGTGACCCCGTCGGAACCCGCCATGAATGCGAAAAACCGGATGCCTTTCGGCATCCGGTTCCTTCATATTTCCCTATTTCTCCCCGTCGCTGCCCACGGGCAGCTTCACCGTGAAGGTGGTGCCTTCCCCCAGGCGGCTTTCCACGGAAACCGTTCCGCCGTGGGCATCCACCATGTGCTTGACGATGGCAAGCCCCAGTCCGGTTCCCGACTGCCCCCGGGTTCGCGCCTTGTCCGCTTTGTAAAAGCGCTCAAAGATAAAGGGAAGGTCTTCCTCGGGAATGCCGCTTCCCGTGTCCCGCACCGTCAGCGACACCTTTTTGCCGTTGCTCGGGGCCGCCTTGAGACAAATCTCCCCTCCCTCGGGGGTGTGCCGGATGGCATTGTCCACCAGATTGGTCAACACCTGCTCCACCTTGTCCTCATCCCAATAAACCTCCGGCAAATCGGATTGAACCTCCCACTTCAAGTTCACCTTCTGCTCTCCGGCAAGTCCCTGGAATTTGCGGACCACCCGCTTGATCAGCGCAGAAACGCTCACCCGGGTCCGTTCGATCTCGATGTGCCCCGACTCCATCCGGGCCAGATCCAGCAAATCCCTCACCAGCCTGCCCATCCGCAAGGTCTCGTCGTGAATCACCTGGGCCAGCTCCCTGCGCATCTCGGGAGACTGGGCGATATCATCCAGCAGCGCCTCGCTGTATCCCTGAAGCATGGAAAGGGGAGTCCGCAATTCATGGGAGACATTGGCCACGAAATCCTTTCTGAGCTTATCCATCCGGCGTTCCTCCGTCACATCCCGGAGAACGGCCACCGCTCCCCTCACCTGATCCCCGGCGTAAAGGGGGGCCATGACCACCGCCCACGTACGGCCGTGAAGGGTGACATCGGCGGCGTGATCCCTTTCATCCCTCACCACCGTCCGAAAGATCTCCCGAAGGGGAGGGGGCAAGCTTCCGCTTTCTTCCTCCTCGTCGGACCAGGAGGCGAGCAGTCGCTCGGCCGGCGGATTGACCACGATGATTTTTCCCTCCGCGTCCATCGTGATCACCCCGTCCACCATGCTGCGCAAAATGCTGGCCAGCTGTTCCTTCTCGTGAGAGAGCGCCTCCACCGACTCATGGAGCTGCTCCGCCATCCGGTTGAAACTGATGGCCAGATCGCCGATCTCATCCCTCTCGCGCTGTCGGACGGGAAGCCGGATCGAAAAATGCCCCTGGGCCATCTTTTCCGCCGCCCGCTTCATCTGAATAAGAGGCTGGGTGATGCGGGTGGAGAGGAAAAAGGCGAAAATCGTCGTCAAAAAAATGCTGATCAAGGCGGAGTAAACGATCCATCGCTTGATGTCGGTCTCCGTCAACTGATCGTGCTCCTGATATAGGACGACGGCGCCCGTCACCTTTCCGTCCGATTTCAGCGGAACCGCCGCCAGGAGGATCTCGTCCTTGAAGAGGGGAAAGGCATGCTCACTCTTCCCCACCTGCACCCTTCCCCGTAGGACCACCTCTTTCCCCTGATATACCCGTTCGATCTCCGTCTCCTTCAAAATGGCCTGCCACGGAATTTCCGGGGAACCGGGCGAACCGTTCAACGAGCGGGTGGATTTGTCCGGACCTAGGATGATCGAATGCACGTCGAACAGTTCAGTGACCCGCAAAAGGGCGGACACGTATTCCGAATCGGGTTTCGCCTCATCCTGTAGGGATTCCTGGATGTGTCGGGCCAGGTTGAGCAAATACTTTTGATGGCCCTGATTCACCGTTTTCTCCAGCTGTTCGCTCAGAATCAGGCTGAGCAGCATGAGGACGAGCGTGACGAGACCGATGATCGTCAGCCACAGTTTGCCGACGACGCTGCGCCAGATCACTCCTTCGGCACCTCAAGCTTATAGCCTACTCCCCACACCGTGGTGATCATCGCCGCCGCGGCGGGGGAAGCCTTGTTCAGTTTTTCCCGGAGCCGCTTGATGTGCGTATCGACGGTGCGGAGATCGCCGAAAAACTCGTAATGCCACACGTCCCTGAGCAGTTCCTCCCGGGTGAACACCTTGGACGGAGAACGGGCCAGATAATGGAGCAACTCGTACTCCTTCGGCGTCAGCGACACCTTCTTTCCGTCGGCCCGCACCTCATGGGCGTCGTGATCGATGGTCAGGTTGGGAAAAACGATCACATTGCGGGTCTCCGTGTCGGTGGTCAAAAAGGCGGTTGCAGAAGAGCGGCGCAATACCGCCTTCACCCGGTGAACCAGTTCCCGGGGGCTGAAGGGTTTCACCACGTAGTCATCGGTGCCCACCTCAAACCCCTCCACCCGGTTCACNTCTTCCCCCCTGGCGGTCAACATGATGATCGGTGTGGCCTTCTTGTCGCGAATCCTCCTGCATACATCCAATCCGTCCATCCCCGGGAGCATCAAATCCAGAATGATCAGATCATAGTCCTGGGAAAGGGCCATGTTCAAAGCCTTTTCCCCGTCCTCCGCCTCTTCGATCTGAAAGCCCTCCCGCTCCAGATACATGCGAAGCAGCCTGCGGATCCGATCCTCATCGTCTACGACCAGGATTCGTTTTTCCCTGTCCATGGTCTCACCTCACGGAAAATCCTTTATGCGTAAGAATGAAGACCTGCAAACACCAAGTTGATGGCAATCAGATTAAACATGAGAATCACAAAACCGCCCACGGCCATCCAGGAGGACTTCAGACCGATCCATCCCCGGGACAGGCGCAGATGCAGATAGGCGCTGTAAAAGAGCCAGGTGATGAGGGCCCACACTTCCTTTGGATCCCAGCCCCAGAAGCGTCCCCAGGCATAATGGGCCCAGATCGATGCGAAAACCAGCCCGCCCAGGGTGAAGATCGGGAAACCGATGGCAATGGCCCGGTAGGCGATTTCATCCACCATCTCCGGATCGAGATTCTTCACCAAAGGATGGAGGAATTCGCTGATCCGCTTCCGGAACAGCGCCCGGAACAGACCGTAGAGGATAAGCCCGGCGATGAGAGACCAAAATACCGTGTTCAACTTGCTCGCCGCCTTCTCCCCCTTCATCCAGGAGGGCGCTTCAAACAGCGGACGGTCCAACCCCAGGAAGGGATCCATCTTCACCACTTCCCCTCCTGCAGGACCGATCAGGGGGGGCAGGGAGTACTCCTGCAGGTTGGTTTCGCCGTTTACCGGATGTTGGATGGCAGCCTCATAACCGAGGCCGGCAAAAAGGAAGCTCACGAGAATATAACCCACGAACAATACCAACAGAACCAGCGTCAGCTCCAAATAGCGCGCATGGGCCGTATTGCGCTGGCTTCCGACGACCCGGATCAAATAAATCAGCCCGGCGATGAATCCGACGGCGAAAGCCCCTTCCCCGAGGGCCGCCATCGTCACGTGAATATGGAGCCAATAACTCTGCAGGGCGGGGATCAAAGGACGAACTTCCTTCGGGAAAACGGAAGCGTAAGCCAGAAGGATCACCGCCAGCGGAAGGACAAAGGCTCCCAGGGTGGGGGTGCGGTAGAGATAATAGATCAGAATAAATGCCAAGACGAGGGCAAAGGCCAAAAACGCGGTAAATTCGAACATGCTGCTGGCGATGGAACGGCCGCCGACAAAAAAGCGGCTGATGATAAACATCACCTGAATGGCCGCACCGGCAATGCTCAGCACAATCCCGGCCTTTCCCCACCGACGAACGTGATTCTCCTCCCCGCTCCTCCGTTTCCTCCCGACAACCGCAACGGCAAAGGCGACGGAAGCCAGCCCATACGCGACAAAGGTGAGAAGGAGCAAGTTCTCCATCCATGTATTCATCCGTTTTCCCTCCTACCGCTGGTCGGAAAAACAAGCCGAAGATCCGTCCCCTCTGCGGCCTGCTCCAGTTCTCTCCTGAACCCGAACCAGTTCTTGTTGGTATGGGCACCTAGATACAAGATGCCCTCCTTCCAGCGAATCCAAACCCTTCGGTGCTGCCAGTAGAACCCGATGGCCAGACCGATCACGAAAATCACCGCACCGGTGAAAATGATCGGTGTTCCCTTCTGCTGGCGAACGATCAGCCCCGACTGGTTGACGGTTTGAATCTTTGCCAGTTCGATTTCGTACCGGTTCTCCTTTTGAACCTCATCCATGTTCGTGCCGGCGATCACCCAGGATTTCTCCGGCTCCTTCAGCTCGGGTGTTTTCAGCTCAAACACGAAGGCCGGCCGGTTGGGCTCCTCCGAAAGGGTGATCGGGCGGTTCTCTTCCATCGCAAAGTCAGGGAAATACTCCAAAATGCGCACTTCGGCACCACCGGGCAAACGGTAGGACTTGCGGAATTTCGGATTATCGAGATCCACCGTGAAGCTTCCGATGGTTTTTCCCGTCTTCCTGTCCCNGACGGACAATTCGAGTCCCTTCAANTTGGTTTGAAAGTCGGATTGAAACAGCTCAACGTCCTGATACTTCAGCGGATGGTTCACCCGGATCGTTTGGCGGTGAACCGGCTCCAATTCGCCGGTCTCCGGATCCTTTGTAAACAGCACCGCCTTCGTCTCATACTGCTTGACCACGGGCTGTCCGCTTCCGGCCGCATCCGGAGGCAATTCCTCCGGATCGTAAAACACCACGGAAGCCGCCTCGTTTTTGACATAATAGGGGGTTTGGGGAACCGGCTTGGTCTCCCCTTCCCGTACGAACACAAACTCGTTCAGATAGAAACCCGGGACCCTGAGCAGCAGAATCCCGATCAAAAAGATGATCAGTCCGACGTGGTTGATATAGGGTCCCCAACGGCTGAAGCGCCCCTTTTCCGCCAGCAGGGCAGCCCCTTCCCGGCGAATGTGGTATCGCTTCCGGGAAAGCCTTTCCGCCAACCGGTCCATCAGGGCGATTCCTTCCTTCTCCGTCATCTCCCGCTGCGCATGGATCCGCTGACGCGTGAGAAAGATGGGATCCTTCGTCACCCGCTGATTCTTCAAAGCCCGATACAGAGGGACCACCCGATCCAAGCTGCAAACCACCAGGGACACTCCGATCAGGCCGATCAGCAGGCGGAAGGGCCAGGAGGAATACAGGTCGGACAAGCCCAATTTATAATAAATCTCCCCCACCACCCCGTACTGTTGCGGATAATACACATCGGGACGGGCGGAGGGGATGTACTGCTCCTGGGGAAGAATCGTTCCCAAGATGGATACCGCCAAGGTAATCAGGATCAGCGCGACCGCCACCTTGACCGAGGAGAAGAAACCCCAAACTTTGTCGATCAGCCCGCGATTCCGCGTCTGGGAACGCCGCGCCGCTCCCTCATAGCGCATATCCAGCGACCGGGTTTCTTGTCCGTCTTTTTCATCGAGGGGCTTGCCGCAGGACTCGCACAATACCGTGCCAAAGGGATTGGTGTGCCCGCATTCGCATTTTGTGTTATCCAACGCTCCCACCCCCCGCTTCCTCCGCGCCCTCGGCATGGTGCCGACCCTCTCCCGACCGGGACATTTTGGGAAAAGGCGCCTTTACGATCCATTATATCTCAGGGGGGAAACGAGACTAAAAAATCATTTTGAAGATTGTTTGAAAGATGAGCGAAGGCGCTCAATCTCCTCTCGGGTGAGCTCCCGATAAGTCCCCGGGGAAAGACCCTTCAGGGTTACAAAGGCAAAACGCGTCCGAATCAAACGGCGGACCGGATGGCCCACCGCCTCGCACATCCGGCGGACGATCCGATTCCGTCCTTCGTGAATCACGAGCTCCAGGACGGTATGCTCCTTTCCCCGACGAATCCGACGCACTTTGGCGGGGGCTGTCCATCCGTCCTCCAGCCGGACCCCTCCTCTCAGCCTCTCCAACGCCTCTTCGGTCGGATCCCCCTGGACGGTGGCGCGATACCATTTTTCCACCCCATACCGGGGATGCATCAGGAGATTCGCCAGATCCCCGTCATTGGTGACGAGCAGGAGACCTTCGGTGTCATAATCCAGCCTTCCCACCGGAAACACCCGCTCGGGGATGTCCCGGAAGTAATCGGCCACCACCGGCCTCCCCCGGGGATCCGACATGCTGGTAATCACCCCCCGGGGCTTGTAAAAGGCAAAAAGCCGCATCCGCGGCAAACGGATCGGCTTCCCTCCAACCTCGATCCTGTCCCGGAGCGGGTCCACCTTCACGCCCAGCGTGGTGACCGTCTCCCCGTTCACCTTCACCTGACCCTGGAGGATCAGCTCCTCGCTCTTCCGACGGGACGCAACTCCCGCTCGGGCGATGACCTTCTGCAGCCGTTCCATCTTCTCACCTCATCCTCATCTTAGCCAATCCCGATGAGAATGACAAATCAGCCGCCGAAGACCAGCGTCACGATCAGCCAGGATGCCAGAAAGCCGGCCAAATCGGCCAGGAGTCCCACCTTTACCGCGTACAGGGAGCGTCGGATACCCACCGCGCCGAAGTACACCGTCAATACGTACAGGGTGGTGTCGGTGCTTCCCTGCATCGTCGATACCAGCCTGCCCAAATATGAATCCGGGCCGTGGGCGCGAAAAATGCTCTCCACGAAGGCAAGGGATCCGGCGCCCGAGATGGGGCGGAGCAGGGCCAGGGGAAAAGCCTCTTCGGGAAAATGGAACAAAGAGAGAACCGGCTGAAAAAGCTGCAGGTAAAACTGCATCGCCCCCGTTTCCCGGAAGATGGAAACGGCCACCATCATCCCCACCAGGTGGGGAATGATCTGCACGGCGGTGGGAAAGCCCTCCTTTGCCCCCTCGACGAAACTCTCATAAACCGGAACCTTGCGAAAATAGGCGGCGTAAAGAGGGATGAAGACAATGATCGCCGGTATCATCATCTTGGAGATCCAATTGATCCATTCCAATTTCCTTCACCCCTCCCGACGGCCCCTTATTCCATTCGCCCACGAAAATACCTGGCCCGGAACCAACGATCCAACAGGATGGCCACCAGGGTGGAACACAACGTGGCCAGCAGAGTGGTGCCGATGATTTCCGTCGGATCCGCCGATCCGTATTTCATCCTGAGTCCGATGATGGTCGTGGGAATCAGAGTGAAGCCGGAGGTGTTCAGGGCGAGCAGCGTGCACATCGCCGGGGACGCCGTCTTCGAATCGGGGTTCATCTTTTTCAGTTCCTCCATCGCCTTGATGCCCATGGGGGTTGCCGCGTTTCCCAGTCCGAACAGATTGGCGCTGATGTTGCTCAGGATGTATCCCATGGCCGGGTGGTTCGGAGGGACCGACGGAAACAAAAAACGGACCACGGGGCGGAGCAGCCGGGCCAGTTTCTCCAGCAGACCGGCGTCCTGAGCGATTCGCATCATGCCCATCCAGAAGACGAGAATGCTGATCAAACCGATGCAGACCGCCACCGCTTCCTTCGCCCCCGTCAGCGCCGCCCGGGTCACCAGCTCCACCCGGCCCTGAGCCACGGCGGCCACAACGCCGCTCAATATCATCCAAAACCAGATATGATTGACCAAGGACTCAACCCCCTCTGCCAAAAACATACTGCAACACGGAAGGCAAGAGGCGCCATACCGATGGTTCTTCTCCGTACCGCGTCAAAAGGGGCACCGTCCCGATCAATTCGTCCCCCAGATAGATGCGAACATTGCCCACCATCTTCCCTTCCCGTCCCACCCGGTCCAACGGATGCGTCACCACCGGCTCCAGCCGGATTTGCTGCCGTTCGTCCTCGCTCAGGGGATAGACGAATTCCGATGCCGCCACCGCCTGAAGCACGCGGCCCTCCTCATCCGCCACGCGTGCCCAATCGAATGCTTGCCCCTTTTTCACCAACTGAACGGGAGAAAACTCTTGAAATCCGAACTCAAACAAGCGCATTGAATCATTCCAGTCGTCCGGTGCATTCAGGGTGACGCTGACCAGGCGGCGGCCGTCCCGGTTCGCCGAGGAAACCAGCGTCCGCCGCGCCTTTTTGGTGTACCCGGTTTTCACACCGTCCGCCCACCGGTAAAAGCGGAGCATCTTGTTTTTGTTGTACCACTTGCGGTGCCACTTCTCCCCCGGCCANGGGACGGTTTTCACCTCCGTCGACACGATCTCACGAAACACGGGATTTTTCATGGCGTACGCGGCCAGCCNGGCCAANTCGGCGGCCGTCGAATAATGGTCCGGATGATCCAACCCGTGGGGGTTGGCGAAATGAGTGTCGGACAAGCCCAGATATTCCGCCTTTTCATTCATCATGTAGACAAAGCCCTCCACCGATCCGCCCACATGTTCGGCAATCGCCACCGCCGCATCGTTTCCGGACCGGAGCATCAGCCCGTACAGCAGGTGCTCGAGGGGAATCCGCTCGCCCGCCTTCAAATAAATGGAGGAGCCCTCCACCCCTTCGGCCCGGGAAGAGACCGTCACCTTCTCGGACAAATTTCCGTGTTCGATGGCCACAATCGCGGTCATGATCTTGGTCACGCTGGCAATGGGCATGCGGCGGTGCGCATCTTTCTCATACAACAGCCGGCCCGAGGCCACATCCAAAAGCGCCGCCGATCGGGCGCTCACCTCCGGTCCGGGAGGAGCGGCCGCCGATGCCGCATGGAACGCCAGGGGCAGCACCAGGACCAGGACCATCATCCAGCGAATCGATGTGAGACGCATTCCATCCTCCACCCCAGCCTGGACTTTGTACATGTATATGCCGGGCCAGTCCGGTTATGAAACACAAAAAAACCGCCCCCAGAAGGGACGGACAGGCCGGCGAAAAACGAACGGACCGATTTTCCTCCCTGCGGGGAATCGGTCCTTTCCGTGACGCGGAATCTCAAATGTCCATGCGGGGTTGTTCTTCCGAACGCTTCTTTCCCCGGACGGCTCCTTGCAGTCGCTCCATCAATCCCGGGGCAAAATCGATCAAACGGTCGAGGAGGTGGGTCTGTCCGTCCAGGTTGAGCAGGCGGATTCCCTTTTCACCCACTACGAGGAAGGCCACCGGCGTGATCGACACCCCTCCCCCGCTCCCGCCGCCGAAGGGGAAATCGGCTCCCATTTCCTTTCCGTGCTTCTCTTCATCCAATTGCCGTTTCCTCTTATCCGAATCGTCCATCGTAAAATCCGTCCCCCCGGCCGCATAACCGAAACCGACGCGGGACACGGGAATGATGATGCTGCCGTCCGGAGTTTCCACCGGATCCCCGACGATCGTGTTCACATCGACCATCTCTTTCAGATTTTCCATCGCCGTAGTCATCAGGCCCTGAAGGGGGTGTTCCGCCATGTCCCCTCACTCCCTTTGCGCATATTTAGATACAGGCGAGTGACGGCAAGTATAAGATGCCCCAAGCGAAACCGGACTATGCAGAGCAGTTTGGACTCAAGGCGCTTTGCCTCGAAGGAAGGGCGGACATTCAACGCGGGAGGGCGCTCCCACCGCACATGCCTTCCCGCCACCGAAACGAACGTCGTCTTGATCGCCCAGGCCAATCCCGTGAGCACTCCCGTCTCGGCGGCGTCACCCGTTCCGATGGTGGTGGCCCATTCCAACCGTTCGCAGGTGACATGCCTCAAAAAGCGGCGCATCGTGTCATTCAGATTGCGCACGCCCCTCCTGAGAACCCGAAAGCGCTTTTGGGACCGGAGAATCGTTTCCGGGGTGATCCTGCGCTTCTTGACGGTGAGGGTTTTCCCTTTTCCGGTTCGCAACTCCTGGCGGACGGCGAGATCTCCCCGCTCCGTCCTTTTCAACAGGGGAACGGAATAGTGAAAGCGAACCAACCCCCCGATCCAGCGAACAGTCACTCCCAGCTCATCGTCGGTCCCTTCCCTGCGGTATTGAAACCGGATCGACAACGTGGTAAAGGGGATGAGGATCAAAAGAACCAGCAATATGAAAAAAATCCACCCGAGGACATGCATGCCCAACACCTTCCGATTCAGAAATATTTTTGGCAAAGGCAAGCCGGATCATGCAACAAAAAAACCGCCTTTCCCGAAGTTTCGGGAAAGGCGGGCTCACTTCCCGCTGTCAGCGGGCACAATCTCTTTCTCCGATTCGCTTCTTTCCTTCGGTTCCACACCCAACCGAAGGTAAAGATCTCGCCGTTTTTCCTCCCATTCCATCCAGTCGAGGACGGTGTCGGGCAGCGGCAATTCCTCGATGTGTTTCAATCCAAAATACTCCAGAAACTCCCGCGTCGTTCCGTACAGAATGGGGCGCCCCACCCCCTCGGCCCGTCCCACCTCCTTCACCAACCCCTTCCGCTGCAGGGATTGAATCGTCTTGTCGCACTTCACCCCGCGGATCTCCTCAATCTCCGCCCGGGTGATCGGCTGGCGGTAGGCGATGATGGCCAGGGTCTCCAGCGCCGCCCGGCTCAGTTGGGATCGGTTGGGGCTTCGGGCCATTCGCTCGAAATAGGGGGCGAACTCCGGCAACGTGGTCAACTGAAACACCTTGGCCACTTCCACGATCTGCAGCCCCCGCCCCGCTTCCTTCCATTCCTCCTGCATCCTCCGGACCGTGTCCAACACCGTTTGAACATCCACCTCGAGAATTTCCGCCAGTTCCCGCGGATGAAGCCCTTCATCCCCCGCGGCAAACAGAAGCCCTTCGATCACCGCCCGCATTTCACGCTCGTTCAATGGAGCCCTTCCCCCTTCTCTCCGACGGCTACGATGATGATTTCATCGAACAGCTGCTCCTGGCGGCAGATCACCCGTTTCATCTTCATCAGTTCCAACAGGGCGAGAAAGGTGGTGACGATTTGCTCCCGGGTCGCCTTCCGCCGAAGGAGGCGGGAAAAGCGGACCGTCCCGCCGTTTTCCGAAAGAAGATGTAGCAATTCCTCCATGCGGTCGCCGACGGAAATCTCCTCCCGCACGATGCGGGTGATGGGCGGCTCTCTCCTGCGGTCGGACAACACCTCGACAAAGGCCTGGAACAGGTCGTCGGGAGTCAGGTTGCCGACGGGGTTTTCCTCCTGGGCATAGGCGGAAAGATCGGCCGGCGGCCTCGTGTACACCCGACTTCTCCGGGATTCGAATTCCCGCAGGACTTCGGCCAGCTGCTTATATTTTTTGTATTCCAAGAGCCGCTCGACCAGCTCTTCCCGGGGATCCACCTCATCCTCGCCGTCCAGCCCCTCCGCCGCCTCCTCCGGATCGGTGCGGGGAAGAAGCATGCGGCTCTTGATCGCGAGCAGGGTGGCCGCCATCACCAAAAACTCGCTCGCGATCTCCAGCTCCCATTCCCTCATGGCCGACAGATAAGCCATGTATTGGTCCGTAATGCGGGCGATGGGAACCTCGCACACATCCAACTCCGACTGTTCGATGAGGTGGAGAAGGAGATCCAGCGGTCCCTCAAAGCCCTCCAGTCTGATCGTGACATCCATTCCCTTATCCCTTCAGCTCCCGCATCAGATTCGCCATCTCAATGGCGGTGACGGCAGCCTCCCATCCTTTGTTTCCCGATTTGGTGCCTGCGCGCTCGATCGCCTGTTCAATGGTATCCACGGTAATCACTCCAAAGATGACCGGCACGCCGTTTTTCAGGGCGGCTCCGGACACTCCCTTGGCCACTTCACCGGCCACATAGTCAAAATGGGCCGTCGCCCCGCGAATCACCGCCCCCAGGGCGATCACCGCGTCATAGCGACCGNATGCGGCCATCCGGTCGGCGGCGAGGGGAATTTCAAAAGCTCCCGGAACCCATGCGATCTCCACCGCGTCTTCGGAGGCGCCGTGGCGGTACAAGGCATCCTCCGCCCCTGCCAGCAGCTTGCTGGTGATAAATTCATTGAATCGGCTGACGACGATTCCGAATCGGAGCCCCTGTCCGACCAATTTCCCTTCATATACCTTCGGCACCGAAAATCCCCTTTCCTGTCAAAGGTTGAGCATATGTCCCAATTTGGCCTTCTTCGTCCGCAGATAGTTCAAATTGTCCTCGTTGGGCGGCATCTGGATCGGCAGCACTTCGACGATCTCCAGGCCGTANCCTTTCAAGCCGGCGATTTTACGGGGATTGTTGGTCAAAAGGCGCATTTTGCGCACCCCCAAATCCCTCAGAATCTGCGCTCCGATGCCGTAATCCCGGAGATCCGGGCGAAAACCCAACTTCAGGTTGGCCTCGACGGTATCCAAACCTTTCTCCTGCAGCTCGTACGCCTTCAACTTGTTCAGGAGGCCGATCCCTCTGCCCTCCTGCCGCATGTAGAGAAGAACCCCCGTCCCCTCCCGGTCGATCTGGGACAAGGCGGCGTGCAGCTGCGGCCCGCAGTCGCAGCGATGGGAACCGAACACATCCCCGGTCAAGCATTCCGAGTGAACCCGGACCATCACCGGTTTTTCCGGATCGATCTCTCCCTTGACCAGGGCGATGTGCTCCTTGTCGTCCACGTCGTTGGCATATCCGATGGCCGTAAAATCGCCGAAATCCGTCGGAAGATGGACCGACGCAACCCGTCNCACCAGGTTCTCCTTCCGGTTCCGATATCGGATCAGATCCTGGATGGTAATGATCTTCAGGTCATACTTTTTGGCGATCTCCATCAGCTGGGGAACCCGGGCCATCGTTCCGTCTTCCTGGATGATCTCGCAGATGACCGCCGCCGGGTAGGCTCCGCACATCCGTGCCAGGTCGACGGCCGCCTCGGTATGTCCCGCCCTCCTCAGGACGCCGCCCTTTTTGGCGATCAGCGGAAAAATGTGCCCCGGACGGCGAAAGTCCTCCGGACGGGCTTCGGGATCGATCAGGGCGCGAACCGTTCTCGACCTTTCATGAGCGGAGATCCCCGTGGTCGTGCTGACGTGGTCCACGGAGACGGTAAAGGCAGTTCCGTGGTAGTCGGTGTTGTGGTGCACCATCGGAGGAAGATCCAGCTCCCGGGCGCGCTCCTCGGTGATCGGCGCGCAAACGAGCCCCCGGCCATGGGTGATCATGAAGTTGATCACCTCGGGAGTGGCCTTTTCGGCCAGAGCCACCAGGTCCCCTTCATTTTCGCGGTCCTCGTCGTCAACCACGATGACCATATTTCCCTGCATCAGTTCGTAAATCGCTTCTTCGATCGCATGAAAACCGCTCATCTTACCGCCTCCCGTCACTGGATTGCGCCTGAACGAATCCCTCCTGCTCGAGCCGCTCCAACGTCAGGCCGTCCTGTTCCCGGCCCAACAGCTTGGCCGTATATTTGGCGATCATGTCACACTCGATATTGACCCGATCACCCACCTGCGCCGCCTGCAATTGGGTAACCTCCAGCGTGTGGGGAATCACGGAGACGGTGAAGTGCCGCGCCCCCACTTCCACCAGCGTCAAACTGATCCCGTTCACAGCGACGGATCCCTTCTCCACCATCCACCTCGTCAACCGCTGAGGGACCCCGATCCGAAACAAAACGGCATTTTCATGGGGAACGCGCGCTTCAATGACGCCGGTTCCATCCACATGCCCCTGGACAAAGTGACCGCCAAACCGATCGCCGGCAGCCAAGGCGCGCTCCAGGTTGACNGGGGATCCGATCCCCAGTTCCCCCAGATTGGTCCGGCTCATCGTTTCCGGCATCACGTCCGCGGAAAAGGATTCGTCGCTGAAACGGGTCACCGTGAGGCACACCCCGTTGACGGCGATGCTGTCGCCGATCCGAACATCNTCCAAAACCCGNCGGCAGGCGATTTCCAATTCCATCGCCATGCCCCGGCGGTTCATGCNCCGGATGCGCCCCACTTCCTCTACGATTCCTGTGAACATGTTTCCGACCCCCGATCCTCCGGATACACCGGGTACCCTGTGATGCATACATCCTCCCCGAATCGTTCCACTGACACATCCCGCAGGGCAATCGAATCAGCCATCTTCTCGGCGCCGACTCCCCCGACGGCGGAGGGGGNGTCGCATCCCCCCACCCATTTTGGAGCGATGAAGGCCACCGCCTTTTGCACCCATCTGCCCTCGAGAAGAGAGGCGTTCAATTCACTGCCCCCCTCCGCGAGAACGGAGAGAATCCCCCGTTTGCCCAGGATATCGAACACCGCGCGCAGATCCACCCGCGGGCCTTCTCCCGCGACGATCACCTCAACTCCGCGCTCCCGAAGGCGCCTTTCCTTGTCGCGATCCCCCTGTTCGGTGCAAAAAACCCAGGTGGGAGCTTCCGACACGTCAGTCACCGGCGTGTCCAGAGGGATGCGCAGACGGCTGTCCACCACCACCCGGAGCGGGTTTCTCCCTCCCTCGGGCAGCCGGACCGTCAGGCGCGGTCGGTCCGCCAGGACCGTTCCGATCGCCACCATGACGGCATCATGCTCCCTCCGCAGGCGGTGGACATACCGGCGGGCTTCCTCCCCGGTCACCCACCGGCTGTCTCCCGTGCGCGTGGCGATCTTTCCGTCCAGCGTGGCGGCGGTTTTCATGGTCACGAAGGGACGGCCGTGGAGGCGGTGGTGAACGTAGGCCTCATTCAACTTTCTGGCTTCGTCCTCCAGCACCCCGGTGATCACCTCGATCCCCGCCTGACGGAGACGCTCAATCCCTTNGCCCGAAACGAGGGGTTCGGGATCCGCCATGCCCACTACCACGCGGCGGACGCCCTCNNCGATGATCCGCTCGGTGCAAGGGGGGGTGCGACCGTAATGATTGCAAGGCTCCAGCGTCACGTAAAGGGTGNCCCCCTTCGCTTCCGGCCCGGCCATGTTCAAAGCGTGCACCTCGGCGTGCGGTGTGCCCGCCCGGAGATGGGCACCGAACCCGAGGAGTCTCCCCTCCTTCACGACAACCGCGCCCACCATCGGATTGGGGGCGGTTTGACCCCGGCCCGTTTCGGCCAAGCGAAGGGCCAAACGCATCCACTCTTCATGCAAATTCATCGCCATCTCCTTTGACCGCAAGTTTCGGCCGTTGGCCGTCCCAAATAAGAAAGGCCCCGCTTCGGGGCCGGAAGTTTGTGAAAGGAATAACATATACGGGTCTGACCAAGGCATNACGAAAGAAGCCCTTATCCGCCCGGAAATGGTCGAGACGGAAAAGGGTAGACCCGTCCCTTTCATCCTTCTCCCATCCAGACTGTCACTGTCGGCCCCGGAGTCTCACCGAGTCCACCGCAAACGCGGGTCACGGGCTGAGGCGGCTTTGCCGCCAACACCGCCGGTCGGGAATTTCACCCTGCCCCGAAGGATTTGATCAAGGGATCAATCGATTCGGTTTTCTTTTAATGAGTATACCGCAACCGTCGGGTAAAGTCCATTCCTTTCCGGATCAGCGAAGGGTCGCCGCCGGATCGCCGATCCGCTCCGGATGTCTCTCCTTCCGCTTCCAGGGAAGGCCGACGCGCATGCAGAGGTAGCTCACTGCCGTGAAATAAGCGCATACGAATGTCGCGTGCAACAGGGCCAGAATCAGCTGAATGTTGGTAAACACCACCGCCGCGCCGNTCAGGGCCTGGAGGATCAAAAGCCAGAGCGCGACCCATCCCGCTTTGTACAAATCGCGGTACTGTTCGCGGCGCTCCCGGTAAAGCCGGACGATCACCCACAGGAGCCAAGCGGTAAAGATCAGGCAAAGCCCCGAGGCGTAACGATGCAACAACTGGATGCCCGCNTGGCTGAAGAAATCGGGAAGCAAATGCCCTCCGCACAGGGGCCAGGAATTTCCGCAACCCATCATGGAGCCCGTATGTCGCACGTAAGCGCCGGTGTAAACCACGAGATACGTGTAGACGGCAAGCCCCCAGATCGCGTAGCTCAGCCGCTGGGAGACCGGAACGGTCAACAACCTGCGATCCTCCGTCCGGCCGGCCTGGGAGATGTAAACGGCGAGCAACGCCACACTGGCGAAGGACAACAAAGAGAAGCCGAAATGAAGCGCCATCACCGCATCGGACTGATCCCAGACGACGGCCGCAGCCCCGAGCAATCCCTGCAGCACGATGAAAAAGACGCCGCTTGAGGCCAAAAGCCGGATGATCCCGTCTTTTCGAAAACTGCGCCACGCCCAAACGGCCAGGATCACCACCATCAGGCCGACCAAGGCGGAAACGATCCGGTGGCTGTACTCGATCACGGTTTCGACCGTGGCGTAGGTGGGAAAGATCTCCCCGTTGCAGAAAGGCCACGTGTTTCCGCAGCCGTCTTCGGAGCCGGTCTTGGTGACCAGAGCGCCCATGAGAACGATCAAGTAAAGGCCTGCAGCGGTCACNAGAGCAAAGGGCCGAAGCCACCGCATGTCTCGAACCCCCTTTTGTCAATCCTTCATTCATCTTACCACAGAAGCTTCCGCACCAGCCGATGGAGGGGCGCTTCGACACAAAGTGGACAAAATCGGCCCGCGAGATGGTGACCTATTGCGCTGACCAAGGCTTTTCACCGCACCTTCAGGGCGGGGCCTCCGCTCACCGGGTTCGCCCGCAGGCGATCGGGAATGCGATCCTTGCCGGTGAGATCTTCCAGGGTCTCCCGCTCAACCACCAGATCCGCTTCCCCGTTCCGCACGAAAACCACCGCCGGACGGCGGTTCCGGTTGTAATTGTTGGCCATGGAATAGGTGTAGGCGCCGGTGCAGCTGACGGCCAGGATATCTCCCGTCCGCACGGGAGGGAGCTTCAAGTCCCAAATTAACATATCCCCCGACTCGCAGCATTTCCCGGCAATTGAAACGGTTTCCTCCGGCGTTTCCAGGGCCCGGTTGGCGAGCATCGCCTCATATTGCGCCTGGTACAGGGCGGGACGCAGATTGTCGGTCATTCCGCCGTCCACGGATACGTACTTGCGAATGCCCGGCACTTCCTTCACCGTTCCGACCGTGTACAAAGTGGTTCCGGCCTCCCCCACGATGCTGCGGCCCGGCTCCACCCAGATTTCGGGCAGGGGCAAGCCTTCAAAGCTGTTCCGGACGGCATCGGCGATCGCCTCCACATATTCCTCCGGCGAGAGGGGCTGATCCTTTTCGACGTATCGGATGCCGAATCCCCCGCCCGCGTTGAAAATGCGGGGCAGATAACCGAACCGGTCCCGCAACTCCTTCGCCAAAGCCGCCATCTTCCCGACAGCCAACTTGTAACCGCCGGTTCCGAAAATCTGCGAACCGATGTGGCAGTGAAAGCCCTCCAGGATCAAATGGCGGGCTTGGAGCGCCTCCTTCACCGCCCGGATCGCCTGGCCGCTCGACAGGCCGAACCCGAACCGCGAATCCTCCTGGCCGGTCTGGATATATTGATGGGTGCTCACCTCCACCCCCGGCGTCACCCGGAGCAGGATCCGCGGGCGCACTCCCTTTTCCCCGGCAATTCGGTCCAGCATCGACAGTTCGGTAAAATTGTCCACGATAAACAGGCCGATTCCCGCGTCCAATGCCATTTCCAGCTCGAAGGGGGTTTTGTTGTTCCCGTGAAAATGGATGGATTCCGGAGGGAAGCCCGCTTTGAGCGCCGTGTAGAGTTCGCCGTCGGAAACCACATCCAGGTGCAGCCCTTCCTCTTCCGCCACCCGGCACATCGCCATCGTGCAAAAGGCCTTGCTGGCATATGCGACCTGAAAAGACAACCCCGTCTTTCGAAAGGCGTTCACGTAACGGCGCATTTGCTTCCGAATCAGCTCTTCATCCATCACGTACAGGGGGGTTCCGAACCGGCGGGCGAGCTCCACCGTATCACAGCCCCCGATTTCAAGGTGTCCGCGTTCGTTGATCCTCCCGGTACCGTGCAGGCGCATGCTTTGTCTCTCCTTCTCCCGATAGGACAAAGGCCGTCCGCTTGACCGGACGGCTGCCTTGATTTTCTCATCATTATACTTCATTTTGAAATGCTTCGTCCAAAAAAGTTTTGCCAAAGCGAACGAGACAAACCCGTCGACCGGAACAAAATCCCGTGACAGGGCGCCGACTTCCTTCCGCTGCATCTTTTTCCGCATCCGACTCCGGGACAGGACCGCCATATTCGGCGATATAACCTCGCGAATTCGTTATTTTCGCCCGGACGCCGACGGTCCTGTCCGTCTGAATCGTAACAGTCCGCTATTTTCGGTTTTTCTCGCTGAAGGCCAAAATCAGCTCCACCGCCTTCCGGGTTACCGGCGCACCCCGCTTCACGTCATCGAACCGATCCATTTTCCCGACATCGCC
>JGI1652J44930_10000217_pt1 | contig 23250 bp, 24 predicted proteins | sample NewIslsDNAsample_FD_44930 | JGI IMG/M metagenome (IMG submission 44930)
TTTTTTGGGAATTTAATTTGATTTTATCAAAAAAACGTCAACATGATAAACTCATCCAAGTCCCGGTTGTATGATAAGCAACAAAGATGTTATGATTTATTTATTGATTCTGGAAACTTTTTTATTTACATACGATTGCAAGACCAGTTTCTCGAATGTCAGCTTTTTAGGGGGTGTCATCTTGGCTGAACAGGAAAAAAATAAAATAGAAGTCAAAATTTATGGGTCCACCTATAAACTGGTAGGTCCCGAATCCATCGGCCACTTGCGGCTGGTCGCTTCCATAGTGGATGATAAAATGCGGGAAATCAAAGCTCATAACCAATCCCTTGATACGACGCAATTAGCAGTCCTGACAGCGGTGAATACGGTCCATGAATTATTAAAGCTGAAAGAAGAAGTAGAGAGATTGGAAGAAGAATTGAAAAAATTGAAGGGTTGAACTGCATGTTGGATATTATTTTGATTGTTATTTTTGCCATTAGCTTGTTGATCGGAATAAAACGCGGTTTTATCTTGCAGGCCATTAACCTTGTCGGTTTTTTTGTGGCATTGATTGTGGCTTTTATTTATTATAAACCTCTCGCGGAAAAGTTTATGTTATGGATTCCTTATCCGGGGCTGGAACCGGATTCTTCTCTTACGCTGATGCTTGATGCATTGGATGTGGACCGGACTTTTTACCGCATTATCGCTTTTGCGGTCATTTTCTTTGTAGTAAAGCTTGCGATGCAAATTGTGGCTTCGGCATTTGATTTTTTAACATTTTTGCCTGTTTTGAAGTCTTTTAACCGCTTGTTGGGTGGATTGCTGTGCTTTGTGGAATTTTATTTCATTCTTTTCATTCTGCTATATGTGATGGCACTTTTGCCGATTGATACCGTTCAGGAATATATGGGAAGCTCCATTGTGGCCAATCTGATGCTCGAGCATACGCCGGTTGTGACCCAATTGTTCCAAAAGCTGTGGTACATTTATCTGGAAAATCAATAAGCAAATAAGGGTTCAAAAGTATCTTCCGGGCTGCGATGGAGATACTTTTTTGCAGTTTAATAAAGCAATAAAGGTGGGAAACTGTTGAATAAAAAAACCGTTGTTCGTACATTGGAAAAGATCGCGTTGTATTTGGAACTGAAAGGGGAAAACCCGTTCAAAGTATCGGCCTTCCGAAAAGCGGCGAATGCATTGGAACTGGATGAGCGGAGCCTTGATGAGATTGACGATTATACGAAAATCAAAGGGATCGGAAAGGGTACGGGGGCGGTCATCGAAGAATTAATCCGGACAGGCGAATCACAGCAATTAAAGGAATTGGAACAACAAGTGCCGAAAGGATTGATTCCCCTTTTGAAAATACCGGGGCTTGGCGGAAAAAAGCTGGCAAAGCTGTATCATGAACTGGGTGTGGATAGCGCTGAATCTTTAAGGGAAGCGTGTGAATCAAAGAAAATCCGATCGCTTCCGGGATTTGGGCCGAAAACGGAAGAAAAAATTTTAAAAGAGCTGGAACGTTTCGGGGAGAAAAAAGAACGGCTCCCCATCTGGTATCTTGAATCGGTTGTGCAAGAAATCGAAACCCTTCTTTCATCCATTCAGGAGATTGAACGCTTTTCTGTTGCAGGGAGCTTTCGCAGGGTCAACGAAACGAGCAAAGATCTGGATTTCGTGATTGCGACGAAGCATCCTGAAATCGTAAAGGAACAGTTGTTAAACCGACTGGCCGTCAAAGAAATTGCCGGCAGCGGGGAGACGAAAGTTTCGGTTGTGCTTGATTTGGACGAGCTTGTCAGCGTCGATTTCCGCCTGGTGTCGAATAATGAATATATTACGGCCCTCCATCACTTTACCGGTTCCAAGGAGCACAATGTCCGTATGCGGCAGTTGGCGAAGGAACAGGGCAAAAAGATCAGCGAATATGGAGTGGAGCAAGCGGATGGGCAAGTGATGACTTTCCAATCGGAAGAAGATTTTTTTGCCCATTTCGGCCTTCCTTATATTCCGCCGGCAGTACGGGAAACGGGGCAGGAACTGGACCGGTTGGATGAACTGGACCGGCTGGTTGCAATCGAAGATATCAAAGCGGATTTACATATGCATACGACTTTTTCCGACGGCGCCCATTCCGTGCAGGAAATGGGGGAAGCTTTAATCGGGAGAGGATATCAATTCGGAGCCATCACAGACCATTCGCAATCTTTGAAAGTGGCCAATGGATTGACACCCGAAAGGCTTAAAAAGCAGCGGGCAGAAATTGAAGCTTTTAATGAATCCCATCCAGGATTCACACTGTTTGCAGGAACGGAAATGGACATTTTGCCGGATGGCTCCCTTGATTATGACGACGATGTATTGAAAGAATTGGATTTTGTCATTGCTTCGATCCACACAAGCTTTTCGCAGCCGCAGGAAAAAATCATGGAACGTTTATTCAATGCTATTACAAACCCTCATGTTCACATGATCGCGCATCCAACGGGGCGCATCATCAGCCAGCGGGAAGGCTATCATCCGGATGTGGAACAATTGATTTATTGGGCCAAAGAGTACGGAAAAATTTTGGAGTTAAATGCGAGCCCCTACCGGCTTGATTTATGTGTGGAACATTTAAAACTGGCAATGGAACTTGGAGTGCCGATTGCGATCAATACCGATGCCCACGCCATTGAACAGCTTGATTATATGGCAATCGGAACAATGTATGCCCAAAAAGCGTGGCTGAAAAAAGAGCTGGTTGTCAATACATGGAGCGTGGAACAATTTAAGGAATTCATCCGGAAAAATAAATAATCATACGCATACAGACAGGAGTGTTCAGAGTGATTGCTGAACGAGCATTAAAAACCCTTGAGTTTGATAAAGTACGTGCCCAGGTGGCCGAATTTTGCACCTCTTCCCTTGGAAAGCAACAAATTGAAAAGCTTGTGCCGGAAACGGATTTCGAGAAAGTGGGAGAACTGTTGAAAGAGATGGATGAAGGGCTCGCCATATTACGCGTCAAAGGGCATGTGCCAATGGGAGGGATTTTCGACATCCGTCCCCATGTGAAAAGGGCCCAAATCGGAGGCATGCTCAGCGCGATGGAATTGATGGAGATTTCAAGCACCATCAGGGCAAGCCGAATTTTGAGGAATTTTATTGAGGAGATAGAAGAAAAAGAAGAAATTCAAATACCGCATTTTATTGAACGGAAAAATCAATTGCCGGTCTTGACCGCTTTGCAGCATGAAATTGATGAATGCATCGACGAAAATGGGGCTGTGCTTGATTCTGCCAGCGTGGAATTAAGAAACATCAGACAGCAATTGCGTTCAGCGGAGGCAAGGGTCCGCCAAAAATTGGACAGCCTGGTGCGGGGACCCGGCGCGGCCAAAATGCTTTCGGATACCATCATCACGATCCGGAACGACCGCTATGTAATACCGGTAAAACAAGAATATCGAAGCTACTACGGCGGAATTGTGCATGATCAGTCTTCTTCGGGCCAGACATTATTTATAGAACCGGAATCGGTTGTTCAAATCAACAATGAAATTCAACGCTTAAAGGTACGGGAAAAGGCGGAAATTGAAAAGATTTTGTCCGCCCTTTCGGCAAAAGTGCGGGAAGCGGCAAGCGACTTGCTAGTTCTTGTGAACATATTAGGGGATATCGATGCCATTTTGGCCAAGGCGAAGTACGGTGCCAAAAATAAATGCACGAAGCCAGCTGTCAATAATGAAGGTTACTTGCGCTTGATCCAGGCAAGACACCCGTTGATTCCCATCGAAAAAGCGGTGCCGAATACGATTGAATTTGGCAGGGAAATTACGGCCATTGTCATCACCGGTCCGAATACAGGAGGGAAGACCGTTACTTTAAAGACGGTTGGATTATGTACATTGATGGCGCAAGCGGGGTTGCCCATACCGGCATCGGATGGCTCTGAACTCTCCGTTTTCCGTCAAGTATTCGCTGATATCGGGGATGAACAATCCATCGAGCAATCATTGTCCACCTTCTCTTCCCATATGGTGAACATTGTAGGCATATTAAACCAATTTGATGAGCATTCCTTAATTTTATTTGACGAGCTTGGCGCAGGTACGGATCCACAAGAAGGAGCGGCGCTTGCCATTTCCATTCTGGATGAAGTGGTGGGGCGCGGAGCCCGCGTTATGGCGACGACCCACTATCCTGAGCTGAAAGCTTATGCCTATAACCGGAAAGGGGTCATCAATGCCAGTGTGGAATTCGATATTGAGACGTTGAGCCCCACTTACCGCCTGTTGATTGGCGTTCCCGGCCGTTCCAATGCATTTGAAATATCAAAAAGGCTTGGTTTGAAGGATTCCATTATTAACCGGGCGAAATCTTTCACGGGAACTGACCGCCGGGAAGTGGAATCAATGATTGCTTCCCTTGAAGAAAGCAGAAGAAAAGCGGAACAGGATGCGGAAGAAGCACATGAAATATTGCTGGAAGCCCAGAAATTGCATGACGAGCTGGAAGAGAAGCTGAATGAATGGAATATAAAAAAAGAAAGTCTTGAGAACAAGGCAAAAGAGAAAGCGCGGCACATTATCGAAAACGCCAAGAAAGAGGCGGAACAGATCATCAAAGAATTGCGGGAAATGCAACAGAATGCAAACCGGGTGATCAAGGAACATGAGCTGATTGAAGCGAAAAAGCGGTTGGAAGACATTCTTCCGGAAGAAAATCCAATCCTGAAAAAACAGGCCAAAATCCGTGAGCGGGCGCAAAACCTCCAGCCGGGGGATGAAGTGAAAGTGTTAAGCTTCGGACAAAAAGGAACGCTCATCGAAAAAGCATCAGAGCATGAGTGGGTTGTGCAAATTGGCATGCTGAAAATGAAAATCGATGAATCGGATTTGGAGTATGTCGCACCGGAAAAAGAAAAACAGGCCGTGAAGCTGACAACGGTGAAAAACCGCAATCCTCATGTCAAGTGGGAATTGGATTTGCGGGGCGAGCGGCTGGAAGATGCAATTTTAAAAACCGAAAAGTATCTTGATGACGCCCTACTTGCCAATTACAGCCGCGTCACGATTATACATGGAAAAGGGACAGGCGCTTTGCGCCAAGGAATTCATGAATATTTGAGAAAACATAAACGGGTGCGTTCATTCCGGTTGGGCGAAGCTGGTGAAGGTGGCCTGGGAGTAACGATTGTGGAACTAAAATAAAAGGGGATGGTGAATGTGGNTTCAAATTTCTGGAAACATCCTTTGGTCGAAACAGCGGGTTATTTCAGTGTGGTCGTATTGTGTTTGGTGCTCGCGATGGTATTGTTCGAAGTTGTAACGAAATATAAAAACTGGGAAGAAATTAAGAAAGGAAATGTGGCTGTCGCTTTGGCGACAGGGGGGAAAATTTTGGGTGTCTGCAATATTTTCCGCTATTCCATTGAAAGGCATAACACATTTTTTGAAATGATCGGTTGGGGGTTATATGGTTTCTTTTTGTTGATCATCGCTTATTTTTTATATGAATTTTTAACACCCCAATTCAATATCGACAAGGAAATTGAGGAGGACAACCGGTCCGTCGGATTGATTTCGTTCACCATTTCGCTAGGGCTTTCCTTCGTCATCGGCGCCAGCATCTCATAGGAGGTTTTTATGGAAAAGCTAGCAAAAGTGTTGATTGTCATAGCCGTACTATTTTTTGCCATAGGAATTTATTATTTGATTGCAAAATAAAGGTTATTTTTGTTTTTTAAACAGTGGAGGAGACGCAAATATGTGTTTCCACCCTTTTTTTGCTGTTTAACGGCATTGAATAATTATTTCAAAATAATAAATAATGCAATTTTACGACATAAAACGACATAGAAAACGCCGCTGAAATTATTGAATGAAAAAGAAAATAATAGAATAATAGAGAAAAATATTTATAATTTTAAAAAAATAGTTTGAAAGTGCAATCCTTTTCAATTATAATAAATGATAACAATTGTAAGAAAATTTTCACTTTTTAAGCAAAGGGGGATGTGTGGATGTCAAATAAGGTGTGGCTTAAGCATTATCCTGCTGAGATACCGCATACATTGGAATATGAAGAAATTCCCGTCCAAACTTTTTTGACAAGGGCTTACCGGAAGAACCAAAATAAAATTGCCATCCATTTTATGGGAAGGGAATTGGATTACCGGGAACTGTATGAATCGGCATTGAAATTTGCGAATTACTTGCGTTCATTAGGGGTGGAAAAGGGCGATCGGGTGGCCATCATGTTGCCGAATTGTCCCCAGGCGGTCATCGCTTATTATGGCATTTTATATGCGGGCGGCATTGTCGTTCAGACGAATCCGCTTTATACGGAAAGGGAACTGGAATACCAGATGCAGGACTCTGAAGCAAAAGTGATATTGGCGCTGGATATTTTATATCCGCGAATTATGAAAGTGATTCGCCAGACGAAAATTGAAAACGTTATCATTACCGGGATCAAGGATTATCTTCCATTTCCGAAAAATCTTGTTTATCCGTTTATCCAAAAGAAACAATATGGTTTCAGCGTGAAAGTGGAACATCAGGGGAATACGCACTTATTTACGGAAATTATGAGGGTGGAAGAGCCGAGTCCGATTGAAGTGCCCTTCAACTTTGAAGAGGATCTCGCCCTTCTTCAATATACAGGAGGAACAACGGGCACTCCAAAAGGGGTTATGCTGACCCATAAGAACTTGATTGCCAATGCGATGATGTGCGATGCATGGCTATACAAGTGCGAGGAAGGAAAAGAAGTGGTTTTAGGTTTATTGCCTTTCTTCCATGTATACGGAATGACAACAGTGCTGATTTTAACCGTAATGAAACAAAACAAAATGATTTTGTTGCCGAAATTTGATGTGGATCAGGTGTTAAAAACCATCCATAAACAGAGGCCGACCCTTTTCCCTGGTGCGCCGACCATGTACATCGGTTTATTGAACCATCCGGATTTGAAAAAATACGATTTGTCTTCCATCAATGCTTGCATCAGCGGTTCAGCCCCGCTTCCTGTGGAAGTGCAGGAGAAATTTGAAGAAGTGACAGGAGGAAGGCTGGTGGAAGGTTACGGCCTGACGGAGACATCGCCGGTCACACACGCAAATTTCATCTGGGATAAACGGGTGATCGGTTCCATTGGGGTTCCATGGCCGGATACAGATGCGGTCATCATGAAACCGGGTGAAAATGAAATATTGCCTCCGGGAGAAATAGGGGAAATTGCCGTACGCGGTCCGCAAGTCATGAAAGGGTATTGGAAGCGTCCGGAAGAAACTGCCCAAGTTTTTGTGGACGGATGGTTTTTGACCGGAGATTTGGGGTATATGGATGAAGAAGGTTTCTTCTATGTCGTCGACCGCAAAAAAGATGTCATCATCGCAGGCGGATTTAATATTTACCCTAGGGAAATCGAAGAAGTATTATATGAGCATGAAGCGGTCAAAGAATGTGTCGTTGCCGGGGTGCCGGACCCATATCGGGGGGAAACGGTGAAGGCATATATCGTATTAAAAGAAGGAAAAACGGTGACAGAGAAAGAGCTGGACCGATATTGCCGGCAACATTTGGCAGCGTATAAAGTGCCGCGCATCTATGAATTCAGGGATTCATTGCCTAAAACGGCGGTAGGAAAAGTATTAAGGAGAATATTGGTTGAAGAAGAGAAAATGAAGCTCAAAGAACTTCAGGCAAATTAAATATATGTAATATTGACAGAATGTTCATAAAATTATAATATGAAAATATGAATGAATAATCATTCATATTTTCATATTTTTTGGTGGTGAACATTGTGAATCGTGATAAACCGAAATACATGCAAATTATAGATGCCGCGGTGATTGCAATTGCAGAAAACGGTTATCATAAAACGCAAATCTCAAAAATTGCAAAGCAGGCCGGCGTTGCGGATGGGACTATTTACCTGTATTTCAAGAATAAAGAGGATATTTTGATTTCTTTGTTTAAAGAAAAAATGAGTGTTTTTATCGAAAGTTTGCAAGAGATCATCGAAATGGAGACAAGCGCTACGGAAAAACTATCAAAGATGATTGACAACCATTTTAAGGTGCTGGCCAACAACCGTCATCTTGCGACCGTCACCCAGCTGGAATTGCGCCAATCCAATAAAGAGTTAAGGTTAAAAATAAATGCCATTTTAAAAGAATATTTGAAGCTTCTCGATAATATATTGATAGAAGGCATGATGAATGGCGAGTTCAATCCGACGATGGATGTGAGGGTGGCAAGGCAAATGGTATTTGGCACCATCGATGAAACGATCACATCCTGGGTGATGAACGACTTTCGATATGATCTCTTAGACAATGCGCCAAAAGTCAAACACTTATTGCTCAATGGAATAAAAAACAAATAAGGGAGTGTCGTCATGGAATTTCTCAATTGGAAATTGGAAGAAGGAGTTGCAATTGTTTCCATCAATCGTCCTCCTGCCAATGCGTTGGCACAGAAACTCATCCGCGAATTGGATGAATTATTGACAGAAATTGAACAAAACAATGATGTCAGAGTTGTTCTGCTGCATGGAGAAGGACGATTCTTCTCGGCAGGCGCCGATATCAAAGAGTTTACATCGGTTTCAACGCAAGCCGAAGCGGTGGAGCTTTCAGAAAATGGACAAACTGTTTTCAACCGCATCGAGTCTTTCCCGAAACCGGTCATCGCAGCAATCCACGGGGCAGCACTGGGCGGCGGATTGGAACTTGCGATGAGCTGCCATATTCGTTATGTTGCAGAAGATGCGAAATTGGGGCTTCCTGAATTGAATCTTGGTATTATTCCTGGATTCGGAGGGACACAAAGACTTCCCCGCTATGTCGGAACGGCAAAGGCGGCTGAAATGATTTTTACAGGCGAGCCGATTTCAGGCAAAGAGGCTGTTGAATGGGGACTAGCGAATAAAGCAGTCCCGCAGGAAGAATTATTGCCGCAAGCTTTGGAGCTGGCGAAAAAGATTGCCAAAAAGAGCCCTGTTTCGTTGAAAGCCGCCATTCATGCATTGCAATATGCAAAAGCATCCTTTGAAGACGGAATCAAAGCCGAAGCCGAACAATTCGGCATCGTGTTCCAATCGGAAGATGCAAAAGAAGGAATCCAGGCATTCATTGAAAAACGTCAACCTGCATTCAGCGGAAAATAATTGATTTAGGGGGTTATCATACATGAATATTTTCGTATTAATGAAACGCACTTTCGATACAGAAGAAAAAATCGTAATTGAAAATGGCCAAATCCAGGAAGAAGGCGCTGAATTCATCATCAACCCTTATGATGAATATGCCATCGAAGAAGCAATCCAAGTAAGAGACCAGCATGGCGGCAAAGTGACGGTGATTTCCCTGGGAAGTGAAGAAGCGGAAAAACAACTCCGTACTGCCCTTGCAATGGGTGCCGACGAAGCGGTTTTAATCAATGTCGAAGATGATGTGGAAGAGCTGGATCATGCCGGCGCGGCTTATATTTTGGCTGAGTATTTGAAAGACAAAAATCCGGATTTAATTTTGGCAGGGAATGTGGCGATTGACGGCGGTTCCGGCCAAACTGGCCCTAGAGTTGCCGATCTGCTCGGCATCAATTATGTAACGACAATCACAAAATTAGAAATCGATGGAACTAACGTAAAAATTGTCCGTGATGTTGAAGGGGATTCCGAAATTATTGAAACAAGCCTGCCTCTCCTCGTGACAGCTCAACAGGGCTTAAACGAGCCAAGATATCCTTCTTTGCCGGGCATCATGAAAGCGAAGAAAAAACCGCTTGAAGAGTTGGAGCTGGATGATTTGGATATCGATGAAGACGATGTGGAACCGAAAATCGAAACAGTGGAAGTATTTTTGCCTCCAGCCAAATCTGCCGGACGCATTTTGCAAGGCGATTTAAAAGACCAAGTGAAAGAACTGGTGAACTTATTGCACACAGAAGCGAAAGTAATTTAATGGATCTAATGAATAACAGAATGGAAGCGTCATAGCCGTAGATAAAATCGATTCGTACAGTAATGGAGGGAGTACAATGTCAAAAAAAGTATTAGTATTAGGTGAAGTTCGTGACGGCGCTTTGCGCAACGTTTCTTTTGAAGCGATTGCGGCCGCGAAACAAATTTCCGATGGCGGAGAAGTGGTTGCTGCCCTTTTCGGCGACCAGGTGGCGGATCTGGCAAAAGAATTGATTGCATACGGTGCTGACCGAGCGCTCGTTGTGGAACATCCGCATTTAAAATTCTATACATCCGATGGGTACAGCCAGGCATTGCTCGCGCTAATTGAACAAGAAAAACCTGAAGGGATCGTCATCGGCCACACTGCTTTGGGAAAAGACCTGTCCCCGAAAGTGGCATCCCGCCTGCAGGCAGCATTAATTTCAGACGTTACTGAAATCGAGGGTTCAGGCGATGATGCGGTATTTGTTCGCCCGATTTATTCCGGTAAAGCATTTGAAAAAGTAAAATTCAAAGAAGGGCTTGTATTTATTACTGTTCGTCCGAACAATATCGCGCCGCTTGAAAAAGATGCAGGCCGTACAGGAGACGTCCAATCCGTTTCCGTAGATATCAAAAACTTGCGCACAATCGTGAAAGAAGTCGTCCGCAATGCCTCAACGGGTGTGGATTTATCCGAAGCGAAAGTGATCGTTTCAGGAGGACGCGGCGTGAAGTCCGCGGAAGGATTCAAACCGTTGAAAGAACTTGCGGACTTGTTGGGCGGTGCTGTAGGAGCTTCCCGTGGCGCCTGCGATGCCGGCTATTGCGATTATGCAATGCAAATAGGACAAACCGGCAAAGTCGTAACACCGGATTTGTATATTGCTTGCGGCATTTCCGGGGCGATCCAGCACTTGGCCGGCATGTCCAACTCAAAAGTGATTGTTGCCATCAACAAAGATCCGGAAGCAAATATTTTTAAGGTGGCGGATTATGGTATTGTCGGAGACTTGTTCGAAGTGGTTCCATTATTAATTGAAGAAATTAAAGCATTGAAAGTGAATGCTTAAACCGCAGAACGAAATGTTCATATATTGCCACGTCTCAATGGTTTGAGATGTGGCAGTTTTTTGTAGTATGATAAATTTCGCCGGCGGGCAAAATATCGCATATTAAGAAAGTTTGAACTTTACTGGAAGAGTTTCGAGTTCCGGAACTCTTTACTACACTTTCCATTTTCCACATGCTATACTACATAAAGATGTAATATTAAGGAGGCATTTAAATGGCAATTGTACATGCTACGGATCAAAACTTCGCGCAAGAAATTTCTTCAGGTTTGGTATTAGTAGATTTCTGGGCAAACTGGTGCGGACCATGCAAAATGATTGCACCTGTTTTGGAAGAACTTGATGCCGAAATGGGCTCGGAATTGAAAATCGTTAAAGTGGATGTAGATAACAATCCGGCGACAGCCGCAGATTATCAAATTATGTCAATTCCTTCTTTGCTTTTATTCAAAGATGGCCAGTTGGTTGCAAAAACTGTCGGATTCCAGCCAAAAGAAGCTTTGGTTGAGTTTATCAACAGCAATAAATAATATTCCGCAGAGCACATTGATATGTGCTCTTTTTTTATGCAAATATTTTTAAGGAAAAGCATCCATGCTGAATACTTCTCGCTTTTTATTGATGGATGCCTCTATAATAGAGTTAGCGAAAAATTGGTTGATGGTATGCAAGGTGATCTTTCATGAATGAAACAATCCAGTATAAATTGTCTTTGTTGCCTGAATTGCCCGGATGCTATTTAATGAAAGACAGGCAAGGAACGGTGATTTATGTAGGGAAAGCAAAAGTTTTAAGAAACAGGGTGCGCTCCTATTTTACCGGTACCCATGATGGTAAGACCCAACGCCTGGTCAGCGAAATCGAAGACTTTGAATACATCGTTACATCCAGTGATCTGGAAGCTTTAATCCTGGAACTCAACTTGATTAAACAATATGACCCGAAATATAACGTCATGTTGAAGGATGACAAAAGTTATCCTTATATAAAAATCACCAACGAAAAATATCCAAGAATCATCACGACGAGAAAGGTGAAAAAAGATAAGGCGAAATATTTCGGCCCTTATCCGAATGTTTCTGCCGCGAATGAAACAAAAAAACTATTAAACCGCATTTATCCATTGAGGAAATGCAACCGGCTTCCTGACCGGGTTTGTTTGTATTATCATATCGGACAATGCTTGGCGCCATGCGTCAAAGACGTGGATCCGAAAATTTATGAAGAAATGACGGATGAGATCGCGAAATTCTTAAACGGCGGACATGAAGACGTGAAAAAAGAACTGGAGAAAAAAATGATGGAAGCCGCGGAAAAGCTTGAATTCGAAAGAGCAAAGGAATATCGGGATCAAATCCAAAATATTGAAACGGTCATGGAAAAACAAAAAATTGTATCGGGCGATTTCACTAACCGTGATGTATTCGGCTATTCGGTGGAAAAAGGATGGATGTGCGTCCAAGTATTCTTTGTACGGCAAGGGAAATTAATCGAAAGGGATGTTTCCATTTTTCCGATATACCGGGATCCTGAAGAAGAGTTTTTAACATTTGTCGGCCGTTTTTACGATGAACACATAAAACCCAAGGAGATTTTGATTCCGGATACGATTGATAAAACTATTTTAGAAAAGTTTTTGAATATAAAAGTACTGGTTCCGAAACGTGGATCGAAGAAGGAACTGGTAGAGCTGGCAAAGAAAAATGCGATGCTGGCCCTCGAAGAGAAATTCCAGCTTATCGAACGGCAGGAAGAACGGACAATCGGCGCATGCCAACAATTGGGCGAAGCGATGAATATTCCGGCTCCCCTCCGCATTGAAGCGTTCGATAACAGCCATATGCATGGCGCGGATCCGGTCAGTGCGATGGTCGTATTTATTGACGGAAAACCGGCGAAAAAAGAGTATCGCAAATATAAATTGAAAGAAACGGCAAAACATGATGACTATGGAGCGATGCAAGAGGTCATCCGCAGACGGTATATCCGCGTATTAAAGGAAAATTTGCCGCTTCCCGATTTGATCATTGTGGATGGCGGAAAAGGGCAAATGGAAGTCGCACGTGAAGTGCTGGAAGACGAACTGGGACTTTCGATTCCGATTGCAGGGCTTGTGAAAGATGAAAAACACCGCACATCGGAACTTTTATACGGCGACCCTCCCGCTGCGATTCCTTTGGAAAAAACGAGCGATGCCTTTTATTTGCTTCAGCGCATCCAGGATGAAGTGCACCGTTTTGCAATCACGTTTTTGAGACAGCGACATCAAACCAGCGCGTTCCGTTCCGCTCTTGATGGAATTGAAGGGGTGGGTCCAAAACGGAAAAAGCAATTATTAAATCATTTCGGCTCCATCAAAAAAATCAAACAGGCGACCGTGGAAGAACTGATGGAAGCAAAAATGCCCAAATCAGTTGCAGAAGCCATTTATCGACATTTTCATGAAGACACATTGTCAAAGGAATAGCTGTATGATATTGTAAATTTAAAGTTGAATCGTTTCGTTTCAGGAAAGATGCGGGGATAGCGGTACCCGTCTCAAAAGGAACTTCCAAAATGAGCTTTTGGAAGAGATAGCGCCGGATATTTTCCGTATTCTTGCTTTATTGCAATAGAAAATAAAAGGTTTGGGGAGCTCTCTCAAAAGAATGTGCTGTTGATTGAGGCAGCTTTTCACCACCCTTGTGAAGAGTTGCTTTTTTCTTTCGAAATAGAAGCATGGCAATATCACTGGTTTTGTGAGATTAAGGGGAGTGTGACAATGATTAACATTGTAGTGAAATTGGATGAAAAAAATTTGTCTTCACCGGAACAAATCGGAGAAACCGCCAAAAGGCTGATTGAAGAGAAGAAATTTGGCCGCAATGTTGTGGCGGTCGTTCCCCCAACATCGTTGCTCAATGGCAGTGTGGAAAAAATCGTCCACTCGCTTTCCGATTCTCCTGCGGAAAAGGAATTGGATGTCATCCATTCGACAAACGCCCTGGTGGCGAGCAGTTTGCTGTCCATCGCCATTCAAAAAAGGGGGTTCAGGTCCCAATCTCTCGCCGGTTGGCAAGTCGGAATCAAAACGACACGAAAAACATCCGGATACGCCCGTATCGAAGATGTCAACGGCGATGTCATCATCGAGCGGTTTAAAAAAGGGGAAATAGTGATTGTCGCAGGTGGACAAGGGGTTGATGAAGAAAATAATATCACACTCCTTGGGGAAGGCGGTGCTGATACGACAGCCGTTGCGATTGGAAAAAGCATTGGCGCTGAACGGGTGGAAATTTATGCGGAGCTTGACGGGGTGTATACGGGCGATCCGAATGTGGTGCAGCATGCCCGCAAACTGAAAGATATTACATATGATGAAATGTTGGAATTGTCTTATTTAGGTTCGAAAATCGTTCATCCGAGAGCGGTGGAGTTGGCCAAAAAATTTGAAATGCCCCTCGTCGTCCGCTCCAGTACAAAAAATGTCCGTGGTACAGTCATTAAGGGAGAGATTGAAATGGAAAAAAATTTGATTGTCCGTGGTGTCGCATATGAAACAGACATCATCCGTTTTACTGTCGGTTATGAAACATTGGAAAAATCTTCCCTTGCCAATTTATTCAATACATTAGCAAAACACCATGTCAATGTGGACATTATCGTTCAATCTGTCATGGAAGAAGTAAAACCGACCATTTCTTTTTCCATCGCGAAAGAGGATTTGGCGAATGCTGTGAAGGTGCTTGAAGATCACAAGGAGGAGCTTGGTTTTCAATTTGCGGATTTTGAAGTCGGTTTGGCGAAAGTGTCAATTGTCGGTTCCGGCATGGTTTCCAATCCGGGAGTGGCCGCAAAAATGTTTGCACGCTTATGCAAGGAAAACATTCCGGTGAAAATGGTTTCCACATCGGAGATCAAAGTCTCCGTAGTTGTACCCCAAGACGATATGATTCGTGCGGCGAATGCGTTGCATGATGAATTCGGCCTTGCGGAAGAGTTGGCATGAAATAAAAAAGGGGCGCTTTTGCCCCTTATTGCTCAATTTTTTCCTTCAAATCCATTTTTACTGTAAAAATAACTTGTTCCTGATGTTCTTTTTTCTCTTCAAAACATTCGGTCAAATAGCCTTTAAAATTTTGGATTTGTTCGGCGATAAACCCGGCTTCCAACCGGAAATTCCGCTCTTTGATTTTCAGCAATTCCGGGTCATTCGTCAACCGGAAAACAAAACCGTCCTTCATTTCCTTCTCCAGGGCGAGATCGCCCCAACCGGCATCTTTAAAAAAGGAAATGATCAAAGGGATATCGGTGCACGGGAATTTCCGAGCCAAATCTTTGCCTGCCCAATAAAGGATATCGTTCTCGTGCTTCCCTAATATAGATGGTAATAAATAATCTCTTATGAGTTCATAGCCAAATAAAGGAAACGTTTTTTGAACAGATGACATAATACAAGAACCTCTTTCTAGATTTTACTTTTTTTTACGAGATTATTGAAATGTCTAAAAATAGATAAAAAATGCATTTTCGAGAATGAATGGTAATTTTTCCAGAGAAAAACGGAAAATTTTTAGCCCAACAAATATTCATAACGTACCTTGACGGTAATAGTTCATGAGGGTACAATGAACTTGTCATAATATTGTACCATTATGATTCATACAGTCAATGCATAAAGCGTTTACAATTTGTGACGACTTATTGACTACTATTTCTATCATTTAAGGGGGTAAAAGTCTTGCAAAAGTATGAGTTTTACTGGCGCCGACTACATTCTTTACTTGGTGTTATTCCTGTAGGGCTATTCTTAGTATTCCACTTGTCTCTTAACTTCACTGCAACAGGTGGGGCAGAGACATACGACTCAGCGACTGGGGTAATGGATTATATCCCTGGCTGGCTATTATTGACTATTGAATGGATTGTGATCTACATTCCAATTTTATTCCACGGATTATATGGAATTTATATTGCCTTTACAGCGACACCAAACAACAAGCGCTTCAGTACATTCCGTAACTGGATGTTCTTATTGCAACGCATTACGGGCGTGTTCCTTGTAATTTTCATTGCTTGGCACATGTTCCAAACTCGCATCCAAAAAGCTTTAGGCAATGCCGAAGTAAGCTTCGATATGATGAAAAATATCGTGGACAATCCTTGGATGTTGGCATTCTATATTGTAGGTATCCTATCAGCTACATTGCACTTATCCAATGGTTTATGGGCATTCTGCGTAAGCTGGGGTATCACACAATCGCCACATTCCCAAAAAGTATTCTCATGGCTTTCAATGATTTTCTTCGTAATCATCAGCATTATCGGTGTATCAGCAATTCTAGCATTCGTATGATTTAACAGAACATCCAATTAGAAAAGAGGAGTGAAACTTAGTCATGGCCAAAAAGAAATTAATCGTTGTTGGTGGCGGCTTAGCCGGTCTGATGGCAACGATGAAAGCAGCCGAAATGGGTACTGAAGTAGAACTATTCTCATTAGTTCCTGTTAAACGCTCACACTCAGTTTGTGCACAAGGCGGAATTAATGGGGCAGTAAATACAAAAGGTGAAGGGGATTCTCCATGGATCCACTTTGACGATACAATCTACGGCGGTGACTTCTTGGCGAACCAACCGCCAGTTAAAGCGATGTGCGAAGCGGCACCTGGTATCATTCATATGTTTGACCGTATGGGAGTTATGTTTAACCGTACTCCTGAAGGTTTGCTTGACTTCCGCCGTTTCGGTGGTACTTTGCATCACCGCACAGCATTCGCGGGTGCGACAACTGGTCAGCAATTGCTATATGCGCTTGATGAACAAGTTCGCCGCTACGAAGTGGAAGGTTTAGTTACAAAATATGAACACTGGGAATTCCTAGGCGTTGTTCTTGATGATGAAGGACGTTGCCGTGGTATCGTAGCACAAGACTTGAAAACTTCCGAAATCAAAGCATTCCGCTCTGATGCCGTAATCATGGCAACAGGTGGACTTGGAATGATTTTCGGTAAATCCACAAACTCTGTCATCAACACTGGTTCTGCGGCATCCATCGTTTATCAACAAGGTGCTTCTTATGCAAACGGTGAGTTCATCCAAATTCACCCAACTGCCATCCCAGGTGATGACAAAAACCGCTTGATGAGTGAATCTGCCCGCGGTGAAGGCGGACGTATCTGGACTTATAAAGATGGTAAACCTTGGTACTTCTTGGAAGAAAAATATCCTAAATACGGTAACTTGGTACCACGCGATATCGCGACGCGCGAAATCTTCGACGTGTGCGTAAACCAAAAATTGGGTATCAACGGCGAAAACCTTGTATACCTAGACTTGTCCCATAAAGATCCGCACGAACTCGATATCAAACTGGGCGGTATCATCGAAATTTATGAAAAATTCGTTGGCGACGACCCTCGCAAAGTTCCAATGAAAATCTTCCCAGCAGTTCACTACTCAATGGGCGGATTATGGGTTGACTATGATCAAATGACTGAAATCCCTGGTCTGTTTGCTGCTGGTGAGTGCGACTATTCTCAACACGGAGCGAACCGCTTAGGCGCCAACTCATTGCTTTCTGCGATCTACGGCGGTATGGTTGCCGGACCAAACGCAGTAAAATACATGGAAGGCTTATCAAAACATGCTGAAGATCTTCCACAATCTTTATATGATGCATATGTAAAACAAGAACAGCAAAAATGGGATAACATCCTAAAAATGGACAAAGGTAATGAAAACGCATACTTGCTCCATAAAGAACTTGGCGAATTGATGACAGACAACGTAACAGTTGTACGTTACAATGACCGCCTACAAAAAACATATGATACACTTGGCGACATGTTGGAGCGTTGGGAAAACATCAACATCCACGATACTCAAAAATGGAGCAACCAAGGTGCACACTTTACTCGTCAATTGAAAAATATGCTATATCTTGCGCGAGTAATTACAAAAGGCGCATTGTTGCGTAACGAATCTCGCGGTGCGCACTATAAACCAGAATTCCCTGAACGTGACGATGAAAACTTCTTAAAAACAACTATGGCGAAATTCGATCCATCTACTGGCGAGCCAATCATTACTTATCAAGAAGTGGACGTTTCATTAATTCCACCTCGTAAACGTGACTACTCTTCGAAAGGAGATAATTAATCATGAGTACACAACAAGTGGAAAGTGGAAAAACTGTAAGATTTAAAATTTTACGTCAAGATAACCCAAACGGGCCAAGCCGTTGGGAAGAATTTGAAGTACCTTACCGCCCAGGGATGAACGTTATTTCAGCGTTGATGTATATCCGTCAAAACCCTGTAACTGCTGATGGAAAAGAAACAACTCCAGTTACGTGGGATATGAACTGCCTCGAAGAAGTTTGTGGTGCATGTTCGATGGTGATTAATGGTCGTCCACGTCAGTCTTGTTCAGCGTTGGTTGATCAATTGGAACAACCAATCCGTTTGGAACCAATGAAAACTTTCCCGGTTGTGCGTGACTTGCAAGTTGACCGCAGCCGCATGTTCAACGCATTGAAAAAAGTTAAAGCATGGATTCCTATTGACGGAAGCTACGACTTAGGTGAAGGTCCACGGATGCCTGAGCGCAAACGTCAATGGGCATACGAATTATCAAAATGCATGACTTGCGGTGTGTGCTTTGAAGCTTGTCCAAACGTTTCCGAGAAATCCAACTTCATTGGTCCGGCGCCACTTTCTCAAGTACGTCTATTCAATACACACCCAACAGGTGCGATGAATAAAGACGAACGTTTAGATGCAATTATGGGCGAAGGTGGACTTGCAAACTGCGGTAACTCCCAAAACTGCGTAGCTGCATGTCCTAAAGGAATTCCTTTGACAACATCCATTGCATCCTTAAACAGAGCGACGACTGTACACATGTTCCGCAAATTCTTCGGTTCAGACCACATGGTAGACTAATCATAAACAAAAGCAGCCAATTCGGTTTTCTGAATTTGGCTGCTTTTTTTTGAAATCAAGAACATTTTTTTGCTATTTGCATAATATAGGAGGCGGTTTCCATGGGAACCCCATCAAGTAGATTCCATCCTACAAATTTTCAACCATCTCCAACAACGTTCGACAGTTTCCTTCATTTCTAAGAAAAGGGAAGTATTGTATAATAATGATTGCTATATTAAAAACAAGGGGATGGGAATATGAAAGAAACATATATCGAAGATTTGGAGCAATGGGAAAAGGAATTCACATTTTATACAGAAGAAATTGTCCGTTTTTCCGATGTAGACATGTATGGCCACCTCAACAATGTCGTACCTTTTTCATATTTCGAACATGCGCGGATCGAATACTTCAAGTCTCTGAATATAAAAAACAATTGGGGTTCTCAGGAGGAACAAAAAATCCCTGTGGTGGCGGATATTCAATGCGATTATTTAAAACAAGTGTATTACGGCGAGAAACTGCGGGTTTATGTAAAAACCGCCCGACTAGGAAATTCCTCGATTGACCTTCATTACATGGTGAAAAATGAAAAAGGGGAAATTGTTCTAACAGGAAGAGGCGCTTTAGTGCAGATCGACAAGGAAACGGGCAGACCGGCGCCTTGGACCGAAGAACAAAAGATAATATTGTGCGGGAAATAGTAAAAATGCCCTCACAGCATCACCCTTCCTGACATACCTTACATAGAGAGGAGATAGGAGGGTGTTGCCTTATGAGTAGCCCGCAGCATCGTTCGCTACTAACGAAAAGAGAGCGGGAAATATTTCAGTTGTTAATTCTGGATTATTCAACAAAGGAAATCTCCCAAAAATTGGGTATCAGTGAAAAAACGGTGCGTAACCATATTTCAAACACAATCCAAAAGCTGGGGGTTTCCAGCAGGTCACAGGCACTAATTGAATTATTAAGGCTAGACGAACTTTCATTACACTAAAAACAAAATCTTTTTATGTCAAATTACTATATAAATCAATAATTTTCTCCTATATTAAAATAATAAAATTTGAAGCAAATATATGAAAAATTGGCATGTTTAATGATGGGATGAATCGGGCACATTAGCATTGATGATTCTTTCCAAGTTTTTTAGTGGGCGTTCCAATGAAGATTGACGCTTCTTCCTATCTTTGTTTTTTGATAAAGAATCGTTGAACTTGGTAAAGATTTAAGCCAAAATAGAATAGATAATATATCAAACAAATGAAATAGGATAGAGGCGGTATAAGTGAATGCCCCAATAGGCGTAATTGATTCAGGTGTTGGCGGCTTAACGGTAGCAAAGCAAATCATGAGAGCTTTGCCAAATGAAACGATTTATTATATCGGTGATACTGCAAGGTGCCCCTATGGCCCACGTAAAAGTGGCGAAGTGCTCACTTTTACGATGCAGTTGGCAAAAGCTCTGGAGCAAAAGGATGTCAAACTGCTCGTCATCGCCTGTAATACAGCAACAGCAGTTGCCCTTGATGCATTAAGAAAAGAACTTTCCATTCCAGTAGTAGGTGTCATCAATGCAGGAGCCCGGGCGGCAATCAAAAAAACAAAGCGGAATGAAATTGTTGTCCTTGCTACAGAAGGAACCATTAGAAGCGGTGCATATGAAAGAGCGCTACTTTCTTTAAATACAAAAGCAAAAATCATTCCTTTGGCGTGTCCGACATTCGTACCGCTTGTAGAAAGCGGGGAATATGAAGGGCAATTCGCTTTTGAACTCGTAGCAAACGGTTTGATGCCGCTAAAAAATAAAAGTTTCGATACAGTCATTTTAGGCTGTACCCATTATCCGATGATTCAGCATCATATCGAAAAAGTTGTGGGACCTGATGTAACGGTTTTATCATCAGCGGAAGAAACAGCAAAAGAAGTAAAGGAACTTTTAGTGAACCTTGATTTGTTGCGAACTGAAAAAAGCGAACCGCATCATATTTTTTATGTAACCGGTTCAGTGCCGATTTTTCGCACAATTGCTGAAAACTGGTTGGAAAGAAAAGAGTTGGATATCAGAAAAATAAAATTAAATTAATAAATCCTCAAACTCCCATTGCGTCTCATGCGATTCAGTACAGATGCGGCGTTTTCCGAATCGGTTGTACCGAATTGCATGAGACATGAAGAAAGCTCGAAAGGTCCTTTTCGAGCTTTTTTACTTGTAGACAAGTGCTACAAGCTATAAAAGATTGTATGCCCAAGTGCATTTAAAAATGTGCAACGCTTTTTTCAAAAGGAAAAGTATGTTAAGATATGGACGATTATTTTTAGGAGGAAAGCGCATGAGAACAGATGGAAGAGAAGTCAATCAATTAAGACCGGTATCAATCGAAACAGATTATTTAATGCATCCGGAAGGATCCGTATTAATTCAGGTGGGGAATACAAAAGTGATTTGTACGGCAACAATCGAAGATAAGGTGCCAAGTTTTCTTCGCGGACAAGGCAAAGGATGGATTACCGCGGAATATTCAATGCTGCCTAGAGCCACAAAAGAACGGACAATCCGCGAATCTGCCCGAGGCAAAATCAGCGGACGGACGATGGAAATTCAACGATTGATTGGACGGGCCTTAAGGGCAGTCGTTGATCTGGAAGCCTTTGGAGAACGCACGATATGGATTGACTGCGATGTCATTCAGGCGGATGGCGGAACACGGACAGCTTCCATTACCGGGGCATTCGTGGCTTTGACACAGGCGGTCGCAAAAATCCATAAAGAAACGCCTTTTGAAAAATTTCCGATTACGGATTTTTTGGCCGCAACAAGCGTCGGAATCCTTGAATCCAATGGGGCAGTATTGGATTTGAACTTTGAGGAAGATTTTGAAGCGATGGTGGATATGAACCTTGTCATGACAGGAAGCGGACGCTTCGTCGAAATCCAGGGTACCGGCGAAGAAGCCACATTTTCGCGCGAAGAATTAAACACATTGCTGGAACTTGGAGAAAAAGGAATCCGGGAATTAATCGAAATCCAAAAATCGGTTCTCGGAGAAGATGCAAAACTAATCGAGGATGCAAAATTACAACAAACTGAGGAAGCCGGGGAGTCAGAGAATCATGAAGCAAGTAGTCATAGCAACGAAAAATAAAGGGAAAGCAAAAGATTTTGAGGCCATTTTCAAGCCGCTTGACTATGAGGTTGTCACGATGCTGGATATCGCGAGCGACATGGAAATCGAGGAGACAGGTTCAACCTTTGAAGAAAATGCGATTATAAAGGCGGAAACCCTTTCAAAAGCCCTTGGAAAAATCGTCATAGCGGATGACAGCGGTTTGGAGGTGGACGCCCTTGGAGGCGAACCGGGCGTGTTTTCCGCCCGCTACGCGGGGGATCATGACGATGAAGCGAATATTCAAAAAGTGCTTGAGAAATTAATAGGGGTGCCGGATGAAGAACGCACGGCCCGTTTCGTCTGCGCCATTGCGATCAGCGGTCCGGACATCGAAACGAAAACGTTCCGGGGCACCTGCGAAGGGAAAATTTTGCATGAAAAGCGGGGCACAAACGGTTTCGGCTATGATCCCATTTTCTATGTTCCGGAATTGGGCCGCACAATGGCCGAATTGACGCCGGAAGAAAAAGGGGCCATCTCCCATCGCGGGAATGCCATCCGGAAATTGACAAAAGAACTTCCAAACATTTTGAAATGATTGAAAAGATAATTATTTTCTATTATTAATTGAATCCTCCATAAGAATTCGTTATAGTAGTAGGGAACAATTGTTGAGATGGAGGAAATGAAATGATACCAAACTGTCCAAAATGCAATTCGGAATATACGTATGAAGACGGAAATTTGTTGGTTTGCCCTGAATGCGCCTACGAATGGACAGGGGAAGAACAGGCAGAAGAAAATGGGCTGGTCGTTAAAGACGCCTATGGAAATATTCTGCAAGACGGTGATTCCGTGACGATCATCAAAGATTTGAAGGTAAAAGGAACTTCATCCGTTTTAAAAATGGGAACAAAGGTGAAAAACATCCGGTTAGTGGAAGGCGACCATAACATCGATTGCAAAATTGACGGTTTTGGAGCGATGAAGCTGAAATCGGAATTCGTGAAGAAAGCATAAAAGGGGCTCAAGCAGCCTCTTTTTTTATGGATTGCAAATTGAAATTCGGGGCAGATAAAATTATGGAAGCAAGTATTTTTCTAAAAGGATTTGCATATCTACTCTATAACACATTTTGGAGTTAGGAGTCTGAGGCTTTTACATTTTTGGCAAAATTGTTTAATATCATTTATGAGGATGATGTTTCGCTTTTAGATATCAGACGGTTAGGGGG
>JGI1652J44930_10000218_pt1 | contig 23220 bp, 20 predicted proteins | sample NewIslsDNAsample_FD_44930 | JGI IMG/M metagenome (IMG submission 44930)
AAAAAATCTTTACATTGCAAGAACAATCCTTGGCGCATATAGCCGGTTGTATTTTATTTTACTATAGTTATATTATGTAAACTAATTCCTTTTTTGGAATGAAAAAAAGGGGAGTGGGGCGAAAGGAGCATTCCTTTGCCTGTCAGCTTCCCCAATGCTTTTGAATAAATTCATCCCTGCCGGATTGCTTCCGGTCTTCCTCATAGTGTTTCGGATTTTTCTTGTAATAATCTTGATGATATTCCTCCGCTTCATAGAAGGTTGTTGCCGGACGGATTTCGGTAACAATCGGCTTTTTGAATTTTCCGCTTGCTTCGAGTTCCTTTTTCGATTTTTCGGCTAATATGCGCTGCTTTTCATTATGATAAAAGATGGCTGTTTTATAGTTTTCCCCCCGGTCATGGAATTGTCCGCCGTCGTCGGTCGGATCGATTTGCATCCAATAAATTTCCAAAAGTTTTTCATAAGGCATCACGCTTGGATCAAATTCGATTTGCACCACTTCCAGATGCCCGGTTTTCCCGGTCTTCACCTCTTCATATGTAGGGTTTTCCACGTGTCCCCCCATATAACCGGAAGTCACTTTATAGACCCCATCCCATTGGTCAAAAGGTTTGACCATGCACCAAAAACAGCCCCCTGCGAATGTTGCTTTTTCCATTTTTTACACTTCCTTCTGCTTAAAATCCATATTTTTGTTATATGATATATATACTATCAAATTTTAAAGGCTTCTATTAAGGAAAAGCTTTTCCCGATTGAGCATAGTATAATTATTGATATCGAACTGATTCCATTTTTTATCGTCATCAATAGATAGATTCTTGAAATTTAAAGGGGAATGAATATGGAAGAAAACCAAGTTCATAGCAGGATGGAGAAACGTTATCAACAACAGAAAAAAAGATTTCCGAAATTGAGATTCATCCTCTTGATCATTCTGCTGCTCTTCATTGCAACGGGCGCCTATGCGGTTCATCAATATCGGGAAGGCTTGAAATTGGCAGGCAATGGTGAAAAAAAAGAAATGGATTTTATTTCAGATGAGGAAACAGGGGATATCATCAATTATTTGATTATCGGCGTGGACAGCAGGGGAGAAGAAAAATCCCGATCCGATACGATGATGATTCTGTCATGGAACAAAAAAACGAATGAATTGAAACTTGTTTCATTCATGAGGGATATTTACGCTGAAATACCCGGTTATGATCATTGGAAATTGAATACCGCCTATTATTTGGGCGGCGTTCAACTGTTGAAAGAAACTTTGAATCAAATGTTCGATATTCCGATTCATCATTATGCAGTACTTGATTTCAAAAGCTTTGAATCCCTGATTGACATCTTGGCCCCGGACGGCGTCGAAATTGAAGTGGAAAAGGACATGTCGGCTTATATTGGCGTGACCCTGACAAAAGGGGTGCATCGTCTGAATGGCAAAGAATTGTTGGGATATGCCCGTTTCCGCCATGATGCCCAGGGAGATTTCGGACGTGTGGAGCGGCAGCAAAAAGTGATAGAAGCGTTAAAAGATGAATTAATGCAGCCGAAAAATTTAAAAAATATGCCAAAACTTATTGGAGCCGCCCAAGGGTATATTTTGACGGACATGACAACCGGCGAGGAATTGAAAACGGTACTATCCGTTGCAAAAGGAGGGGTTCCGGACATAGAAAAAATGACGATTCCCGTGGAAGGAACTTATTGGTTCAATTCTTACCAACATGCAGGTTCCGTCATTGAAATCGATTTGGAAACAAACAGGCAAAAATTGCATGAATTTTTGGGAATGGAGGAATAGAAAAGTTACATTGGATTATTTTTCATGGTAAAATAATTTTGTCGAAAAAACGAGAAGGTGATGATTTGGAAAGAGACAAAGAAATAGGGAATGAAATAGCAAAACAAAAGGATTCAACGTTTTTCAACACTAAATATATCCGGTTTCTGGGAGGAAAAAATTTATTATTCACCCTTGTTGTCCTTCTGTTGTTAAGCCTTGTCATTTATGTCGTTGATAAAATTGCGTTCATTTTTCACCCGTTCCAGGTTTTGTTTGAAGTGGTCATTTTGCCGGTTGTGCTTGCCGGGATTTTATATTATCTATTCAGACCCCTGGCGAGACTGTTGGAACGGTGGATACCAAGAATTTGGGCCATCTTTCTGATCTTCATTTTTGCAATCGGCGCGATAACTTTATTGGTCCTTCTTGTATTTCCGTTTTTGCGGGATCAATTTACGAACCTGGTTCACGAGTTTCCCGTATATTTTAAGGCGGTTGTCGAAGGGGTTGTCACATTTTTAAACAATTCCGGGGTGAACGAATTATTTTCAAAATATAACATCGATTATGATCAAGTGTTGACGGATGTCACAAACAATTTAATTACAACCGTAAGGGATACATTTGCGAATTTGGCGACAACCGTAGCCAGCGGCATTACCGGATTGGTTTCGGCCGTAACGGGATTTGTTTTATCGTTGGTAACCGTTCCCTTCATCTTGTTTTACCTTTTGTATGAAGGGGAAAAGCTGCCCAAATTTGTATTGGGCATTTTTCCTCCGCGCATGCGGAACGATGCGTCCCAGGTCATGAAAGCGATGGACCATCAAATCAGCCATTACATATTGGGACAGATTTTAGTTTCCATTTGCATAGGGGTCATGATGACCATCGGATTTTTGATTATCGGTCTGGACTACGCTTTTCTATTGGGATTTTTGGCGATGATTACAAGCGTCGTTCCATATTTGGGACCGGCCATTGCGATTACACCGGCCATCATTATTGCTTTGGTGAACTCTCCGTTCATGGTGTTGAAGCTGATCATCGTATGGACGATTGTTCAATTGATTGAAGGAAAACTGATTACCCCGAATATCATGGGGACATCATTGAAAATTCATCCAATCACGATAATTTTCGTGTTGTTGACGGCGGGCTCTCTTTTCGGCGTCGCCGGCGTTGTGCTGGGAATTCCGGGATATGCCGTCATCAAAGTGCTCGTGAGCCATATGTTCAAATTGTTTAAACGCCGCTATAACCGTTTTGAAGAAAACGAAGCCAACCGTTATAAAATATAAAAAAATCGGCTGTTGCACGGCCGATTTTTTATTTTTCTTTTAGCCGCCGGAAGGGAAGGCTGATAGGGAAGCCATGGTTTTCAACGGACGCAGCGGCTGAAAAGACGATAAAAGCTATCATCCGACTTTTCGTTGAATGGATGATAGCTTTTATCTTCATCACCGATTAAATTTTCAATTTCTCCAACCGTTTGATCGCTTCTTCCAACCGCTCTTTTTCTTGGACAAGGGCGATTCTGACATATCCTTCCCCTTCTGATCCGAATGAAGTGCCAGGCACCATCACGACACCTGTCTGTTCGATTGTTTGGAAGGCGAAGTTCACGCTGTCGATGTCAAACGGGTATTTTGCCCATACAAACATTCCGCCGCTGGATGGCGCATACTCCCATCCAATGTTGTCCAATCCTTTTGTGACCACTCGATGTCTTTCGGAAAAGATTTTCCGCAGCCTGTCCGTAATCATTTCGGAATGGTCCAGAGCAAGGGCGGCGGTGGATTGGATCGGTTCAAACACCCCATAGTCCAGATTGGATTTCAGCTGTTTCATGATTTGTATCAAGTTTCGGTTTCCGACGAAGTAGGCCACCCGGGCGCCGGCCAAGCTGAAACTTTTGGAGAGGGAATTGATTTCCATTCCCACTTCTTTTGCTCCCGGCGCGTTCAGGAAACTGATTGGTCCGTCTCCGGAAAAATAGAATTCGGAGTAGGCGGCATCATGCAGCACGATGATGTTATATTTTTCGGCAAACTCAACGACCTCCGTAAAATATTCAAAAGAAGGCATGGCAGGAACCGGATTGCCCGGCAGGTTCAAAATCATCAATTTCGCTTTTCTTGCCACTTCTTCGGAAATGGCCTCCAAATCCGGAAGATATCCTCTTTCTTTATCCAACGGTATGTAATGTACTTGCGCACCGGCCAAATGGATTCCGGCAATATAGGCGACGTAGGCAGGGTTCGTAATCAACACAATATCTCCGGGATCGCAAAAGGCGATCGGCAGATGGACCAATCCTTCCTGCGACCCCATTGTCAAAAGCACTTCCGTCTCAGGGTCGATTTCCACTTTATTGACCCGCTTGTAATAACGGGCAACGGCTTCGTTAAATTCCTTTGTTCCGGTCAATGTATACCCATAGGCGGAAGGATCTTTGCTTTTTTCGGCCATGTGGTTTCTTAAAATTTCATGGGGCGGAAGGTCAGGGCTTCCAAGGCTCAAGTCGATGATTTCAGCACCTTTTGCTTTCTGTTCGTTCGCACATTCTTTCAATTGCCCGAAAATGGCCGGTTGAAAGTACGACATTTTCTGGGATGGGACGATTTTCAATTGTAACACTCCTTAAGCATCGCAAATTCAGCTTTTAAAAACATTTTAGCATAGTCAATCTGTTTTTGCTTTTCCGGCATAAAAAGATGAAAGGTTTTTGATTTCCTCCAACTTTTTGTTTATGATACAAGAAAAGGGAATCGTTGTGATGGAGTTGAAAGAATGAAGGTATATTCTTTAAGCGGTCCAAGCGGGTCAGGGAAGAGCACAACCGCATTGCAATTTGCCCATGACCATCAAATCGAAGCCATCATCGATGATGGTTTATTGATCAAAAATGGACAAAAAATTGCGGGAACCTCCGCGAAATTTGAAAAAAATACAATCCGGGCGGTCCGGAGAGCCATTTTTCAGGATGAAGCGCACCGCAAAGAAGTCAAAGAAGCCATCAAAAAACATCATATCCAATCGGTTTTGATTATCGGCACGAGCGATAAAATGACGAAAAAAATCGCCGAACAGCTGGAATTGGGGCCGATTGAACGGTTTTATTATATAGACGACATCCGTTCAAAAAATGAGATCAAATTGTCCCAATTTATCCGGACAACCCAGGGGAAACATTTGATGCCGATTCCATATCGGCAAGTGGAACAAAACTTTTTCAAACGTCTGATCCAAAAGGGGTTTGACATCTTTTCGAAAAACCGGGTGAAATTGGGGGAAACCACCATTGTCCAGCCGGATTTTCATCGGCAGACAATCGACATTTTGCCCAATGTTTATGTTGATCTGATTAAATATGCAATTTCCAGGAATCCTCATGTTGCAAAAGTGGAATTCTTGCATTTTTCCATGAAAAAATTATATCCAAGAATCTATGTATCCTTGCACATCAAAGCGCCGGTCCGATATGATGCGGTTGCCGCCATGGAAGAACTGCAAAAACAAATTGCCTTTGAATTCCAGCGTCATTTTGAATTCGAGCCGATGGATATCCATATTTTTATTAAAGGAATGATATAAAATGTGGTTGGCAACTTGGCCAACCACATTTTTCATCTTTTATTTTTTTCGTGTGAATTGAGGCGTACGTTTTTCAACAAAAGCGCGGACGCCTTCCGGGAAATCGTTCGGATCGACAAAAGGCGTAGAACCTTTCCAAAGGGCAGGTGTGGAATCGATGCACTCTTTTACCGAATTTTTTACGGCGAGCAATGAGGCAGGGGACATGCTTGCCACCAATTTTCCCAACCGGATGGAGAATCGCGTCAAATCCTTTTCCGGCACCAAATAGTTCAACATGCCGGCTTTATAGGCTTCCTCGGCTTTAAACGTACGGCCTGTAAAGACAAAATCCTTCGTTGTGGATGGACCCACCAGGTCAACGAGGCGTTTGGCAAACTTATTGTTTAATGTAATGCCCAGTTTGCCGACCGGAATCCCCAAACGGGCCTTTTCCGAGCCGATTCGAAGGTCGCAAGCCAAAGCAAGTTCAAGACCGGCGCCCATGGCAGGACCATTGATCACCGCGATGGTTGGAAGGGGCAAGTTTTCAATGGTTGAAATCGTATTTTCCATCCGGACAAAGGCTTCTTCCGCTTCTTCTATGGACATGCGGTTAAACTCTTTTATATCTGAACCTGCCGTAAAGTTTTCGCCGGAACCCCGGAGAATCAGCACTTTGTTTTTCGGATTATCAAGAGATTGTTTGGCGATTTTTGCAAGTTGGTCCCACATATTTGCCGTCAATGCATTTTTCAATTGCGGACGATGGATGGTGATAATGGCCAATCCTGCTGTTTCCTGATAGACAATCTTGGCTTCTTCTTCTTGTAATCGAGTCGTTCGGACTTGCATTTTTTATACCTCCTTAATTAGTTTCATCTTACTTGAAACTAAGGCATCATCCTAGAGTTATTTCAATTTTCATAAAAAATTCAACAATTTTCAGAAACAATCGACAAATTTATGAAAATTTCACAAACCAAAAATGGGCTATCCTATTAAATATAGGATAGCCCAGGATTTGTTAATTTTCATAGGAAACCAGATAATCCCGGGATTCAATCCATTTGAATTTCTTTTCGAACAATTTGATGAAAAAGAGGTTTAAAATGACAGGAAGGACGATAAACATTGTGACGGCGATGGTCACACTTTCAACATTCCATCCGGCCAAATCCAGATATTTTAAAGGTCCGACAAAACCGGCAAGTCCAAAACCGGCGCTATACGGCGTCCCGGTAATTTGCAGCACGCCGGATAGGGCGCCTAAAATGGCTGCCGTCAAAATCATCGGAAGGGCGATTTTCGGTTTCATAAAGAAGTTGCGCATTTGAATTTTCGCCGAAGCGATGTGGGCAATCGCCGTTCCCAAATTGTTCGCTTTATAGGCCGCGATGCACATGCCGACTCCTGAAGCGGCGACGCCTAGGTTTGCGGCGCCCGCTGCGACTCCCGAAATCATGATGGCCGTTGCGACCCCGATTGTGGAAATAGGGGAAAGAATAAGCACCGAAAATACCATGGCTATTAACATGCCCATCAAAACCGGTTGGAGATTGGTCAAGTAAATAATGCCTTCACCGATGGCCAAACTTGCGCTCCGGACATATGGCAAAATGGCCAAACCGATCAAACCCGGAATGAAAATGGTGAGCGCGGGCATCAACAACAATGTCCACTCTTTTAGTTTGGCATCCAGGAATTTGACGAACAATGTGGCAAGGGCTGCGGTAATCCCGATATTGATGACTGTGCCGATGCCGGCCATGGTGATTGTGCCGTCTTCCGCAATGGTCGTCACACCGCTTCCGATAAATGCGGCAAGGCCAATCGAACACATCTGCACCGGATTCAATTTGAATTGGATGCCGATCAGCACCCCCATGATGACAGGAAGCAGGCTCATCACAAGCACAGAGGCGTTCAAAACGGAGGTAAGGACCGTTTCAAGAGGGCCCGCATGAGGTATAATCAATTTTAATATCTCTCCGACAAGCGCGTTTGGAATTAAACAAACGACTATCCCCAAACTCATGCCTGTTAATAGTTTGTTAAAGAAATCCTTCATAGCTGCAAACCCCTTCTTGTTTAAACTGTTTTTATAGTAAAAATGATGAATTCTTTAATGTAATCAATTATATATTAAAATAATTTTTTATCAACAATAAAAATTCTGATTATTGCTTTGAAAATAAATTTTTTGAAGTTTTTAAATCTACCGAACAGATGGGAAACAACTGTATAAAGGCATCTGAAGGTTTTCGAGCTTTTATAATCGAGAAAAACCGATTATTTTTACAGAAAAAAATAATATTATTCTAGTAAAATCGAAAATAAAAAAAAGAACTGTCCGGAAAGAGGGAGAATCCCTTTCCGGACAGTCCAGCACAAATATAAGGAAACTGCTTACTTAAAGTTGACGCCTTTCCGCTGAATTAGCCGCGGTGCGGCAGAAAGGAGAAGAATCAAAACAATGGAGCACAAAATCGCCGAGCCGGCCATTGTGGAGCCGTTGACAATGAAAGAATAAAGAATTGGCGACATCCCTTCAGGAGCATATTCCGCCCAAAAAATGACGCCGGCCAAAAAATGCCAAAAATAGCGGGCAACGCTTCCGATGAAGACCGCCAGAACGGCAAAACCGATGCCTTTCACTTTATTTTGTTCTTTGAAGAATGCCCGTTGGATCGGCTTGTACATGAGCCCGGCAAAGCCGATAAAGGCAAAGGCGATAAAGTATTCGATCAAGAATTGCAGGAAGGTCAAAATATAGGCATCTCCAGTTGCCAATTGCAACAGCCCCCATATGAAGCCGGATATGAAGCTCACCGTAATTCCCCAGCGGAATGCTAAAATAAAGATTGGCACCATTGCAAAGGAAATCGAAATCCATGGACCAATTTTAATGGACGGCAGCAAGTCCAAAATTAATGCGAATGCCGCGAAAAATGAGGCTTCAATAAGCGCCTGCAGCCGAATTTTGTTCATAAAAAAACTCCCCTCCAAAAATTGGAAACCTCAGGGGAGAATATGTAAAGAGACACCTGGTCCTCATACAACGAATATTCTCGATCCCACAATCCCTGCGCAAGCATTACCTTACAGGTTCAAAGGGTCAGAACAACACGGAGTTGTTCACTCTCAGCACATAGCTCCCCCTGTGGTTTCGTTTGGTTTGATTGAATTGTCGCCATAAGTATAGCTTGAAAACAGCTTTTTGTACAGAGTAACCGAAAAAAATCTTTTTCGGATGTTCCGACAAACCATCTGCAAATTCCATTTCTTGAATATTATTAGAAATAATGTTATTTCATTTATAAAGCGGCATTTCTAAATGTTTCATAATCCATTAAAGGGGGAATATTATTTATGATGAAAAAGGATGTTTTTGATCAGTTGAAACAGGCGATGAAAGAAAAGGATACAGTTGCCAAAGCGGTTTTAACTCTGCTGAAATCGGCGCTTGATCAGGCGGAGAAGGAAAAGGGTTCCGAGCTGACCTTTGAAGAAGAGATTGCGGTCGTGAACCGTGAAGTGAAACAGACACACCAGGCCCTTGAAGGAGCGAAACAGGCAGGAAGGGAAGATTTGATTGAAAAAGAAAACCGCAAACTCCAAATTTTGCAAAGTTTCTTGCCTAAACAGTTATCCGAAGAAGAAATTGCCGATGCCCTAGTGAAAGCCGGCATTACAAAAGGCATGAACATGGGAGAGGCCATGAAAATCGCAAAACCGCTCCTTGCGGGAAAAGCGGACGGTGCCACAATCGCCAAAGTGGTTAAAAGCCTCATTTAATTCATAGAATAGAGGTAAATAAAAGACTTGTTTAAAAATTTAGACAAGTCTTTTAAATTTATATTGACAGAAAATTAAAACTGTACTATATTAGAAACATCAAAATTAATCTGTTATAGTACAACAAGTGAGGAGTGGTTGGATATGACAACATATCAAGAAGGGTATGAATATTACGTAACGAAATGCGAGCAATTCGGCCTTCAGCCAATCAATTTTTCAAACTTTATCGAACAGCTTTCACAAGAACAACTGGACCGGTTTAATGAACATGCCCGCAAAGTGAAAGAAAACACAGAATCATGATGATTCGTTGAAATATTTATCGAAAGGCGAGGAGATTGCAGAAAAGTGAGGTTAGTAATTTGGGAACGTTGAACATTCGAGTCGGTTAGACAACCTTGCTTGTCGGAAAGAACAAGTAAGGTTGTCTAATTTTATGCACAAAAAAAGAACACCATTTTAACGGAAAATGGCGTTCTGCTGCCTATTCGTCCAACAGCTCAAGGAGACGTTGATACTCCGGAGCTCCGATGCTGTCATAATATTGGTAGAGCAATTCGGAGTTCACTTTGATTTTATCTTTGTGATTTAAATACATCTGCGCCGTTAAAAACCGGATAATTAGCGGGACCGGTTTGTCATGGTTGAACTGGTTTATATATTTTTCGATGAATCCCTCGGACAACACACAGCTCAGATTGTTCCCCAGACATTCAAAATCCACGTAATCAATATGTTCCGTCAAAAACTCATCCGTCAAATGTTTGTTGTATAAACAGGCCGCTTTCCAATCGATCCGGTCTTTGTACCGGTTCAGCCAATGGGGCTCCAAAATGGCGCTGATCAGCGAAATTTGCTGTTCATTATATTTGGCAAATTGTTCATCCATTTCTTCGTTCGTCGGCTTTTTGAATCCCATGTCGTCATACAACTGGCAGGCGAGGGAAGGAATGCCTGTAACCAGATGTTCGCTGCCCGGCCACTTGTATGGACCACGGTCGAACTCGAAAAATTGGAATTCTACTTTTTCTTCTTCCTCATCAAACAAGTCCTCATCCAGTAAATCGATGGTCGCATATTCACTGAAATACGTATCATCTTCGATAAACTTGTCGATTTCATCCGAAAAATGCGGGTTGATTTCCTGATTGTTACGGACCAATTCCTCAATCATATACTTTTTGAAAGATGCAGAAAGCCGCGCAAGTACGGGATAGTTGTACTGCAAAGCGGAAACGTCGACCAGATCCAAATGATCAATCAAGTATTTTTCCGTGATTTGGTCGCATGCATAGCAGACATAAGCGAAATCCACATATTTCAAATATGGTTCGAATTCAGTAGGATGCATTTTAATCAGCCGATAACGCCAGTAACAATAATCGATGATAAATTGTGTTGACCAATTCGGATGAAGTTTTTGAATTTCTTTTACGCTTTGTTCATCCATGATCGGCCCGTAATGGACGGGAATCGATGTGACGTCAAAGTCTTCGGGGATGTTCAGTTTTTCCAGCGTTTTTTTCGGATTAAACCGCTTTTTTCGGCTTGGGTGGGTTTTGAATGTATAAGTGCCGATGGATCCCCGTTCATCCAGCAGAATATAGGAAAGTTCCTGTTTTTGGTCCCGGGTCAATTTTGTATGTTTGGGAAATTTCACAGCTGCAAAATAAGTAATATCATCGAGATTATAATAGAATTTATATTCGCCTTCACGGGTAAATTCGGAGCGCGAATTATTTTTCTTCCAGTATATCAACGCACCTAAAATGGGCGGATAGTTCGAAAAGTAGATATTGGCTATGGAAAAAATATTATGGGATAAAGATTCATCATATACGGCTTTGATAAATTCGATTTTTTTGATTTTTAACATGTTCGACCTCCATAAATCTATTATACCCCTTGAAAACGGAGCAGCCTACTTCAAATTTATAAAATATTTATAGAAAAAACATAGAATCCATATATAGAAGGGAAGAAATCCTATGTAGAATCAACTTGCCTTATAAATTTTATGAATTTTATTTCATTATAATGAATATTTTAATTGCTTCTTTAACAAAAAATTCAAATCCTGACAGGGTGTTTTTACAAAAATTAACAAGGGATCGCCGGCAAATCCGGAGTTTTTTGCAAAAGGAAGCGTAAATGGGGATTTTATATAAATGATTCGGGGGAATTGCTGCAGTATTCATTTTTATATAATCATTTTTTTGCGAAAAACATTTTCCACAAGATTGATCTGGACATGCAAGCATCATTTTTTGGATGAAAACTAGTTTTGTTATATGAAATATAGTCTGTCCGGTTCATAGAGGGAAAACGATTGAAGCCATCTTTTTCCTCTCATGATTCGTATTGATAGAATATGGGCACCGGTCGGCGGGGCTTGATTTTATCAAAAAATTACTAGAATCTAGTACATCTGCCTGTTCCTCTTATTTGAAACTGCATTTTATATAGTAGATTCAAAAATGGAGGTGACCAGAAATATGCAAAACAAATTCCAATTGGGTGATAAAATCATTGTAAGAAGCCCTTCATTTGCAGATCAACTTGGCATTTTTCTAGCGATCGATAACAACGCGTTGGTTTGGGTGACTGATATCGGAGGAAGCTTGACACTCGCCAGAACAGATCTTGACGGGGTAACCATCGCAAAAGCATAATGTTTTGCCGGAAAAGGTCAGACTTGCAGCTACAGGTTTGACCTTTTCTTATTGGAAATTTACGACTAAATACGGCTGATTGATTGCGGGGACAAGCGGTACCGATTTAGGCGTCCGCCCTTTCCATCCCGGATGTTTGCCCATAAAGTATAGTGACTACGTTAAACCTGGGAGAACGCATATGAAAAGCTCAGTATATTTTTCACCGGAAATGAATCATCTTTATAAAACTGAAAATGGAAGGCAAGTCATCGGGAACAATCAAACCTTCTTTGCGTCCGGCCCTTTTGATGAATTGAAACATTTCATCGGCCGGCATTACGCCAGCTTGCATGATCAGATACGGTTTGCAACAGGCAGAATCCGGGAGTTCAGCGAAAATCAGGCGGTCTTGCATCAGGCGGCGATACAGTCGATAGAGAATCAGATAGGCTGGTTAAAGGAAAAGGTGATAAAACAGGAAAACATGCTGGAAGCCTTTTCGGAATTTTTCAGGAAAGACATGCCGCAGATCACGAAGGACGTGGATGAAAAAATTCAGGGGCAACAGCAATTCATCCGCAATCAATACAATCAGATCAATGAACAGATGGAAGAAATCCATGAGCAAACGGCCGGCCAAATGAACAGGATGTTGGAACAATATGAACAATCGATGGAACGCGTTTCTGAAATGCATAAAGAATTCCGTCAGATGAAGAAGCATTTAAGCGAAGTTCAACAGCAGTGTGAAGATATAAAAAAAGAAGCCGAAAAAGGGAGAAATCATTTCCAGGAAGCAATGAAAAATCTGACGAATCAACTGAACGATAATCTGACCAGCCTTTCCAAGCGGCTGGAGTCCATCGAAAACTCTTTCAAAGATTCTCTTTCCTATTTCCGTTTCGGAGACCGCATCATGATTACCGACCGGAATGGCCAAAGCACCGGGGTGTTCATCAGAACGACCGAAGACGCGGTCATCTGGGTCAGCGATGTGACAAATACTTTGACGGTGTCAAACTTTAAAGGTTTGACCATTTCAAAACTTAATTGAGCAGAATTGTTGAAGCGCCATTTTCCTTATCAGGGAGAAGGCGCTTTTTTTGTTGGCGGGGAAGAAGGGCAGGGGAATGGATTTCAGGAAAAGCGCGCGGCTGTCAAGGTTAATCGGAAGAATCCGACCGGATCAGTCGAAAATGGGTACAAATTGTTAACATGAAGTCCCTTAATAGTATCACCGGGAGGAAGTGTTGTATGATGAAAAAAACAGCATCCATAAATATCGGTTGCATACATATTAAAGCGTCCTGTCGGTAAACCGGGAATCAGGAGAAAATTTATAATAATCCATGAATCCATGCAAAGGATGTGACGGGAGATGAAATGGTATTTGTTGCGGAACGACCGCACAGGAGGGGAATTTAAAACGGCCATTCGATTGAAGGCCCGTTTGTTTCAACTGTTCGGATGGCGTTTGACGGACATTTATAATGGATGAATAATCGGGTTCTTGTGCATAGATAACAGAGCAAAGATGGATATTTTTCGACAAATTGATAATTTTCCATCACTATATTCAATTGAAACATGGTTCTAAATAATCCATGTTGAATACAAAACCCGCCCCAAACCAATCAAAAAACAAAAAAACACACGAACTAAAGGTATATAAGTTACTAGAATAAACAGAATCATAGGGAAAATTTGGGAATAATAAAGCAATTTATACGTATCCGGGAAAAGGAAAACCGCGATGGGAACGCCGAAGTGAACAGAAGGCAAATGCCGTAAAAACTTCGGTTTGTTAAAATTCCGAATCCGATAATAAAAATAACCAATAACGGCCCGGAAAATGCTCAAACAAAAATTTTTGATGCACGTGTTCCATTTTCAGAAAGAAACAACAGATTATGACGGCCAAACCAAAATGCCGCAAAATGATTGAAAATAATCCGTTGGACCATCCGTGATCGGAACAAAATAATCGCTTGGCGAAGCTGCTTTGAAGGAATCCGAGAAATTTCAACGAATGACTTATTCATTAATGCCATGTTGAGCACAGTTACTTATGGGAAAGGAAGGAAGATGATCAATTTTCTTTTTTAGTTTACATAATATAAATTATCGGAAGTTAAATCTCATAATTGAAGAATACTTCTAATAGTGAGACAGAAAAGATTTTTATGATTCATAAACTTTATTAACAATTTCCCTTATTACAATTATTTTTTGTATATCTTTATTTCATAACTAGGAATTTTAACAATTTATTAAATACAATTTTTCAATCAAAACTATTTTTATAATATAAAAACATTGTAAAACTTTATTTTGTATTCCTATTCACAAACTTTCTTTATTATTTAGCGCTTGTCAGATCCTTTCTTGATTTCATTTCTTTTTTTGTTGAAATCCTTCCATATTTCCCCACTTTTATGGTCATGTGAATCATTTAACAATCAAAAATTCGTTTTAAAGCTAAAATTTTCTCTTTTAAGTACGTTTTTTCGCAAAAAAATTTGTATAATTTATAGAAAAAGTATTGCAATTTTGTGAACGGTTCAATAAAATGGGTATTGTAAAATTCTTAAGCAAGAATTTTACGGACATGAAGCAGCAAAATCGTTCAAATCTAAAGGGGGTATGTTTATGGAGAAAAAAGGCGGTAAACCAATTGATTATGAAAAAATCGCCAAAATGGAATCGTTCAGACAGTTATCCAGAAAGAAAAATGCTTTCCTCTGGACGATGACAGTCATTTTCTTTGTACTTTATATGTTGCTACCAGTACTGACATCTTACACAAAAATTTTGCATCAAAAAGCAATTGGGGAAATTACTTGGGTATGGTTCTATTCTTTTGGTCTTTTCATCATGGTTTGGGGACTGGCACACTTTTATGTAGGAAGAGCCAACAAATTTGACAAAGAAGCAAAAGAAATCATAGAAGAATATGAAAGAGGTGCTGGTCAATGAGTCTAACATCGATTGTAATGTTCTTGGCTATTGTCGTAGTAACATTGTACATCACTTATTGGGCTTCAAAACGAACTACTACTGCAAGTGATTTCTACACTGCCGGAGGCGGCCTAAAAGGCTGGCAAAATGGACTTGCTATTTCGGGGGATTATCTGTCTGCTGCTTCATTCTTGGGGATCGCCGGTTCCGTTGCATTATACGGATATGACGGTTTCTACTTCTCTATCGGTTACCTTGTAGCGTATTTGGTTGTGTTATACATCGTTGCCGAACCATTGCGCAACCTTGGGAAGTTTACATTGGCTGATATGATCACAGCGCGCTTTGAAATGGCAAAAGTTCGTGGAGCGGCTGCTTTGAGTACAATCGTTATCGTATTGTTCTACATGATCGCCCAGCTTGTAGGTGCAGGTGCACTAATTCAATTATTATTCGGTATTCCTTATTGGGTGTCTGTATTAATCGTGGGCGTCATGATGACAATCTACGTATTATTCGGCGGAATGACTGCTACATCTTGGGTGCAAATTATTAAAGCTGTATTATTAATGTTTGGTACTGTAGTTATTTCATTCCTTGTTTTATTAAAATTCGATTTCAGTATTTTCAGAATGTTCTCAGAAATGGCTACTGCCACTGATGCTGGAGAGGCATATTTAAATCCAGGTTTGTTATATACAAACGGCATTAATACAATTTCTACATTATTAGCGTTAGTTTTGGGTACAGCTGGTTTGCCACACATTCTAATGCGTTTCTTTACAGTTAAAGATGCTCAAACTGCACGTTCATCCGTAATTTGGGCTACTTGGATTGTAGGTATCTTCTATGTGTTGACAATTTTCTTAGGCTTCGGCGCGGCAGCATTCGTTGGTAAAGACACAATCGTTGCTGCAAACCCTGCCGGTAACATGGCGGCACCATTGCTTGCCGAAGAATTAGGCGGAGATATACTATTTGCTTTCGTTTCAGCCGTTGCGTTCGCGACAATTTTGGCGGTAGTTGCCGGTCTCGTACTTTCCGGTGCTTCTGCTTTATCCCATGACATTTATGGTCAGATTATCAAAAAAGGCAAAATTACTGAAAAACAACAAGTGATGGCGGCACGTATCGGTTCATTAGTGATCTCTGTAATTTCCATTTTACTTGCTTTGGGAGCACAAACATTAAACGTAGCGTTCCTTGTATCATTGGCATTCTGTATTGCAGCTTCTGCCAACTTGCCAGTAATCATTTATACAATTTACTGGAAACGTTTCAATTCAAATGGAGCTGTATGGGCGATTATCGGTGGATTAATTACTGCTTTAGTCATGGTGGCAGTATCACCGAACGTATGGAATCCAGAGCCTGGTAAAGCAATTTTCGTAGGTACGCCATTGGTAACATTAACGAACCCTGCTATCATTTCTGTACCAGTCGGCTTCATCTGCGGATGGCTTGGCACAATATTATCTAGAGAAGCTGACGTTGTAAAATACAACGAAGTTGAAGTTCGCGCTCAAACTGGCATTTCCGTAAACGAAGTATCCCATTAATTCACTTACATTCATCCTTCAACCCTATAAATACATTTTCCTTGAGTAGCAAGTACTCAAGGATTTTTTTGCATTCAAAGAGGGGCAATCGCCCTCCCCCACTTCCCTACTCTCTCGATAAAATTACAATGGTCAATAAGATCAACAATGAACCAATCCAATCAATCCAGCCAAAAGAGACCCCTAAAAAAATCACCGATGTTAACGCGGCAGATAACGGTTCAGCACAAGCAAGCAAACTCGTTTCATAAGCCTTTAAATATTTTAAGCTATCCAAATAAAAATAAAAGGAAAGAACCGTTCCGCAAATAACGACAAATAAAAAAGCAAAATTCGTTATGAAATACCATTGACCTTCAAATTGCCATGGAGCCCTGATTAGACTGAAAAGAATGCCTCCTACAACCATTCCCCAACCAATCGTGATAAAGGAACCCCATTTTTTTAATAAAGGAATCGGAAAAATGGTGTAAAACGCCAAACCAAAGGCCGATAAAATTCCCCAGATGAACGCCTGTTTTGAAATTGTTAAAGATTCAACATTTCCATGGGTTACAAGCAAAAATGTTCCGAATAAAGCGGAAAACACCGCCAACAATTCTCTTAATGTCGGCAACCGTTTGGCAAGGACGATATAGTACATCGTCACCAGTCCAGGGCCCAAGTATTGCAAAACTGTTGCGGTTGCAGCATTACCGTGGGCAATGGCTGCCAAATATGTATATTGGACGCCGATCATCCCAATAACGCCGAAAATCACTAAACGCACTGCATCGTTTTTCTGTTTCCACACTTCAAAAATGTGGTTTCCTTCTTTTTTATATGCAATGCTTAATAATAAGGAGCCGGCAAGCAGCAGCCGACAAGTGGTGAACCATTCAGTATTGATTTTCAGCTGTTGGAACATGTATTGGGAAACGGTACCGGAAATTCCCCAAAACAATGCAGCCAAAATAACGAAGAAGATCCCTTTTGAACGATCTTCCATGGACCAAATCAATTTTCCCATCACGACTCCCCCAGATATCCATATCAGAATAGTAATCTTTTTTATTTATCTTTTCAATAAAGAAGAAAGGAGGGTGTCTAGAAAGGCAACATCTTTCCGGACACCCTCTGCTAATTGCTATTCTTCCTGATCTTCCCGTTGAGGATGGAGTATTTTCACAAACAATAATTCGCCATCCGTATCAATATCAAGTTTCAAAGAACCGTTTGAATAACGGTCTGCCCGTGCAAGGTTTGCAACCTCAATCGACTCTTGAACTTGTTTTTTCGTCGCCAATAACACCTGGTCGTCCTCATTTACGACTGATACGTTAAAGATCCGATGAGGGTTCTTTTTCAATTCCTTTAAAATGACGAGCCCACGTTTTGCCCTGCCGCTTCGTTCAATTTCAGATAAGCTCATTCGTTTAATGGCCCCTCGGTGAGTCACAACAATCAAATCCGGTTGCGAATCTGCATCAATGACATTGACAGCTGCCAAAACATCTCCATCTTTCAAATTGATTCCTTTAACGCCGCCTGTTTTAATACCGGTTACCGGAATTTCATCCATATTAAACCGGACAGTGTAGCTCAAATAGGATGTCAGAATGATTTCCTTTCCAGGTGTCACCAGGAAGGCAAACATCATCTCATCATCATTTTTCAAATTCATCGTCTTGATTGGCTTGGAGTAGCGGGTCACTTGATATTCGGCAAGTTTTGTGAGTTTTACTTGTCCGTGTTTTGATGCTGTCAGAACAAACTTGTTTTCATCATCGAAGTTTTCAACTCCTACCGCACCAATGACTTTCTCGCCTTCTTCAATCGGAACAATGCTTGAAATGTGCTGACCCAGGTCTTTCCATCGAATTTCCGGCAATTCATATACCGGCTGATAAATATAATTTCCCTTGTTTGTAAAGATTAAAAGATGATGCTGCGTATTTAATGTGTTTTCAAACAACAAATAATCCGATTCTTTCATCGCAAAATCTTCCGGATTTGAGGCGGCATAGGAACGGAGGCTTGTCCGTTTTACATAGCCGTCTTTTGTCACTGTCACTACAAAATCCTCGCTCGGAATCAGCACTTCAAGGGATACTTTGATTTCTTTCACTTTTTCCTGGATTGTTGATCGGCGCGGCTCTTCAAACTTTTTGCGCAATTCCAGGATTTCTTTTTTGATGACTTTAATCAGCTCTTTTTCGCTGCTTAATATTTTTGTAAGTTTTTCCGTTGTTTTTTGAAGTTCCTCATGTTCTTTTTGCAGCTGTGTAATATCTGTATTCGTTAAACGGTAAAGCTGCAAGTTCACAATGGCTTCCGCCTGTTCTTCCGTAAATTGGAACTTCATTTGCAAATTGTTTTTTGCATCCTTTTTATCCTTGGAAGAACGAATCGTTTGAATCACATCATCCAAAATTGATAACGCTTTGATTAAACCTTCAACGATATGTAACCGGTTCTTTGCCTTTTGAAGGTCGTATTTCGTTCTTCTTGTTACGACGTCCTTTTGGTGGTCGATATACGCGTCCAACATCAATGGGAGCGTCATCATGGTCGGACGGCGATTATGGATGGCAATCATATTAAAGTTATATGTGATTTGCAGATCGGTATTTTTATATAAATAATTTAAAATTGCTTCTCCGTCCACATCTTTCTTCAGCTCGATGACAATCCTGAGTCCCGCAGTACGGTCGGATTCGTCGCGCACTTCCGCAATGCCTTCCAATCGTTTGTCGAATCGCATTTCATCAATTTTTTTAACAAGTTGCGCTTTATTGACATCATATGGGATTTCGGTAATGACAATTTGTTCTTTTCCGCCTTTGATCGGTTCAATCGTTGCTTTGGAGCGGATGATGATTTTTCCTCTGCCCGTTTCATAGGCTTTTTTAATACCGTCCACGCCTTCAATGATGGCGCCGGTCGGGAAATCCGGACCTTTGATCACCGTCATCAAATCATCCACTGTACAATCCGGATTGTCAAGACGCATCAGCACGCCGTCCAATACCTCCGACAAATTGTGGGGAGGAATATCTGTCGCGTAACCTGCGGAAATTCCTGTAGCTCCGTTGACAAGCAGGTTTGGAAGCTTTGACGGAAGCACGGTCGGTTCGACGTCCTGGTCATCAAAGTTTGGCACAAAATCAACGGTTTCCTTATCGATATCTTTCAGCATTTCGGCTGCAATCGCGGAAAGGCGGGCTTCCGTATAACGCATCGCAGCAGGAGGGTCGCCATCAACCGAACCGTTGTTTCCATGCATTTCGATTAACGGATATCGCGCTTTCCAATCTTGGCTGAGCCGCACCATCGCTTCATAAACGGATGAATCCCCATGAGGATGGTAGTTCCCGATTACATTTCCGACCGTTTTGGCCGATTTGCGGAACGGTTTGTCATGGGTATTCCCATCCCTGTACATTGCATATAGGATTCTTCGCTGTACCGGTTTTAAGCCATCCCGGGCATCCGGAATCGCCCGGTCCTGGATAATATATTTACTGTAACGGCCAAAGCGGTCACCGATTACGTCTTCTAATGTCAATTCGTGAAATCGTTCGGTTAGCGCCATTATTCATCCTCCTTATATTCGATAAAGTCGGGCACCAATGTATTTGTATCTTCTTCCATGCCAAAATCGACATTGGCTTCAATCCATTTACGGCGCGGCTCCACTTTATCGCCCATCAATGTCGTCACACGACGTTCCGCACGGGCGCCGTCTTCGATGGTAACCCGAATCAGCGTTCTTGTTTCAGGGTTCATCGTCGTCTCCCAAAGCTGGTCCGCATTCATTTCTCCAAGACCTTTATAGCGCTGGATGACGTATCCTTTCCCCACTTTTTTGATTTTTTCCTGCAATTCACGTTCCGTCCAGGCATATTCAACGATCTCGTTTCTTCCGCTGCCTTTTGATACTTTATACAGCGGCGGCAAAGCCAAATATACTTTTCCCGCTTCAATCAACGGACGCATGTAGCGATAGAAAAATGTCAAAAGAAGCACTTGTATATGGGCGCCATCGGTATCCGCATCGGTCATAATGATGATTTTATCGTAAGCCGCATCCTCGATATTGAAATCCGGACCGACTCCGGCACCGATCGTATGAATGATGGTGGAAATTTCCTCATTTTTCATAATATCGGTAAGTTTTGCCTTTTCTGTATTAATGACTTTTCCACGTAAAGGCAAAATCGCCTGAAATGTCCGATCCCTTCCCTGTTTCGCCGATCCTCCCGCTGAATCTCCCTCCACAAGGAACAATTCATTCTTTTTCGGATTTCGGGATTGGGCAGGTGTCAATTTTCCAGAAAGAATCGTTTTTGCCTTTTTCCCTTTTTTGCCGCTGCGCGCTTCTTCCCTCGCTTTTCTTGCCGCTTCCCGGGCCTGCGAAGCGCGTATCGCTTTACGGACGAGATTTGCGGATAATTCGGCATTTTCTTCTAAAATGTAAAGCAATTTTTCAGACAACACGGATTCTACAGCCGTACGGGCTTCCGGCGTTCCAAGCTTGCTTTTTGTCTGGCCTTCGAACTGCAGCAATCTTTCCGGTATACGCACGGAAACAATGGCAGAAAGCCCTTCGCGGATATCGGTGCCTTCCAGATTTTTATCCTTTTCTTTTAGCAATCCGACTTTTCGGGCGTATTCATTGAAAATTCTCGTCAATGCCGCTTTGGCGCCCGTTTCATGAGTCCCTCCGTCACGGGTGCGGACATTGTTTACGAAGGAAAGGATCGTTTCGGAATAACCATCATTATATTGAAAAGCGAATTCCACTTCGATTTCATCGTGAGTCCCTTCCACATATTTCACCGGATGAATGACATCCTTTTCTTCATTCAAATATTCAACAAATGATTGAATCCCGTTTTCATAATAGAAAACTTCCCGTTTGCCTTCTTCCCGTTCATCAATCAATTCCATTTTCAATCCCTTTAAAAGGAAAGCGGATTCCCGCAATCGCTCTGCGAGAATATCATAATTAAATTTCGTGCTTGAAAAAAGCGTCTCATCCGGCAAAAAATGAACAAGCGTTCCGGTTTCGTTTGTTTTTCCGATCACTTCAAGGGTTGTTACAGGTTGTCCGCCGTTTTCAAATCGTTGTCGGTGGATGAGACCGTCCCGATAGATAGTGACTTCGAGAAATTTTGAAAGGGCATTCACAACGGAAGATCCCACACCGTGAAGCCCGCCGCTTGTTTTGTATCCCCCTTGTCCGAATTTGCCTCCGGCATGGAGAACGGTGAAAATAATTTCAGGTGTAGGTTTTCCCAATTTATGCATGCCCGTTGGAATTCCCCGTCCAAAATCCCGCACGCTGATGGAATTATCTTCATGAATTTTGACAATGATATGTGAACCAAAGCCAGCAAGCGCTTCATCTACCGCATTGTCGACAATTTCGAAAACGAGGTGATGAAGACCTCTGCTGTCAGTGGAGCCAATATACATGCCTGGTCGTTTCCGTACTGCTTCCAAGCCTTCCAATACTTGTATGGCATCAGCATCATATTTTAGTTCTGGTTGATTGATTGCCAAATGAAACCCCTCCAAATACAAACATCTGTTCTCTAATCGTACTTAGAATATATGTTCTTGTCAATATATAGTACATTTAACAGCTTTATCATTTTAACAAATCATTTCAAATAAATAAAAAACAAGTTTCTTTATTTTTAATTGAAAATACTTCGAAAACCATCCGTTAAACGTTTTTTATTCCGCTTGGTACATCATATATAATAAATGAAAATATTTCTTTCATTCCCGATAAGTAGTTTAATTTCCTTCTTGATTAAACAATTTTTTATCAGATATTTTTTCCGATGCCAAAAAAGTGAAAAGACTCTTTTTCTAATTAAGAAAAAAGTGTAAAATGATTATCGCTGAAAACAAAACGTTTAAATTGAAAGGAATCTTGATATGGTAAATGTATTAGCAATTCTTTGCGCTTATTTAATCGGTTCGATTCCGTCCGGTTTATGGATCGGAAAAATTTTTTATAAAACGGATATCCGCGAACACGGCAGCGGAAACCTGGGTGCAACCAATACATTCCGGGTGCTTGGTAAAAAAGCGGGCATAGTTGTGACGATTATGGATATTTTAAAAGGAACCATCGCAACCTTGTTGCCGATCATGCCTTATTTTAGCGACACAGTTGTACATCCTCTTATTTTAGGGGCGGTTGCAGCTTTTGGCCATATGTTCCCTATTTTCGCCGGTTTCCGCGGCGGGAAAGCGGTTGCCACATCCGGCGGAGTGCTATTAGGCTATTCATGGCCATTTTTTGTACTACTTGTCATCGGTTTTTTAATCTCGCTAAAAATCACGAAAATCGTCAGCCTGTCCTCAATGGTTGTTTCTGTCATAGCAGTTATCTACAGTATTATATATTGGATTGTCACAGGTGATTATGCATTATTTATTTTAGTAGTCATATTGGCAAGCTTTATTTTCTATCGTCATCGTTCCAATATCAAACGCATTCGGGAAGGTACAGAACCGAAAGTGAAATGGCTATAAGATTCTTGTGAATGGAGGTTAAAAATGAAAATTGTTATTACAGACGAAGCGCTAACTTGGTTTAAAGAAGAAATGGAAGTAGAACATGGCGACTATATCCGTTTTTATGCCCGTTATGGAGGATGTTCCCCGTTTCATGAATCCTTTTCCCTTGGAATGAACCGGGAAAAGCCTCACGATATCGGGGTTGAAACAGTCGTAGACGGCATCCATTTCTTTATCGAAAAAGATGATGAATGGTTTTTTAATGATCATGATTTGCATGTTTCCGTCGATCCGAAAACGGAAGAATTGCTATATGAATATAAAAAGTAAAAAAGGAAGTGGAAAGATGGAAGCCACTTCCTTTTTT
>JGI1652J44930_10000221_pt1 | contig 23094 bp, 21 predicted proteins | sample NewIslsDNAsample_FD_44930 | JGI IMG/M metagenome (IMG submission 44930)
GAACCGCCGATACCGTTCATAATATGTGTGCCACTTACATGAGTAGAGTTTACGTTACCGTAAATGTCCACTTCCAAAGCAGTGTTGAATGAGATAACACCTAATCGACGGATTACTTCTGGATTGTTCGAAATTTCTTGTGGTCTGAACATAATTTTACCTTTATATTTTTCTAAGTCTTCTGCTAAGGAATCAACACGTTTTTTGGAAAGTGAGAACGCAGTACCGGAAGCGAATTTCACGATACCTGCATCGATTAAGTCGAAGATACCATCTTGCAATACCTCAGAGTGCACAACTACATCTCTAAATTGTGCGTCTTTCATATTTTTAAGAACTGCGTTAGCTACAGAACCTACACCTGATTGTAGTGGAGCTAATGAAATTGGCAATCTTCCTTCTTCCACTTCTTTATTTAAGAAGTCAATCAAGTGGTCTGCAATTGCTTGTGTTTCTTCATTTGGTTCGAATAGAGGCGAAGGAATGTCCGGCTCTTCAGAAATAATAACACCTTTTACTTTTTCTGGATTTACGCGAATTCCAATTTCGCCGATTCGGTCATCAACTTTGTAAAGTGGAATGTCTTTGCGTTCACCTTGTTCTTTCTGGATAAAAATGTCATGTAAACCTTCATATGCTCTAGGAGCAGAAATGTTTACTTCAATGATAACGTTTTCAGCTTTTTCAACGAAAATTGGCGAGTTACCTACAGAACCTGTCGGAATGATAAGTCCATCCTCTGTGATTGCTGCCGCTTCAATAATCGCGTAATCGATTTTTCCTAAAGTGCCTTTGCGCACTTCTTCCGCTGTATGAGATAAATGTTGGTCGATATAATACATTTCGCCGGAATTGATTTTCTTACGCATTACAGGGTTTGCCTGATATGGAACGCGCAAGTTTACGATATCCGCTTCCGCCATTGCCTGGTCAGCAGCTGGACCCAAAGACGCGCCTGTATACACATTCACTTTGAATTTTTCTGTTTTACCGCGCTCTGAAAGTGCTTTTGGGAACACTTTTGGCTCACCAAAAAGAGTGAATCCGCTCATACCAAGGTTCATGCCATCTTTGATCCAAGACGCCGCTTCCTCGGCAGAAACGATTTTGTCTAAAAATGCTTTGTTTCTAATAAATTGGCTTAAGTCTTTTTCCATCAACTAGTCACCTCGTATATATAGTAATTTTAAGAATTCACTTTACCATTTACGAACATAAAATACACAAAATTTTCCATTTCAAGTTTTTGAACATTTTATGAACAAGCCCTTTAATTTCAATTGTAAAGATGTATTATACGTTCGTCTAATAAAAGATTTTTATGAATATAATAGAAAAAAACTATCGTTATACAGAAATAACTGATTTTTATAGTTTAACCATATTGAAAAATTTTATGAAATTGCATATAATACTCTATGAACGGGGCATTAGCACAGTTGGGAGTGCGCTACGCTGGCAGTGTAGAGGTCACCGGTTCGAGCCCGGTATGCTCCATAAAAAAGAACCGCAAAATCGATTGCGGTTCTTTTTATTTTGCACAGTATAATATTTTTCTACAAAATCTATTATTTATTCTGTAATAAACGCAATTTTTCGTTCAACTTGCGGTACACCACTTGCAAATCCCTTTCCGTGCTCGCTTCCACCGCTTCATCCAATGCAAACCACTTCACATCGCTGTTTTCATCCGGCTTGATGTGCAATGTTTCCAGTTCATCGGCTTCCAATAAATAAGTGGCATTCAAATGCACATGCGTTGCCACATGTTTTCCCCGTTTTTCATGGGCTGCGACGCCTAAAATTTCTATTGAGAATATGTCATTCAATACGGGGTTCACCTGCTTCAGTCCCGTTTCTTCCTTCGCTTCTCTGATGGCCACTCTCAATAAGTCGGCATCTCCGTCCGCATGCCCCCCAACCCAAGACCATGATTGATAAATGTTGTGATAGATCATCAACACTTTTGTACGGTCTCTGTTCACGATCCATGCAGAAGCGGTAAAATGGGCGAATTCATTCTCCCTCGTCAGTAAATTATCAAACGTATCCATATAGCGGAGAATGAGTTCTTTGTCCTTCTCTTCCTGTGCATTATAGGGAATGTAGTTTTCGATTTGTTGGCGTAAATCCATGTTGATTGCTCCTCTAGTATATTCTTTATTTTATCATGCAGAAAAAGTACAAATATTCTTTTGAACTATCAATAACGTTTCGACAGTACAACGAAAGATGAAAAAACCGTTATCATGATCAACGTCGCCAATACGCACACAGTCTGATAACCGTTTAAAAGGAGTACATTAAATTCAAACAGCAGCATCAATACTAATATATATCCCATAATAAAAAAATAACTTACAAACATTCCTTTTTCCCGAATCCGTTTGGAACGTTCATCATTGGCCTTGAATTGGGGATATAAATAGGCGTTGCAAAGTGTGACGATACTGAGCCCAAACAACATAATTTCATGCCCGGCTGGAAACTTGCCAAACGTAAGCGAAACTATGCTTATCAAAACACTGGATAAAAGAAGCAGAAATCCAACAATCCAAAATACAATTTGGCTTGTTTTATCCCCCTTCATATGTTTCACCACCTTCATCTACTTTTTAAAATCTTTTTCTTCCAATATGAAAATATCTTCAACCTTTGAATCGAACAATTTGGCGATCATCAAAGCCAACGGAAGAGAAGGATTATATCTTCCCTTTTCAATGGAAATGATGGTTTGTCTCGATACCCCCAACAGTTCAGCCAACTTGTCCTGCGAATATCCGAATTCTTGTCTGAACTTTGCTAGATGATTTTTCAAGTTTTTTCCTCCCTTAATATAAAGGGTAATGTAAAATAAGCTTTACGTCAAGCACCCTTTACAACAAAAAATTCCAAAAAAATTTGGACGCCTTATAGACGTCCAATTCCCATTATTCGTGGTCTTTTTGAAAGATGGCATATTGGCCTTTCCCTTTTTTCTTTGCGGCATACAAAGCCATATCCGCCTTTTTATACAGCATTTGCTTTGTATCCCCATCATCCGGATAAAAGGAGATGCCGATACTGGCGGAAACCCCTGTTTTATTCACATCCTTATATTGTTCAATGAAATCATTGATTTCTTTAATGATGTTCCTCGCCACTTCTTCCGCTTCTTCATCTGTCGTGGAGTTCAGGATAACGACAAACTCATCGCCTCCGTAGCGATAAACCGCACCGTTCTTTGGAATGACCGAACGGATAATATTGGCCACTTGTTTCAGAAGCGTATCACCTGCCTGATGGCCCAAATCATCATTCACCACTTTAAAATAATCCAAATCGATCATGAAAAATGCCGTTTTCTTTCCTTTTTTCGCCTTTACCGCTGACTTTAATTCATCAAAGGCGGAGCGGTTTGCCAGTCCCGTCAATCGGTCATGGTAGGCCAAATACATCGGTCTTGCAATGACAAAGGAAATTACAAAAACAAAGCTGAAGATAATGAACAGTTGAACGATAAACATTTTTCTGTATTGGACCAGATTGGCGCTCCAAAGTCGATCATCATAGATGATTTCTATGACTTTGTTCTGGGCGAAATCTTCATCAAAAATCGAATCGTAATATATGTACCGGAAAGTGGCCGTTTTGCCCNGCCAATCCCCTTTTAGTTCATTCGTTTCTTTTGAAGTCAACGTCGCTTCGAAGGATTCACGCTCTTTTTTCGTCAAACTTCTTTCGTTGAGCGACTTACCCAAAGCCAGTCCGCCAATATTTAAAATGTTGACATCGTAAATATAGGGATATANTTTTTTTAATTCATCAATGGTGTAAAAAAAATTGAAAGCATTGTAAACGGCGTTTTCATTTAAATTGTAGCTCAATTCAATAATATATTTTTTATCGGGCGTAGCCATATAACTATATTTTTTTACATTCCCCGTTTTTTGTTCGATATCCATCGCATCATGATAAAATTGTCCCGACTCTCTCCGNTTATCCAATAAAGACGCAAGTTTTTGGCAACAATCATTAAAATCGAGTCCGATATCATCCGGAAAACTGCCATGAGTGATCACATTTTCTTCGTTGATGATATAAATGTGCATCCCCAATTGTTTATATAATTCCTGAAAATCCCATTCATCAAAATCCGGATTTTCATTATACATCCGGATAATCTTGCCCGTATTTTCTTCCATTGCAACAGCGGTGTTTTTATCCAACAGTTGAATCGCTTTTTCATAAGTTTCGATAGAATCTTTCATTGTTTTTTCAATCCTGGTAAATTCCAATTCATTTTCCTCTATTGTTTGATCCCTTAGGTGTATATAGTTTATGACCGCTATCAACGACGAACTAAGTATGGATAAAACAACGATAATCACAATTATTTTGAATCTTAAATTAATCATCGATCTCACCACGTGCCCACTCAAATTCTATCGACCTTGCCACCTCGATAGTAAAATCATGCTTTTATTAACAACTATCATTCATTATATATAACTATCAGCTCAATTCAAATGTCTAATTAGTAAAAATTTTTTAAAACTTTATTACTATGACTAAAAATTTACAAAGACTTTGTTACTACCAATAATGGTTTTTATCATTTTTATGTTTTTTATAGTAAAAACAGTGAATAAAATGGAAGGCCTCCGAATGGATGCCCCCCAAAAACTTGTCTATTTCCCTATTTATAAAAATATACCGCCAATTCCCAGTCCAATCATTACCACATAAACAGGATGAACGTTGAATTTTTCAAGGGCAATATATGCTCCCGCGATGAGTAGGAATGTGGCAATCAATCCGATCATGTCATAGGAAGTTTTCGCAAAATNAAAAGTCATTTCCGCAAGCAATACCGCAATCGCCGGCAGCACGAAGCTGGACAGCCTTTTCACCCTTTGGGATTGGCGATAGCGGTATAAAATGTTGAGCAAAATCAGCATTGCCATTAGTGAAGGGCCAACCGTCGCAAACAAGGCCACAATCGCTCCCAGAATACCTCCAACTTCATAGCCGATGTATCCGGCCATTTTCGTTGCAATCGGCCCGGGCAAAGCATTTCCCAATGCCAGCACTTCACTGAATTCCGTTGTTGTCATCCAACCATACTTATCCACCACTTCATGCTCAATTAAGGGAATGGAAGCCGGGCCTCCGCCATACCCCAAAATCGCCGGATAAAAAAAGGCTAAAAATAACTGGATGTAAATCATTGTTTCTCCCCCTTCTTAACAGGAAGAATCAGCGCAACGGCAAGCAACGCCGCAATGATGATTCCTGGATGAAGCTGAAGAATCAGGATTCCGATGATGGAAGCGGCAAAAATGATTCCGCCAATTTTCCAACCAAGGGAGTTCTTCGATTTTTTCAGGAAGTCCAAAGTGAGCACCCCAAGCATGACCGTTACAACCGGAACCACTCCGTTCGTCATGCCTTTAACAAAATCAAAATCTTTATATTGATTGAGAACAGTCAAAAAAAGAATCATTAAAATGACCGTCGGCAAAATTGTGGCGACTAAAGCGTTGATCAAACCGGGCCAGCCGCCAACCCGATAGCCGATATATCCGGCCATTTTGGTTATGATAGGGCCGGGCAAGGTATTTCCAATGGCCAAAACATCTGCAAATTCTTCTTCGGTCATCATATGAAATGTATCCACCACCTCTTTTTTGACGAGCGGAATGGAAGCCGGGCCTCCGCCAAAGCCCAATATGCCGGAACGGAAGAAGGCAATAAAGATTTCTTTCTGCCTTGCCATGATTGATCCCCTTTCAAGTCAGAAAACTTTCCATTTTATTGTGGTTAGGGTTCAAATGATATACTCAACTTGCCCATCGTTTTAATAAAAAATCCATTTTCAGTTTCTTATTTCCCGCTAATATCCCAAAGCCACCCCATCTCCACGGGGATCCGCACCGCCAAATTTGACGCCTTTTTCATCGATGTAAATAGCTCCGGCATGGCCCATCAGTTCCGTCAACTCTTCCATCGTTTCCACTTCATGGCCGAACGCTTCCAATTCTTTACGCACTTTTTCCGGAATCCTGCTTTCCATTTTTAGCGTATTGGAAGTTGCTCCCCATGTTCGTCCATATAGAAATCTTGGAGCTTCGATGGCTTCTTGCACATTCATGCCGTAATCGATGATACGCGTTGCAAGCAGCGATTGGGTTTGGGGCTGCCCTTCACCGCCCATTGTTCCGTAAAGCAGCACCGGCTTTCCATCCCTCATGAGCATTGCGGAATTGAGCGTATGGAAGGAGCGTTTACCTGGTTGCAAAGAATTTACGTGCTTTTCATCCAGAGAAAAGAAGCAGCCCCGATTTTGGAATAACACCCCTGTTCCTTTTGGAATAAAGGCGGAACCGAACTCATGGTAAATACTCTGGATGCAGGAAACCGCATTGCCTTCTTTATCCACTGCCGCAAACCATACGGTATCGCCTTTCGGATCCAAGGCGGACAATGTCGAAACATGCCTGCTTTTCATTATTTTCTCGGCAAACGCAGCACCCCGATCCGGACTCAGCAATTCCCTCAACGGAATGTCGTGGAAAGCCGGATCTGTCAAGTAAGCGTCCCTGTCCCGGAAAGCGTATTTTATGGCCTCCACCAGTAGATGGTAGTACTCTGCTGTACCTTCCCCAATCTCTTTTAAATTCACATGATTTAATATATTTAAGATGGATAAGGACGCCATTCCCTGCGTATTCGGCGGCAGATTATAGGCCATATATCCTCGATATGGCAAGGAAATCGGTTCGACCAATTCACTCGTATGATTTTTGAAATCTTCCCTCGTCAATATGCCGCCGTGCTTCTGCAAATCTTCCGCCATCCGATCCGTCAATTCACTATCGTAAAAATAGTCCGCCCCATTCTCTGCAATGAGCCCCAGCGTAATCGCCAAATCTTCCTGGATGAAGACGTCTCCCACTTCATATGGCTTGCCATCCTTTAGGAAGATGCGGGCAAACTCTTCAAATCGGCCCAATGCCCGGAAATTTTGGTCCTCTTCATCCAAATTGACTTTCGTCCAATGGTGCTGGCTTGGCGTTACCGGGAATCCTTCCTTGGCATAGTGGATCGCTTGTTGCAGCAACTTGCGCCATGATAGTGTGCTTCCCATTGCCTTTTGTCCGTACTTATAAGCCGTGTCCCACCCTCGGACCGCTCCTGGCACCGTGTTTGCCGCAAGCGGTCCACGGGCGGGAATGGAATCATATCCTTTGGAACGGTAAAATCCGATGTTTGCTTTTTTGCCGGACCTGCCACTGCCGTTAACGGCTTTCACTTCTTTCGCTTTGGCATTATAAATAAGCCAAAAATTGTCTCCCCCAATGCCATTCATGTGCGGGTAAACCACCGCAATTGTCGAAGCCATCGCTATTGCCGCTTCGATTGCGTTTCCCCCCTCCTTTAAAATGGAGAGGCCCGCCTGTGATGCCAAATAATGTGGCGAAGTTACCATGCCATTCAACGACATCGTTGCCGCTCTATATTGAACCATCCACTCATTTCCCCCTTCCTCAAATCTACGTAATTTTCATTTTATTCTGTAAATTTGAATTGTAAAGACACAAATAGATTTTTTATCATTTTATGGAGAAATTTAAGTATTTTTGNTAAAGTTGCCAGCGTTTTTCCGCAAATCCGCCAATGCCAGAAACGGCTTTCCGCTTTCTTCTTTAATCATCGAGAAAATCTGCTTGGTTTATTCTTGAACCTTCGACAATCAAAAAGACATTTCTCGGGAAATAATTCAAAAATTCCTCTTTTTTCACAGGAAATGGATTTCTTTTTCTGCCATTTGCAACGATTTCTGTATTCTTTACTCAAAAATAAGAGACCAGCCGAACAAAATTCGACTGGTCCCTTTCATCTATTTCCTTCATTCATAACCACACGCAATTACATATTTTAATAGATTTATTGAAACTTTCAAAGGAATTAGCAAAAATCATGAAGAATTTTTTATTTGCAAGCCGGATGTGCCAAAGTTTATGATATTCCAAATCTACTCGTCACTATGTTTTTGCCATCCTCATGGTCTTATGAATCGGATTTTATCTTTATCGGAAGAAAATCAAACAAAAATAAGTTCATCAAAAAAGGAAAAGGATTTCGGAATTCCCGTCTCCTTTTCCTTTTTTCATCCGTACTGTTTTCAAGCAACCCAATCAATATTTATTCGACACTTTCAACAATGGCGGAACCACCAATGCTGCGGCAAAGGCAGCCAGTGTCGCCTCGGCGATGCCGTTTGTGAAAAATACCATTAAAACGGCCGCAATAATTCCGCTTATCCCATCCGCATTGACCGCTTTTGCATACGCATCATGAAAGATCAAAGCGATCGAACCCATGATTAGAAAAGTGTGCAAAACGGTGGTCAGCAAACCTGTCAGAAATAAAGACCATTTCTCCTTCGACAATACCTTTTGAAGCGTTTTATTAAGATAATATGGGACAACCCCAACGATCACCCTTGGCACGATGGCAATAAACAACGCCCATATGCTGCCATGGCTTGTCCCCAAAACCGGAACGGCCGGAGAAAAGGCGAAGGATAAAAGCGTCGGAGCCATCGTATTGGTGACGACACTCGAAATTCCAAAGGCAAGCCCCAGAAATGCCCCGATTCTCGGACCTAATATAATCGAGGCGATAATGATTGGAACATGGATGATTGTTGCTTTGATCACTCCTAGATGGATAAATCCAATAGGTGTTAGAGCAAATAATAGGATGATTGCCAAAAACACAGTGGTCAATGTAAACTCTCTTATTTTCATTGTGAAACCCCTTAGTGTAAGTTATTGTTGGAAATAGACGTGTTCTATAAGATTTTCCCATACATGCCCGAAACTGTCATTCATCAAATATTCCTCAAAATGAAAGGCCGCTTGGAAGGAGTGTCCCTCTCCAGCAGGCCGCTTTATTCATAACTGACCAGGCCAACAGCTATTTGCTTGGGAAGGCGAAATTGGCTTGGGAGTCCTCGCCCACATCCAGCCATTTTTCGGAAATCGTTTTTCTTTTGGTGAAGAAGTTCGCCTGTTCCGGTCCAAACATAACACCCGTGCCGAAATTCGAACGCTTCCAGCCGGCGAAGTTATGATAGCCCACCGGAATCGGAATCGGCACGTTGACCCCCACCATTCCCACTTCAATTTCATCCTGGAATTTGCGGGCTGCTGCGCCATTATTCGTAAAGATGGTAACACCATTTCCAAGCTCATGGGAGTTGATGATATCAATCGCTTCCTGCAAAGANTCGGCTCTCACAACAATCCGCACAGGGCCGAATACTTCATCCTTGAAAATTTCCATCTCCGGCGTCACTTCATCCAGCAATGTTGGACCCAGATAAAAACCGTTTGAAGATTTTGCGATTTCCGGATTTCGTCCATCCGTTACGGGTTTTGCCCCTTCTTTCAAAGCCCGCTCAATATATCCGAGAATCGTTTCCTTGGACTCTTTTGAAATCACCGGGCCAAAATCCACTTCATCATCTGTATATGGGCCAACTTTCAATTTCCCAATTTTCTCCTTTAAGATGGCCACAAATCGATCGGCCGTTTCTTTGCCGACCGGAATCGCCCCCGAAAGCGCCATACAACGCTGGGAAGCCGCTCCATAAGCTGCTCCGATGAAGGCGTTCGCCGCTTTTTCCAAATCCGTATCCGGCATGACAATCATGAAATTTTTCCCGCCGCCAAGGGCTGCCACCCGTTTGCTGAATTTTGTTCCTGTTTGATAAATATACTCTGCCACCCGGGTGGAACCTACAAAATGGACGGCTTTTACCGTTTCATTTTCAAGCAATTCATCGACCGCCTCTTTATCGCCATGAATCACCGTCCATACACCATCCGGCAATCCCGCTTTCTTCCAAAGGTTCGAAAGATAGAGGGCAGAAATCGGCACTTTTTCAGATGGTTTTAAAATCACTGCATTCCCAACAGCCACCGCCATGCTTGTTTGCGCTAACGGCACCATCACAGGAAAGTTGAACGGTGAAATGGCGGCCACGACCCCAAGCGGGTCTTTCCGGGAAAACATATTGATATCGCCGCCGACATTCACCGAATATTCCCCTTTGACCATATGTGGCGCGTTAATGGCAAGATCCACCGATTCCAAACCACGCTGAATTTCTCCGCGGGCGTCTTCCTTTGTCTTCCCGCTTTCTTCACAGATGATTTCAATTAACTCTTCTTCATTTTCTTTGACCAATTGGCGGAATTTCTGTACAATCTCTCCCCGTTTTCCCCCTGACAACGCCTTCCATTGCGGAAATGCCTTTTTCGCCATTTCAATGGCTTGTCTCACTTCTTCACGGGTCGCCAGCGGCACCTGAGCAATCACTTCTCCTGTGCACGGATTATACACATTGGAAAAACGGCCACTGGTGCCGGATACCAACGTGCCGTTGATGAAATGTTGCAACTCGCGAACTTTTTGTTCCACTGCCATTCCATACACCCCTTAAAAAATTTTTTATTACAATAGCACTTTTATCCATTTTTGTCCATATATGACTGACCTAATGAATAAAAGGTATCAAACAACAATAAATCCAAATACCCTTTCAAGACTATTGATGCCGAATGGACATACCCTCTCTTTTTTCAAAGCTTAAGATTATCCAAATATAATAAAAATGTTCACATGCAAATGCTTCAATCATAAGCATATTCGAATCAATCCATGTTTCAAAGCTGCCACACTTTTGCATATTTCTTTCAAAAGTGATCACTCAACCATACAACAATTGCAAAGGCAAAAACTTATCATCTCCCAAAGGAATCTTGCCTTTCTTCTGTTCATCCGCCGACCGCTGTCATAGCCCCGGACCATAAACGATAAAGTAGATTATGATGAATTCCTGATTCCTTCGAGGTGATTCCGTTTGAGCCACTACAAAAAAGCGGCACTTCAAAAATGGATGGATTTGAAAATTGATGTCTCCTTCCTGAAGGTGATTGGCTGGGAACAGCTGCACAATGTGACACTCACCTTTTTAAATGAAATCCTGGAACGGGAACCGAGACAAAAAATTCAACGCATCACCATGATTTCCAATCCCTTTGTTGAAGAAAATCCGCTGGCACCCATTCATTTTACCGGCATATCCAAAGACGGCAAAAAACTGCATATCTTAATCAACTTTTTTAATCGTTTCGATATCGTGAAACGATCTCTTTATTACGCAACGAAAGCCTATGCCGACCAAAAGGAAAACGACTTGCATCCCGTCATTTTCATCAACTTTTTAAGCTACGCATTATTCAATCAAACAGAAAACTTTCAAACGGTTTATCTATTGCAGGAGCAACATGCCGGCACTCCCCTCCCCGATGCTTTTGAATTGCACTTTATCGAATATCCAAAATTGATACGGGATTTTGAAGCGAAAAAAGTCGACCCGTGGAACGACGCAAAAGCAAGATGGCTTCTCTTGCTTTCCATCGTCGACCATCGCAACGGAAATGTGTACCACGACATTTACAAGGAGCTGGATTTGATCTCTTTAAGGGATGACCATATTCGGGCGGCATTAAACCGTTGGCGGGAGTTGAGCCAATCAAAAGAAGAAATGGAAGCCTATGAAGAACGATTGAAGCAGACCCTTGATGTGGAAGTGGAAGTGCGGGAAGCAAAGCGCCGGGAAGAAGAAGCCTTTGAAAAGGGCGCAAAAAAGCTGCAGGTGGAAATTGCCAAAAAAATGTTGGCGGAACAGATGGAGATCCAATACATTTCAAAAATCACCGGGCTTACCCTGAAGGAAATCCAAGAGTTGAGGTAAGATGTCACGAACAGAAGCCATGCCATCTGATAACAGACATCACAACGGTTTTTTTATCTTAATGTTTGTTGGTTGACTAATAGGAATATATAATGATAATCTATCTCTTGATTTTAATTATTTGAATATTAATAATCTTCAAAACATGCATCCCGCTATTAATCTTGAATCAATAATGGGGAGGGGTTTCAAATGAACAAATGGCTTTTCGGTATTCTGGTCGTATTGACCACTTTTTAATGGGTTCTTCTTTTGCAGTCGGAAAAATCGGTCTTTCTTATACTACACCGCTTTTATTAGTCGGCATACGCTTTTCCTTGGCAGGAGTGATTATGGCCATTGCTGTTCGATTATTGCGGATCCCTCATCCCAAATCCTTTTCCCAATGGGTCAAGATCGCTGTCATCGGTTCCTTTCAAACAGCTGGCGTTATGTCCTGCATCTTTCTCAGCTTGCGGACAATTCCAGCGGGGCAGTCTTCCATATTAACATTTATGAACCCGCTTTTAGTCGTCATCTTTGGCACGATTTTCATGAAGTTATCTTATAGCCCACGCCAATGGACAGGTGTGATATTAGGTTTTATCGGGGTATTTATAACCCTTGGGGCACAGTTAAGTTTTGAAATCGGATCTTTACTCGCCTTTCTTTCCGCAGTTTCATGGGCGATCGGCACATTGCTCATCAAAAAATGGGGAAATGATTTCAATACGTGGCTATTGACGGCCTTCCAAATGTTATTTGGCGGCATCATCTTGCTTATTGGCAGTTTGATTTTGGAAAATCCCCACTTCCAAGTAACCGGCACATCCATTTTTATCGTATTGTGGCTCGCCATTATGGCATCCATCGTCCAATTTGCCGGCTGGTTTTATTTACTTCAAAAAGGGGATCCCGGCAAAACAAGCGCCTTTTTGTTTTTGGCCCCATTTTTCGGTGTTCTTTCAGGATGGGTATTATTGGATGAAGCCATCAATTCGTATGTAACCATCGGAGGTCTTTGCATATTTACCGGAATCTTCATGGTGAACTGGACTGGCAGCAGAAGTATCGAGGTCGGCTCCTTGGAAACATCCATTGAAAAATAAAAACGTTGCTCTCAACGCAACCCTGCCAAATAAAATGGGCATAGCAGTTCCGTTTACTTCTGCTATGCCCCTATCATTTTATTAAGCATCCGGTCTTAAAATCCTATCAGCGAAAGTCATGTGAAAATTTCAAAATATCCTTGCACAAAAAGCCCTGACTTTTTATCCCATGCTACAAACCCGAGCATCACCTATTAAACTTCTTCCACTTTAAACCTTAACACCGTTTTTAATTTTTCAGGTGCCGTTTTTCTCGGATCTGAAATATAGATTTCTTTATGGGTTTTTTCTGCCCGCTTTACATTGTTTTCTGCGCAATAGGATTCCATCCGTTCGAAGGTCTTCCATTCATCATCGAAACTGCCGATGTGCATGGCTTGCACGCATAACCCTTCCGTAATCGTTTCAAACCGGACCTGATCCACATCCAAATTCGGTTTTTTCTTCTTCACCGTATCCCGAGCATATTGAAACAATTCTTCCGTTACAAAATCCGGTTGCCGAATCATCAATTTATACACGAGGTGGTTTTTATCCAAATAATCTTTCGTTCTTCCTTCTTCATCCAAATCCCAATGCCCTTCCAATGGAAANACGGTATATTCATAATACCCTTCCGGCGTAATCCCCTTTTTGGGCATCATCCGGATNGCATAGGATAAAGCATAAAGAATTTCGATATGCTCCTGGAATGGTTTCTCGTTTGGATTACCTTTGCCGTCAATCGTAAAAAATTTCATGGTCGGCACATCAATGATTGTCGGTTGCGTGGAGGGCAAGTAAAGTTCTTTTAATTGTTTTTTCCATTCAAATTTACTCAATTGTCATCACTCTTTTCTTATTTTATAATCAGTTAAATANCCATATTATTGCATACGGTTTTCGGAAAACGCTTTCACCTGAAAAAAGCATTNCCCAANATTGATGACACTGCATTTNGGGGAACATCGTGGAAAAATACCTGATTGCATGGGTGCCATACTGGAAACAACAATCGCGCCAAAGAAGGGATCAAAATGACGAATATTCTTCTAATCTTAGTTTTGCAATTAATCTATGTTCCGTTGCTTACATTACGCACCATCTTTTTGGTGAAAAACTTGACATTTCTTGCAGCTNTGATNGGAACATTGGAAATGCTTATCTACGTCTTTGGGCTTTCCCTCGTATTCAATGGAGACCAAAGTTTGCTTGCCATGATTGTGTATGCGGTCGGCTTTGGACTGGGCATTTTTTTAGGAACAAAAATTGAAAATAAATTGGCGATCGGTTACGTGTACGTGACCATCAATACGCAAACGAAAAACCAGGAATTGATTAACGCCCTCCGCTCCAACGGTTTTGCCATCACGACTTATGTTGGGGAAGGTCGGGACAGCGAACGTTATAAATATGAGATTTTGGCCAAACGGAATCGGGAGAAGGAACTGTTTGAGCTGGTCAATTCCATCGAACCTAAAGCGTTCATCATTTCTTTTGAACCGAAATCCTTCAAAGGCGGGTTCCTTGTCGATCGGATGCGGAAACATAAACATCACTGAACGTTGGAACTGCTCCTTTTTGAAAAAAGGGGGNGGTTCTTTTTCCTTTACCCCACATATCTCCGCAATATCCGGTCCACCGATGGACCGTATGATTCCCCAAATAAATTCAAATGCACCAATAAATAATAAAGCTGATACAATTCTTTTCTTTCTTCATATTCCGGCGAAAGCGGGAACACCGACTGATAGGCTTCATAAAACTTCCGGGAAAAGCCGCCAAACAATTCCGTAAAAGCAAGATCCATTTCGTGATCGCCAAACAGGACTGCCGGATCGATCAAATATGGAGTTCCACCTGGCCCCGTCATCCAGTTTCCTCCCCACAGATCGCCGTGCAATAAACAGGACTTTGGTTTCCTTGGAATCCATTCATCCAGCCTTTCCATCAATTTCACTAACCTTTTCTCACGGGCTTGTCCAATTCTCCCATTCGCCTTGCCCCGCTTCCATTGGCCGGCTAAGCGGACATCGCGGTAATATTCCACCCAATCATCCATCAATCGATTTTGCTGCGGCAGTTTGCCAATATAACTTTCTCCATCGAATCCATACCCTTTCGCTTCAGCAAGATGCATGGCCGCAAGACGTTCGCCTAATAGCACATCTGTATCATGGGTCCGTTTCCCTTCAATCCATTCCAGCCAAAGCATTGGCACCCCTTCTGCTTCCAGGCAGCCTAAGACGTCCGGTACATTAATTGTATTTGTCGCCTGAATCATTTTCAAACCGCGCTCTTCAAATTTGAAATACCCAATTTTCATCTGTTGATTCAACTTCACGAAATATTCGCGTTCATTTGTTTGCACATAAAATGCTTGATTACTGTCACCGCCGGAAACCGGGGAAATCTTCTGGATGTTTTCTTCAGGAGAAATCATTTGAAGACCTTTACTGATCATTTGAATCAATTGAATCACCTTCTTCCATTTTGATTATAAAAAATTGCACCTCCAAATGACCATATGCATCATCATTCGGAGGCGCAGTTTTATTGAGTTCACTATTCTTCTTCATTTTCCTCTTCATCGGAACCGAAGATTGTTACGATTTCATCGGATTTTTTACGCTCTTTTCCTTTTGGAAGCTCATCGAAATAACCGAATTGCACCATGCCCACAATGCGTTCGCCAGGTTTTACGCCCAATGCTTCACGGAATGATGGTTTATCCAAAAACTCCGGAGTTTTCCAGCAGCTGCCGATGCCGTAATCCCAGGCAAGCAGCATCATATTTTGAATCAGTGCACATGCCGCCGCAAAGTCTTCCAAACGTTCTTTCTGACGGGAATCTTCAGGTACGATGACAAATACATAACCACCTGGCGTTGTGAATTTTTGCATGCGCTTTTCCACTTCTTCTTCCGGCAACGTTCTCCAATCCGGTATCGTCGTATTTCTGAGCAATTCGTGAAGCTTTTTCAGCTCTTTGCCGCATGCAACAATGAGTCGCCATGGTTCCCGGTTTTGATGGTTTGGTGCCCATACAGCATCATCTATGATCTGAAACAAATCTGCTCGGTCTACAGGCTGTCCGTTGAATTTTTTTATTGACCGTCTGCCAATAATGGCTTCTCTTACGGTTAATGCTTGGTCATTCATTCAAACATTACTCTCCTTAATAATGAAGTTCAACGATTTTACTATTATCTCCAAACAACCATATCATAAAAAATGTGGAATTTGAATATCCATTATTTTGGGTCTTATTATAATTATATATTAATACACCTTTTCTTTCTCAGCTTCAAAAGAACGATATTAATAGAATATATCATCAATTTTAAAGAAATAATATTGAATATTTGGCGTATAAGCATAGGAATCTGAATAATCGTAGTGGCGATTGGCGCTGGGTCCTGTATGGGCATGAACGTAAGGGACGCCGTCAAACACACTCGTGACGATTACGCTGTGGTCAATGACTCCATCCCCTTGGAAGTCGTAAAAAATCACATCTCCAGGTTCCAATTCGGAAGGCGAATAAACCCGTTTCGCCGTCAGTCCCGTTTTGGCACTTTCCAAATACCATCTCAAACTATGCGCAACAGACCAACTATAACTCCAGGTTTCCCGGGGATAATGGTATTCTCTCGCCCCAGCTTTCCAACCATCCGTAATCCACCAACCTTTGCCGCGGTTCGGATAACCGGACATTGGCGCTCCCCCTGCTCTTAACGCTTGTGAGACAAAGTTCGTGCAATCAACCGTAAACACGGGGTAATTGGGATTAAAGGAATTCCACCAAGTTTTCGCGTATTGGACAGCTGCATCCCGATCATAATAAATCGCTATTTCTGTACCTCCTTTTTCATCATCTTATGAATCCGATGTTCAAATTTGAACTTCTATAATTGGTGTGTCCCCTTTCAGAAAAAACTGTAAAATTCTGATACAATAATAAATATCACTATTTATGTTCAAATTCTTGTTTTTACAGTAAATTTTTGAAATGATTTTTATGATGTTAATTTCAGGTAATATGAATTGAGAGGAAGTTGGCATTGGTGCAGCATGCTGAAAGAGAAATCCGTGAATGGACCCGTTTATGCGATAAAAAGGGAAATTTGAATCCGGCTGCGATTGGTTATGCCAAAAAACCAATTATTGAATGCAATCTATCGGGCCATTTTATGCGGAAAAAGAAATGGAATTATTGGTGCTGTTACGGCGAGGATATTTTATTTTCCGTGACGGTTTGTCACTTTGATTATGCCGTTTCTTGTTTTGTCTACTTTTTGGAGTATGAAACCCAACGATTTTTTGAAAAAATGGTCACCATTCCTTTAGGTGTTGTCAAAAAACTAAAAATGCCTACCCAGGTGCTTGACCCTGTCCGGTTTACAAACAGCGAAATGAACGTCAATATCTCGCATATCCAAAATCAAACCTTGCTGACAGTCAATTGTGATAACTTTGACAACGAACCCCTTAACGTCAATTTAAAGATTTTGCACCCCGTTGACGATGAATCGTTGAATGTGGTAGTGCCTTGGAACCGGCAAACGTTCCAATTTACTGCCAAGCATCACATCCTGCCTACCAAAGGATTTGTCAAACTTGGAAACAAGCGCTATGAATTTCATGAGGACGATTGTTTCAGCGTATTGGACTTTGGCCGGGGAGTTTGGCCAAGGGAGGTCGTTTGGAATTGGGCAAATGCTTCACAACGCCTTCGCAATCATCGGGTGGGACTGAATTTTGGCGGCAAATGGACGGATGGCACTGGAATGACGGAGAACGCCATATTCGTCGATGGCAAAATGACCAAAATCCACGAAGACGTAATTTTCGAATATGATCGTTCCAATTTCAAAAAGCCATGGTATGTGACGACAAAATTTTCCGATGCCGTCATGCTCACTTTCCACCCATTTTTTGAAAGAGTGGCAAAAACGGACCTGAAGCTTGTGCAATCAGAAGTGCATCAGCTAGTCGGTTATTATAACGGCAAAGTCAAATTGGAAGATGGCAGCATTCTGATGATTCAACAAATGTTGGGATGCATTGAGGAACATGTGGCAAAGTGGTGANCCGGTTAAAATCTTTCTGTCGAATGCGGGAAACTTGAAGGGCGAATATAGAAAGCGATAGGTTTTCTAATTCGCTTTTTCTTTTTTATGGAATAGAGGTTCTATCCCGGATCATAAAGATGCACGCTTCCCTTAGGTGCATGCAACAAAAAAAGACCTTGAATCAGGCCTTTTCCTTTTTCTTTCCAATCCAAATCCAACCATAATAAACTCCCCAAAAAATGAGAGGCACTTAAAGCACCAAGTATCTTTGACCGTTAGGAAGAAGCATAAACAATATTAAGGAATTGAGTGAAACGGTATGATCAGTACAACATATTTTTTCCAATCCATCATTTCACCCCATTTGATTAATAAGCTATGCCTTTTTCCCGTCAACTGCCCATTGGCGTTTTCCCGGCCGATACAATTCCCCGTATGCCGCGCCTCCTAAAATGAACGCGGCACCGATCATTTGCACGAAACTTAACGTTTCATCCAAAAATAAAGCGGAAAAGACCAGGGCGGAAAGGGGATCCAAATAGCCCAGAATCGACACCGACTGGACAGGCAAATGGCCAATGGACGAAAAATAAAGATAGCAGCCGATTCCTGTATTTACAATGCCCAAAACAAGGACTGGCAGCCAATTTCCTTCCTCCACATGGACGAAAAACCCCTGCTTCACGCCCATAAACACAGCGACCGTGATAAAGCCGATGACCAGTTGGCATGTGGCATTTTCAAGCCCCGAAACGCTGACAGCTTTTTTATTGAAGATTATGATGGCCGCATACATGATGGCCGATAAGATTCCGAAAATTAATCCCCATGAAATTTCCCCTTCAAGAAACGCATGGCTGTTGACGCAAAACAGCCCGAGGATGACAGAGAAAAAGCCGATGACTTTCGAGCTTGTCATCTTTTCCTTAAATAGGAGCGGCGACAGCATCATGACGATGATGGGACCGCAATAATATGCCAAAGTGGCAATGCTTACCCCGATTCGATTGTATGCTTCAAATAAAAACAGCCAGCTTGCTCCAAGGGATACACCGGAAATCACCAAGTACAGAAAGTGTTTCTTATTTTTCCAGAACCTGGCCTTTTGTTTTGTCAGCACAAAAATCAACACAAGGAAAATGCCGCCAATAAACGTCCGCAAATAAACGATTTCATAACTGTTCAATAAAATATAGCTTGCCACAATCCCGTTTGAACCGAATAGCAGCAATGCAAGTATATATTTCGCATATGAGGCCGACTTCATTTTCTGTTCCCCTCTCCATTATTAAAGGTAAGCGTATAATAAAAAAGAACTTTCATCAACCATAAAATGACAAAAAATAATCCCCTTTGAACTCATTCAAAGAGGACGGAACTTCCTTATTTGGGCTGTTTAAGCATTTCGTTCATTTCTTCCGGACAATCGGTAAATATCCCTTCNACTCCCAAATGCCGCAACACTTCCACTTGTTCTTTATTATTGATGGTATATACCCGAACCGGAATCCCTGCTTTGATGGCCTCCAGCACCGGACGCCGGGCCACCGCCCTGTATGCGACGTGAAGGGCCTTGGCAGGAAATAAAGTGCGGTACCATTTCATATTCAAAATGCTGTAGGAAAACAGCGGGGCACTTTCAATATCCGGTGCCAACCCGACCATCCGCTTGACGGCTTCATGATCGAAGGATGAAATAATGACCCGGTCCTTTAACCGGAAGTTTTCCACTTCTTTCAGCACCATTTCTTCGAGCCCTGGATATATCAATTTGTCGGACTTCAATTCAATATTAATTTTGTGGTGCGTATCTTTAAAGAGATCCAACACCTCCGCCAATGTCGGGATTTTTTCGCCGCGGAAATTTTTGTGAAACCAGGATCCAAAATCGAACTTGCGCAATTCTTTCAGGGTCATATCTTTAACAAAGCCTTTTCCATTGGACGTGCGGTTGATTTTTTCATCGTGGATGACCACCAATTCCCGGTCTTTTGTCAGATGAACATCCAACTCCACTCCGGTAATGTCCAGTTTTGCTGCCGCTTGAAAGGCTGCGAGCGTATTTTCAGGATACTTTGATGAATAGCCTCGATGGGCAAAAATTTGCATTGAAACTCCCTCCAAAAAGTGCGGGAAATACATCCCCTACTCCACAAAAATGCGGTCCAATTCTTTTCTCAATAAATAGCGTATGCGTTCCCTTTCAATAGGAACCAATCCCATTAAAATATGTAACGCAAGTCCATCAATTAACGCATGCAAAAACACAATTTCTTCTTCTAAAACAATTTCTTCTTTTAGCATCCCCGCTTTCTTTAAACGATGCAAAATTTCCGAAATCGCTTCATGAACCGATTCTTTTTGCAGCTCTTTTTTGCGGATTTTATATGAAACATATTCCAGCCATACTTGCATTTCCACTTTCTTTTCTTCCGGTGTGATCAACTCCATCAATATATTGAGTACTTGTTCCTTTGGTGGAAGCGGACTTTGCAGGTGGCCCATGATTCGTTCCGTTACTTGTTCTTCAACGAGCTGCATCGCAAATTCCAACAGTTCTTCCTGCGTCTCGAAATAATGACGCACTGCTCCCAGTGAAAGATTCGCCTCCTTTGCAATGGAACGAACAGAAGCGCCGCCAAGCCCCTCCCTTGCAATCACATTCCACGTTGCTTTTGCGATGATTTTTCTTCTCTCTTCATGGTCAACTAGTTTTGGCATATTTTTATTATAGCATTATTTAATACACTTGTATTATTTAAAAATATGCTGTATTATTTTAATACAACTGTATTAAATAAATTTTCATGGGGGTATGGATTGAATGCTTTTTTGGATTATCACTGCTGAAATCGCCTTCTGGATTGTCATTTTTTCAGGGCTTTACACTAGATATATATTGAAACNGGATAAGCTGAGCATCTTCCTGCTCTTGCTCACCCCGTTGATTGATTTTGCTTTGCTTGTACTCACGGCCATCGATTTGAAAAATGGAGCAACGGCCACTTTTGCCCATGGTCTGGCCGCCATCTATATCGGGGTTTCCATCGCCTTCGGAAAATCCATGATTGCTTGGGCAGACGGCAAATTCCAAACTTGGGTATTAAATAACCCTTTGCGGAAAAAAGTTTTGTATGGCAAAGAGAAAGCCGTTTATGAGATGAAAATGTGGGGACGCCATCTGATCGCTTATATCATCGGGGGAATCCTGCTTGGCCTCATGATTCTGTATATCGGCACCGGTGAAGGAACACGTCCGCTGCAACGCGTTATAAGCGGATGGACCGTTGTATTGCTGATCGACTTTCTCATCAGCTTTTCATACGTTGTGTTTCCAAAAAGAGAAAGAGAAAGTTTATAATTTTTTGCACTTTCAATGAACAAAGGCGCTTTTTTCATTCGTTTATGGAATGAAATACTATCAACCTTCAAAATGTAATTCTACAAGAAAAACCATCAGCAAGAATCCCCTGCTGATGGTTTCAAGTCATTCTTTTACTCTCAATAATCTCATACTATTCAAGGATACTAAAAGCGTTGCGCCCATATCCGAAAAAATCGCAATCCATAAAGTCAGCCAGCCAGGCACCACCAGCAGCAAAGCGAGAAGCTTCACGCCCAATGCAAATGCAATATTTGCCTTGATTACGGCCAATGTTTTCCGGCTAAGCTTGATGGCAAAAGGAAGTTTCCCCAAATCATCGGCCATCAGCGCCACATCGGCCGTTTCCAAAGCTGTATCCGAACCTGCGCTGCCCATGGCGATTCCCACTGTGGATGCTGCCAAAGCAGGGGCATCATTGACCCCGTCTCCAACCATCGCCACCTTGCCGTATGCTTTGCCCAATCCTTTTACATGCTCCAATTTCTCCTCTGGCAACAATTCCGCCTTCACTTCTGAAATGCCGACCGCCCTTCCGATGGCTGCGGCTGTCTTTGCATTGTCTCCCGTGAGCATCAGCGTCTTTTGGATACCCATTTCATGGAGCTTACGAACAACTTCTTTGCTGGAATGGCGCACTTCATCAAGAGCGGCAAAAATTGCATAAATCTCCTTTTCCGTGCCGAATAATATTACCGTTTTCCCATCGTTTTGAAGGGATGCCACTTTCTTTTCAATCTCTTCCGTCACCCGGCCGGCAAACCAAACAGGGCTGCCGATGGAATACGTTGTTCCGGCTATCGTCCCTTGAACACCTTTTCCGGTGATGGCCTTGAAATTCTCTATATCATGATTAAGAGGTTCCACTCCAAGCTCTTCCGCTTTCTTGACGAACGCACGGGCAATCGGATGATTCGAACGTTCTTCCAAAGCGCAGGCAATCGACAGCGCTTCTTTCTCATGGATTTTATCACTCAACATGATAAAATCCGTGACCACAGGCGCCCCCTTTGTCAACGTCCCTGTTTTATCAAAGGCGATTGCTTTCAAGGACCCCAATTCTTCCAAATAAATGCCGCCCTTAATCAGCACTCCTTTTTTCGCTGCGGAGCCAATGGCCGAAACAATGGAAATCGGTGTTGAAATAACAAGGGCACACGGGCATCCGACAACCAATACGGACAATCCTTGATATACCCAATCCATCCAATCGCCACCCCAAAGTAACGGCGGCACAATCGCAACAAGAAATGCAACAGCCATAATCGCCGGTGTGTAATATTTGGCAAATTGATCGACAAACGTTTGTGCAGGGGCCCGTTCCGCCTGGGCTTCTTCTACGAGTTCAATAATTTTGGAAATCGTCGTATCTTCCACATATTTTGTCACTTTGACTTCCAAATGTCCTTCTTCATTCAACGTTCCCGCAAACACTTCATCTCCTGGCTGTTTTGCCGCCGGAATCGATTCTCCGGTGATGGCGGCTTCGTTGACGGAAGAAGACCCCTTTATGACAATGCCATCCATTGCCACTTTCTGCCCGGGCTTTACAATCATGATGTCGCCAATCACCACTTCTTCAACGGGAACAACCGTCTCTTTCCCATTTCGATAAACAGTCGCTTCATTCGGTGCAATTTCCATTAATGATTTAATTGATTTTCTCGCTTTGTCCATCGAATGGCGCTCAAGGGCTTCGCTGATGGCAAATAAAACGACCACCACCGCCGCTTCCGCCCATTCCCCGATGATCGTTGC
>JGI1652J44930_10000224_pt1 | contig 22734 bp, 19 predicted proteins | sample NewIslsDNAsample_FD_44930 | JGI IMG/M metagenome (IMG submission 44930)
ACCGGCAAAGGATTGCCGCTCACAGGCGAAGACATGCGCGACCGCCCGCCGATCGCTGCCGATAAAGTGCGATACTACGGAGAAGTTGTCGCCGTTGTGGTCGCCGATACACTCGTGCAGGCCGAACAGGCGGCCCGCCTCATCCGCGTCGTTTATGAGCCGTTGCCAGCAGTCGGCTCGCCGCGCGAAGCACTGAAAGAAGGCGCTCCCTTGCTTCACGAAGAGCTCGACCGTTATGAAAGAAATAAGACGACCTACCCTGAGCCAGGGACAAACATCGCCCATCGGACCAAAATCCGCAAAGGCGACATTAAACAAGGGTTTGCCGAAAGCGACGTCATCATCGAAACGAGTGTATCATTCGCCCCGTCCGACCACGTGGCAATGGAAACGCGTTGCGCCACAGCAGAAATTTGGCCGGACGGCTCGATCCATATCTCTGCCTCCTCGCAGTCACCATTTATGATCAAGAGGCTCATTCATACGTATTTTGGCGAAGAAGCCGGCAAAATCGTCGTTCATACGCCGCTTGTCGGCGGTGCCTACGGCGGCAAGGCGCCCGTGCAGCTTGAACTGCTCGCCTACCTCGCCACAAAAGCGGTCGGCGGCCGGAAAGTGAGCGTCTGGAACAACCGCGAATGTGACATGGTCACCTCGCCTGTCCATATCGGCTTAGAAGCAACGGTCAAAATCGGCGCGACAAAAGACGGTGTTTTCAAAGCGATGGAAATTGTCTTTTTGTTTGACGGAGGTGCTTACTCCGACAAAGCGATCGACGTCAGCCGTGCCGCAGCTGTCGATTGTACTGGCCCATACCACGTCGAACATGTCTGGTGCGACTCACTTTGTGTCTATACGAACCGGCCGTATGCAACACCGTTCCGCAGTTTCGGCCATTGTGAGCAGTCGTTTGCCGTTGAACGAGCCATCGACGAATTGGCAAAAGTTCTTCAGCTTGACCCATGGGACGTGCGACGCAAAAACGCCATCCGCCCGGGGCATACGACCCCGACACAAGTACGGCTCACAAAAAGCAATGTAGGGGATATGCCCGCTTGCCTCGATCGACTACGGGAGTTGATGCGCTGGGATGAATGGCAGCGCATCGAGCTTGACGCCTATACCGTACGAGCAAAAGGCATCAGCGGTGGTTGGAAAACGTCAACGATCGACACGGACTCAAGCTCCGGCGTCATTTTAACATTCAATTCCGACGGCAGCGTCAACGTCATCTCCGGCGTCGTCGAAATCGGCACAGGCACGAAAACAGTGCTCGCGCAAATCGTGGCCGAGCGGCTAAAAATGAATGTGGACGACGTTCATGTCAAAATGGACATCGATACACAAACGACACCAGAACATTGGAAAACGGTCGCTAGCCGTGGGACATTTATGGCCGGGCGTGCAGCCTTAGCCGCCGCCGATGATGCCATTCGCCAGCTGAAAGAGATCGCCGCCTGCGTACTGCGGGTTACTCCTGACGATTTAGAAGTTGGCTTCGGACGTGTCTTTTTACGCGATGATCCGGCCATTTTCATTCCAGTGAAAGACATTGCCTACGGCTACAAGTTTCCGAACGGCAACGCCATCGGCGGACAAGTGATCGGGCGCGGCCATTATATTTTACGCCGCTTGACTCCGCTTGACCCGGAAACCGGCGCCGGAAAACCGGGACCGGAGTGGGGCGTATGCGCTGAAGGGGTCGAAGTGGAGTTCAACCGTCGCGACTACACGTACCGCATTGTGAAAGCGTACGCGGTCATCGATGCCGGCAAAGTGCTCAACCCGAAAGCGGCACTCGGTCAAGCGATGGGAGCGATGAGCATGGGTCTGAGCTTTGCCAGCCGAGAAGGATTTCTTTTTGATGAAGCGCAGCGTGTCTTAAATCCGCAGCTGCGCACGTACCGGCCGATCCACTTCGGAGAACATCCCACATACATCGTGGAGTTTATCGAGACCCCACAAATCGACGCTCCGTACGGTGCGCGCGGCATCGGTGAACATGGCTTGCTCGGCATGCCCGCTGCTTTGGCAAACGCCTTATCGCTTGCTGCTGGTGTGCCGCTAAACGAACTGCCGCTTGTTCCCGAACTCATTTGGCGGAAACAGAAAGGAGACAGCTATGGTTCCCTTTGAATTTGCCTACTATCGTCCACAGTCGATCGCTGAAGCGGTGGCGATGTTTATAGAACTGGAACAAAAAGGGAAACGACCACTATATTATGGCGGGGGCACGGAAATCATCACCCTATCCCGCCTCGGTCTCGTTTCTACCGCCGCCGTCATTGACATGAAAGCCATTCCTGAATGCCGTGTGCTTGACGCCGACAGCGATCCTCTCGTGCTCGGGGCGGCGCTGTCGCTCACCGAACTCGTGGAAGCGAACCCGTTTCCTTTGTTGACCAAAGCAGCGAAAGAAGTCGCTGACCGGACGGCGCGCAACCAAATTACGCTCGGCGGCAACCTATGCGGGCAAATTTTTTACCGCGAAACAGCGCTCGCGCTGCTCGTCGCTGAGGCAGACATCGTCATCGCTGGCCCAAACGGCGTCCGTCAGTCCCGTATCAATGACTTGTTTCATCAACATCTGCAGCTAAGTCGCGGCGAATTTGTCGTTCAAATAAAAGTGCGCCGCTTCGCTGTGGAACTTCCTCACTTTCACCACAAGCGCCGCAAGCAAGGTGAAATCGGCTATCCGCTTGTCACCATTGCGGCGCTAAAAAAAGACGAAACCATTCACGCTGCCTTTAGCGGCGTCTGTCCGTTCCCGTTCCGTTCGGCTAAAGTTGAGGCTCATCTAAATGACCGAAGACGCCCCGCGACAGAACGGATTCAGGCGGCAGTCAACGCCTTCCCACGCCCGATTTTGCATGATATTGAAGGCTCAGCAGACTATCGACTGTTTGTTGCCGCTCAGCTACTTGAAGACGCACTTCGCGAGTTAGGGGAAACCATCTAGACGGGAGGTCAACATACGGACATGGAAGAAACGACCAAATGTGAGCTCGTGTTGCACATTAACGGAGAACAACGAACGGTCATCACCCGTCAAGCCGAAACACTACTATTCGTCTTGCGGGACGAGCTCGGACTGACCGGGACCAAACCCGGCTGTTTAAATGGCGACTGCGGTGCCTGTACTGTCTTAGTCAACGGCACACCAATCAAATCGTGCATGATGCTTGCTATTGAGACTGTTGGTAAAGAAATTACCACAATCGAGGGGCTCCGCGATACTCCTATTCAGCACGCCTTTGTCCGTCACTTCGCCTTTCAATGCGGCTATTGCACGCCTGGCTTTATTATGAACATCCATGCGCTCATCGAGCAGCATCCAAACGCTGATCAGTCAACGATTCAAGAATGGCTGCAGTCAAATATTTGTCGCTGCACGAGCTATCAAGAAATCGAGGCGGCGGTGAAAGAAGCGCTTCAAGCCAAAAAAACGGACATACAGCCCTCACATAACCGGATATCCCGAGTCTAGCAGGGATATCCTTTTTTGTGCGATGATTTTTCCATCCCATTCCAAATACCTATTGACAAAAATATAACGTTCACGTTAACGTTATATCTGTAGAAAACACCGTGTATCGCGATCACGCGAAAGTGAGGGCCCAGGATGGAACGATTGAAAATTGATGACGTCGCCAAAGCGACCGGCTTAACAAAGCGGGCGATCCGCTATTATGAAGAAATCGGCTTGATCAAGCCGCCGGCACGGAGTGAGGGCGGCACACGCCTTTATACGCAGGAAGATATCGAGCAGCTGAAAAACATCGTCGCCGCCCGCGAAGTGCTCGGTTTTTCGCTGCAGGAGTTACAGCACTTTTTAACATTGAAAGAAAAAATTGAGACGCATCGAGCAGAATACCGCCAAGCCATCGTTAGCAGCGAACAGCAGCGTGAACTCGAACAAATGGCCGCCGGGTTGCACCAACAAATTGCCATGCTTGATGACAAAATGAAGAAAATGGCGACACTGAAACAAGAACTGAAACAAATGGCAGAGCAAATAGACGCCATTCTAGAAGAGAGGAGAGAAGAATAGTGGAGGAAAGAAAACAAACACGGGCGCGCTGGATTACCGTTGCCGCCGCCTTTTTGGCGTTTATGGGTATCGGGGTCGTCGATCCGATTTTGCCGGTCATCGCCGAAAGCATCGGCGCGACCCACTGGCAAGTGGAAATGTTGTTTACCGCCTATATTTTTACGATGGCGGTCATGATGATTCCCGTTGGACTTGTCGTCAGCCGCGTTGGTGATAAACAAATGATGGTGATCGGACTTGGCCTTGTCACGATTTTCTCATTATTGTGCGGTTTTGCCGCCGACATCCCACAACTGTCGATCTTCCGCGCCGGTTGGGGGCTTGGCAATGCCACCTTTTTTGCAACGGCTATGACACTGTTAATCGCTTTGACGCCGCAGGCAAGCACCGCTGTCGGCTTGTATGAGGCGGCGATCGGCCTCGGCATGGCCGGTGGTCCGCTCATCGGTGGACTGCTGGGCCAACATTCATGGCGCTACCCGTTTATCGGCACAAGCGTGCTCATTTTTATCGCCTTTTTGCTTGTCGCATTTTTTGTGTATGATCCAAACAAAGGAAAACCGAAAAAAGCAGTCGGATGGCAGGAAATGCGGCATCTGCTCGCCTTTCCGCCGTTTTTAAAAGGGGCGATCGGCGGGATGCTTTATTATTACGGCTTTTTCGTTGTTTTGGCCTATTCGCCTCTGGTCATTAAGTTATCGGCGATTCAAATCGGTCTTGTCTTTTTCGGCTGGGGGCTTTGCCTCGCCTACGGATCGGCAGCGTTGGCCCACCGACTTGAAACAAAATACGAACCGAAACAAATATTGCCTTACAGCTTATTGCTGTTTGCCGTTTTATTGCTGCTTTTAGCGGTCGCTGAACAAACATGGTTCATGATCGTCCTTATCATTTTGTCGGGCCTTGTATCCGGCTTAAACAACGCCTTGTTTACAGGCTATGTGATGGAAACATCGCCGTATGAACGCGGCGTCACTTCCGGCATGTACAACTTCGTTCGCTGGATGGGGGCGGCCATCGCTCCGGTGCTATCTGGCGTCATCGGTCACGCCGTTTCCGCAAAGGCGCCGTTTATGATCGCCATGGCGCTGTCGCTTGTTGCATTCCTTTTCCTTGCCTGGCGCAAACGGGAGCCATCGGCAACGAAAACTGTATAAAAGCAACCGTTGCGGACAAAACGAAAACACGCCCGTTTCTCGGTGAGAAACAGGCGTGTTTTTATTCGGATCATTGTCATCATCTCTTATCATCACTCTATGATGCTTTTTTCATAAGCGAACCGTTTTCTTCTCGTTAATCACCACTCCTCGTTTTTTCATTTCGTCGATGTACACATTCCCGGGAACGATTTGCTCAGGCGGATAGACGCCGCGTTTCGTAATCAGCCCTCGGCCGATAAGCTGGGCGACGACGGAAATCGTATAAGCGGTCGTGCGCGCCATCGCCGTCACCTTACGTTCGCTATCGTTGAACGTGATCGTTTCATATTCAAACACCGTTTCTTTTCCGTCTTTCCGTCCACCGACAATCACCCGAAGCAAGACGACATCATCTTTACCTCTTAAATCAAGCATCGGAGTCAATACCGCAAGCAGCACGTCACGCGGTTTAACTTTGTGGCCGCCTACTTCCACCTCGACATCGTTGCGCGTCAAATTCAAGTCAACGAGGAGCTTGAATTTTTCCGCATGGCCACGATAGCGGATCGTTTTATATTCAAGCCGTTTCAAATTCGGAAACGAGCGTGACAGCGTCGACGTCCCTCCTGATGTATGAAACGCTTCAAGCGGGCCGAACCGTTCGAAATAAATCGGTTCAACCTCAGACAGAGATGGCACTTCTTGCTTTTTACCATCGCGAATAATTAAAGACGGATCGGTGTAATGGTCGAGAAGCCCTTCTAACGAAAACACATGGTTATACTCAAGCGGCGGTTCGGGCTGAACGGGAATGCCGCCGACGTACAGTTGGATGGATTCAACCTCATCGAGCTGATTTGCCCCGTAACCGGATAAAATGTTGATCATTCCTGGGGCGACGCCCAGATCGGGGATGATCGTCACCCCAGCTTTCTGGGCTTGGTCATGGAGTTCAAGCACCCGGTCGGTAATATGGCCGATATGCCCCCCTAAATCGACAGAATGGACGCCTGTGGCAATCGCCGTTTTCGCCACTGTTTCGTTAAACCGGTAAAACAAGGCGTTGACGACCACATCATGTCCTTTCATTAAGGTGGACAGCTGCTGTTGATCCCCAGCATCCACCCGCAAGGCAACAAGTTTCTCAGACTGAAGGTGGCGTACCGTCTGCTCTGCCTTGGCCAAATCGACATCAGCCAGCGTCACTGCCTCAACGTCTTCACTTTGCACTAAATCGCGTGCAGCTTCTTTCCCCATCAGCCCCGCACCAAGCACGAGCACCTTCACCATTCATTCCCTCCTCTATCACGGATTCTTTTCCATCTGCTTACATGACTGCTGCTTTTGTTCGTCTTTATCGCAGCTACTGCTTTCATTCACCATCAATGTTTGGCGTTGATGCTCACTTCTCTTTCACTAACTATAAAGACGACTGAACAGTTCAATCATCCGTATCGATTTGTGCCCGTTGCAGCTTGCCACTGAAATCGACATAAATGCTTCTCCATTCAGTGAATACATCAAGCGCAGCGACGCCGGAATCACGGTGACCGTTTCCTGTCCCCTTTGTGCCGCCAAACGGCAAATGAATTTCTGCACCCGTTGTCCCTGCATTGACATACACAATGCCGGTATCCAAATCGCGCATCGCCCGGAACACATTGTTGACATCACGAGTGAAAATAGCGCTGGACAATCCGTAGTCGACACAATTGTTAACAGCGATCGCTTCATCCAAACTGCGGACGGAAATGATCGACACAACCGGGCCGAAAATTTCTTCGCGGGCGATACGCATGTCGGGCGTGACGTCAGTGAAAATCGTCGGTGCGTAATAAAAGCCGCGTGCATAGTCTCCATCGCTCAATATATGGCCGCCAACAAGCAGTTTCGCTCCTTCTTCTCGGCCGATGTGCACATAGCGTTCGATTTTTTGCAGCGCTTCTTCATGGATAACCGGACCAACTTTGACCGTTTCATCCAGCCCGTCACCGATTTTCAACGTCTTCACCGCTTCAAGCAGACGCCACTCGAGCTCTTGTTTCACCCGCTCATGGACAATAACTCGGCTGCACGCCGTGCACCGCTGCCCCGATGTGCCGAACGCACTCCAAACAATACCGTCAACCGCCAACGTCAAATCTGCGTCATCCATGACGATCACAGCGTTTTTCCCACCCATTTCGAGCGACACTTTTTTCAACAGGCGCCCGCACTTCTCGGCAATCTGACGGCCGACTTCATTCGAGCCCGTAAATGAAATGACCGGAACGTCCGGATGCTCAACAAGCGCGTTCCCTGCCGTCGGGCCGTCGCCGTGAACAACGTTAAACACCCCATCCGGCAGACCGGCTTCGGTGAAAATCGCTGCCAGCTCGCGCGCCATAAACGGTGTTTCAAGTGCCGGTTTCCAGACGACAGCGTTGCCGGCGACAATGGCCGGGAACGATTTCCATGTCGCGATAGCAATCGGAAAATTCCATGGGGTGATGATGCCGACAACCCCGACCGGCACCCGAACGCTCATGGCAAACTTGTCTTTTAGCTCAGACGGGGTCGTATCGCCGAATAACCGTCGTCCCTCCCCCGCCATGTAAAACGCCATATCGATGCCTTCTTGCACTTCGCCGCGCGCCTCTTCGATCACTTTCCCCATTTCCATTGTCAGCAGCCGAGCAAGCTGTTCTTTCCGCTCCTTCAGCAACAAACCGACTTTATATAATACGTCCGCTCGTTTCGGAGCCGGCACGAGCGCCCATTTNTTTTGCGCCGCTTTTGCCGCTTTGACAGCAGCATCGACATCAGCCGCTGCAGATAATGCTACTTCACCGATCGTTTCCCCATTTGCCGGATTGATCACCGGCGCCCATTGGCCGCTCAAAGCCGGTTGCCATTTTCCATTAATAAAGTTCAACGCCTTCATCGTCATCCTCCTTTGTCTATTGATTCGCTGTACGAGTAGATGTCGTTTCGCTGTTACTTTGCTACAGCTGTCCTTTTCATTGCATGATTCATGGGCTATCTCGGTCTCAATGCGGAAACTCTTCTCCAATGTTTTCATCTGTCTGACAGTCTCATCGTCACAGACAGTTGTTCCGGCTCCGTCATCACCTCAATCACGGTTGGTTTCGTCGCAGTGAGCGCCTGCTTAAAGGCAGCGGCAAACTCATCGGCTGTCTCCACCGTAACACCGTTGGCACCTAATGCCCTAGCCAATCTGGCAAACGACACTTCACCTAGTCCGCTGCCGACCACTCGTCCTGGGAACTGAAGCTCTTGATACATACGAATAGTCCCATACATCCGGTTGTTAAACACGAGACTGATGACCGGGACGCCATAACGGGACGCCGTCTCGAGTTCGGCCGCCGTCATGAGAAACCCACCATCTCCTGACAACGAAACGGCCGGCCGTTCCGGATGGGCGAGCTTCGCGCCGATGGCCGCCGGCAGCCCGTATCCCATCGCTCCTGATGTTGGGCCAATATACATATGCTGTTCCTTGAAGGAGAAAAAGGTGTGCAGCCAGCCGGCAAAATTGCCGGCATCGTTCGTAATCATTCCATCGTCCGGCAACTGCGCTTGTAGCTGAGCGATGATGGCTTCTTGCACGTTTCTTGGCGGCTGCGGCAGCCTCGCTGTTTCTTCATAAGCTTGTCGGCGCTCCAAGACCCATTCATTCCACGTCGGGACGATATGCCGCCCTAACAGTGCACACAACGCCTCGTGGGCATCGGCCGCAACGGCGATGTCCGCTGAAAACACTTTGCCAAGCGCCTCCTCGTCGATATCGATATGGATGAGCATCTGATGCGGCAGCGGCCATGTATAATCTTGCGTTGTTACTTCCGCCAACCGCGTTCCAACCGCCAAAATAACATCCGCCTGCTTGGCCGTCTCAACGACAGCTGCCGGTGCGCCAAGACCGAGATGGCCGACATAAAGCGGATGGTCATGCGGAAACACGTCATGGCGGCGGAATGCGGCAACAACCGGAAGGGAATATTGTTCAGCGACGCGACGCAGCGCCTGCTCAGCGCGCCCCCGCTTCACCCCGCCACCGGCGACAATGAGCGGCCGACGGGCAGCAGCGAGTGCCGCTTCAATCCGCTTCACCTCATCATCCGCTGGGGCTGGGCGCGGCACATCCATCGTCATCAACACCGCCTCAGCAACCGTTGACGCAAACACATCCTCAGGAATAGAGACGACAACCGGACCAGGTCGTCCCGTTTTCGCCACCCGAAATGCCCGTTGCACGAGTTCTGGAACGCGCTCGGGGTCGGTGATTTCGACTGCCCATTTCGCAAGCGGCCGAAACCATTCGTCTAGTTCTACTTCTTGAAATCCCTCACGACCACGGAATCGGCGATGCACTTGTCCTAACAGGACGACAAGCGGGGTCGAATCTTGACGTGCTGTATGAACCCCGATGGCCAAATTAGACGCTCCGACTCCGCGCGTCGCTAAGACGACACCTGGTTTGCCGGACGCTTTCGCATACGCTTCAGCCATAAACGCCGCCCCTCCTTCATGGCGGGCAGAAATGAACTGAAGGGTTGGTTCATCGTACAACGCATCCAACAGCGGCAAATAACTTTCTCCCGGCACGCCAAACAAATGAGAAATACGCTCTTGTTTTAAGCATTCGACAATCGCTTGCGGGACAGAAAGGCCACGCATCACCCGCTTTTTCATGGCCGTCCCTCCCATTCAATCGCTTTCCAGCGCCGAACGGCTTCGAGCAGCCGTTCCTTCGGAGCGGCGAGTGATATGCGCACATACCCTTCCCCTGCTGAACCAAACGCCGTCCCTGGTGTAACGATCACCCCGGCCTCATCAAGCAACCGAGCGGCGAACTGAGCGGAAGAGTAACCGACCGCCGTTGGCACCCAAAGAAAAAACGTCGCTCGAGGCGGCTGAACGGGCACGCCTATTTGCCAAAGTGCAACCGTCATTGCCTTCATCCGCTCTTCATAAATGCGGCTGTTCTCCTTTGCGGCTTCATCTCCGCTCCGCAATGCAACGGCCGCTGCTTTTTGCACCGCCAAAAATTGACACGTATCAATATTGCTTTTCAAGATGGAGAGCGCCCGAATGACCTCCTTATTGCCGACGATATAACCGATGCGGCAACCAGCCATGTTATAGCTTTTCGATAAAGATCCAAATTCGATGGCTACTTCTTTGGCACCGTCAACTTGCAGCACGCTCGGAGCAAAGGCATCACCGAATGTCAATAATGAATAGGCTGAATCATGGGCGATAAGAAAACGATGTTTTTTTGCAAGCATGACTGCTTCTATGAAAACATCGATGGTGGCTAATGATGCTGTTGGATTGCTTGGATAGTTTAATAGCATGATATTGACTCGATCATAAGTGGATGGAGTAATAGCGGAAAATTGTGGTGCGTAGTCACGGGCTGCATCCAGCGGCAAGTCGATCGGCGTGCCTCGGGCAAGGTGAATAGCAGTTCGATACACCGGATAGCCCGGGTTCGGAACAAGCACTGCATCCCCCGGATCAATCAGCGCCTGCAATAGATGGACAATGCCTTCTTTTGAGCCAATCAAAGCGAGCACTTCAGTGTCTGGGTCAAGCTTGACACCATACTGCCGCTCATAAAAGTCAGCAACGGCTTCGCGATATTCGCGGCAGCCGGCGTACGGAGAATACGTATAATTGCGTGGGTCATCCAGCTCGCGTTTCAGCGTCTCAATAAGAAACGACGGCGGCGGCAAATCTGGCGCCCCGATGCCTAAATCGATGACATCAACCCCTTTTTTCGCAAGCTCGACCTTTTTTCGCTCAAAGTCCGAAAATAAATACGGCGGCATTCTTCTCACAAGGTCGGAAGCCATCTTCATCGCGGCCTCTCCCCCTTCGATTCGATTGTTTGAGGCGCGGAACAAGCAAACGACAGGGTGTTCGATGCTGGCTGGAGCCGGATCATCACTCACCGTTGTTTGGCAACTGCCCTCTCTGAACGATGGAACTGTTGCTTTGGTGAACATGTATCATTTGTCTCGTCTAGCTCATCTCCTCTCGTAAATCATTTTATTATTCATTTCAAATAATTAGAATATCGATCGAATGGAAGGAGCTCCCTTTCGTTGCTTTTCTCACCCCCATCTACACTACCGCTTTATAAGCATAAAAGAAAAACCGGACGCCTAGTTAACGTCCGGTATACAAAACGTATCCTCTCCTTACCGATACAGCGATGAACCGCCGCGCACAAATTCGTTCGCCTTTTCTTTCATTCCTTCTTCTTTGATTTTCCGTTGCAGCTCGTGTGAGATGTTCATCGAGCAAAATTTCGGCCCGCACATCGAGCAAAAATGAGCGGTTTTCGCCGCCTCAGCCGGCAATGTTTCATCATGATACTCGCNAGCCCGCTCCGGATCGAGCGATAAGTTGAACTGGTCATTCCAGCGAAACTCAAAGCGCGCTTTCGAGAGCGCATCGTCGCGCTGCTGGGCGGCTGGGTGACCTTTCGCCAAATCGGCGGCGTGGGCGGCGATTTTATATGTAACGACCCCGACGCGCACATCCTCTTTATTTGGTAACCCTAAATGTTCTTTCGGCGTCACATAGCAAAGCATGGACGTCCCGTAGGCACCGATGATCGCGGCGCCAATCGCCGACGTGATGTGGTCGTATCCCGGCGCAATGTCGGTGACAAGCGGCCCTAACGTATAAAACGGTGCACCATGACAAAGCTCTTGTTCTCGCTCGACGTTTTCGCGGATTTTCTGCATCGGAATATGCCCCGGTCCTTCAATCATGACTTGCACGTCATGCTCCCAAGCGATTTTCGTCAGCTCACCGAGCGTCTCAAGTTCAGCAAACTGTGCCTCGTCGTTTGCATCAGCAATGGACCCCGGGCGCAAGCCGTCACCAAGCGAAATGGCAACATCGTATTGTTTTAAAATCTCGCATATTTCTTCAAAATGCGTATATAAGAAGTTTTCTTCATGGTGGGCCAAACACCATTGCGCGATGATTGAGCCGCCACGTGAGACGATGCCGGTCGTCCGATTGACGGTGAGCGGAATGTAATGAAGCCGCACACCAGCGTGGATCGTCATGTAGTCAACCCCTTGTTCAGCCTGCTCAATCAATGTCTCGCGGTACACGTCCCATGTCAACTTCTCTGGTACACCGCCTACTTTCTCAAGCGCCTGATAAATCGGCACTGTTCCGATTGGAACTGGCGAATTGCGGATAATGTATTCACGCGTTTCGTGAATTTGTTTGCCGGTCGACAAATCCATCACCGTATCAGCACCCCAGCGTACCGCCCACAGCAGTTTTTCCACTTCATTCTCAATCGAGGAAGAAACAGCCGAGTTGCCGATGTTGGCGTTAATTTTTACATGAAAACGGCGGCCGATGATCATCGGTTCGCTTTCTGGATGATTAATATTCGAAGGGATGATCGCTCGGCCAGCGGCAACCTCCTGGCGGACGATTTCCGGGTCGATTTGTTCGCGAATCGCGACAAATTCCATTTCCGGTGTAATGATTCCTTTTTTGGCGTAATGCATTTGCGTGACCACTTTCCCCGGCTTCGCCCGCAGCGGACGTCGTGCAAACGGAAGCGACGCCGCACGGCCGGCGGTGGACTGTGGCTCCGTTTCTTCGACATCNCCTCGCTCAACAATCCAGTTGCGGCGAAGAAGCGGCAATCCTTTTTCTACATTCGGCTCAAAATCAGGATCTGTGTATGGACCGGTTGTGTCATAGACGCGCACCGGTTTGTTTTCCACCTCTCCTTGCGGTGTCTTCGTCGGTGATAACGCGATTTCTCTCATCGGCACGCGCACGTCCGGCCGTGATCCTTCGACGTACACTTTCCGGCTGGCTGGAAATGACATAAACGAGCGAATGTTTTCCATACGGATTCCCCCTCTAAATCAACGATGGTTTAGGATCCGAGGCCAAGCCAGCCGAAGCAAAGGCAAAAACGAGCCGCTCTTTGCCGTGAAAAATAAAAACGGGTCCCGCAACACGGAACCCGATCAAGGCAAAAAGGCCAAATGAACAGTCTAAGCGTCCATCTGTTCCCGCTGCCTGCTTCCCTACGCTGGCATGACCCAGATCAGGTTCAAAGGGTCAAAGAACTTCATCGCGTTCTTTTCTCAGCCCGGCTCTCGGACTCCCCTAGCAGATAAGCGTATAACAATGATGACTGACTTTTTTTATTTTACTACATAATNAGAAAATAAACAAACCATTTTATTCCATATCACAACTGATGTACCGTGTTTCTTTCCTCAGTAAACGCGCTTTTTTTCNGCTTCACACCGAAAATTGCTTTAACATCGTCCGCATCTCGNCCGCCATCTGACCGAGCGATGCCGACGAAGAAGCAATTTCTTCAACAGAAGCCATTTGTTCTTGNGTCGCTGCCGATACATTGGCAGCACTAGCTGCTGACTGTTCGACAATTTTGGTCATCTGTTGGAACGCCTCATCCACCTGGCGGGCATGGCCCGTCATTTGTTCAATCGCAGACGATACTTGTCCAATTTGTTCGCTTACTTGACCGACCGCCTCACGAATATCGGCAAACGACTGACCGGCAACAGCGACGACGTCCAACCCTTGCGCCACTTCAGCGACGACCCGTTCCGTGGAGGCGATTGCCTGCTTCGTCTCTTCCTGGATGTAGCTAATCAGATCGGAAATTTGCTGCGCTGAGTGCGCTGACTGCTCCGCCAACTTCCGCACCTCGTCCGCGACAACGGCAAATCCTTTCCCTTGCTCACCGGCACGCGCCGCTTCGATCGCCGCATTGAGCGCCAGTAAATTCGTCTGTGACGCGATGCTCGTAATCGCTTCAGTAATTTGTCCAATCTCGTTCGATCGCTCCCCGAGCCCTTTAACGACTTGGCCGAGCGATTGAACGTGGTCATAAATAAATTGCATTTGCTCAGACATTTGCATCACAGATTGCTTGCCATCCCCTGCTTTTGTTGCCGTTTCTTGGGCGCTGTGTGCCACTTCTTTTGTTTGACGGGCAACATCACTGAGCGTTCGGGAAATATCATTGACGGATTCCGCTGTGCCGCGGGCTGCACTCGCCTGCTCTTCCGCATGGGAAGCAAGTCCGTCCATCGTTGCCGCAATTTGTTCTGTCGCCCTCGTCGTCTGTTCGGCAACAGTAGCTAACTGGTTGGAAAACTGCGACACTTCGTCCGCATGGTGTTGAATGCGGCCTATCACCTCTTGCCAAGCATCCGCCATATTGTTTAACGATGTGGCAATCGGCCGCAACTGCCGCACGCTGTTGAGCGGTACGCGCACTGTTAAGTCCCCACTTGTCATCTTGCTTAAGTATTTGTTAATGACGGCAATTGGAGCAACAAACCGCCGATAATTCAGCGTTGCCGAAATGAAGCCAACAATCGCACCAAGCAGCAACGTAGCGGCTAACGTCCACCAAAACGCCGCCCCGCGAATGCTGTTAGCTAGACATATCGCAAGGCCGATTACCGCCGTGCTCGGAATCACGACGAACATCGTGCGGATGATATAGCTCATTAACGACAAACCTTTCTCCCCCTTTTTCTATCGCCTAAAAATGTTTTATACAGCATTGACATATTCGGCAATGTGCATAGGTTTTCCTTCTTTGTGCCTAATCGAACATCCAAACATTTTGCCGATATTACATTGCGGAGATGCTTAGCCCAAAAAATTATAATGAAACGTATTTTGCGATTCTCCACGACGACACCCACCATCTCTGGCTACCGGTGGCATAGAACTGGGATATTTCCCCACATGACCTTCTAAGCCGCCTGCCCCCCGAAGTTTATCTATCTTGAACATCAACATAAAAAGCGGGCTTCCAGTTGGAAGACCGCTTTTTCCTTATTTACACCGTCGGCTTTTCGGTTGTGACATACGTTCCGGCGATAAAATCGTGAATCGACCGTTTGTCTTCCCTTGCAGCCACCATAATGGCGCTAACGATCAGACCGATGCCTAACGTGATAACATAAACAAGTCCGCCAACGAACAAGCGCAAAAACATCGTGCCGATGCCAACCTTGCCGCCATTCACTTTCGCAATCCGGATGCCAATCATCCGCTTACCGACCGTATACCCATACCAGACAGCAGGAACAATTAGGGCGTACAACAACTCTACCAAATTCGTAAACCAGTTCTCTTCCGCACTACCTGTAATCAAATAGCCGATGATTGAAATCGGAATGCCGATGACAATAGCGTCTAACAAGTTTGCCAACAGCCGCCTCCAAAATCCAGCCGGGTTTGTCACTGCCATGTATCTTTCCCCCTTCTACCTTTTCTATATTGTATTCATCACCTACAGTACAATTGTCTTTATTTTAGCCTAAATCTCAGGGAGACGTCCATACGATCAAGGCCGGCCAAGAGCCAGGAGCTCCCAGCCCGCTTCGGACCAACTACGGCGAAAAGTTTCTCATAAAAGTAGTATTGGTGAAAAATTCGTATATAGTAAACTTAGAAAGATTCCCTTTGCGTAATGGCCAGCAGCAAGAAGTCATGGGTAGACAACGCCATTTTTTATGAAAGGCTTGACAACATATGTGGGAACTTATTTTCGTATTTGCCATTCTTTTTGTCGGCAGTTTGATTCAAGGAGCAAGCGGATTTGGCTTCGGGTTGTTTTCTATGGGGCTTTTGCCGATGGTATTAACCTTTAAGAATAGCACACTATTAGTGTTGGCTTTGACGCTCATCATATCGTTCCACGTGGCGGTCAAGTTCAGAAAACACATTCGAGGCAAAGACCTTCTTTCTATTTTAAGTTTCGCCTTAGCAGGCCGCATATTGTCATTCTTTATCCTAACCTTCTATGGCGAGACGGAGATCATGAGAAAACTGTTGGGCCTTGTACTCATTGGGATGGTTATTTATCTTTATATGAGTGAAAAAAACGCCTATGCCCCATCGTTTAAAAAGCCGATCTTTCCTATGTTGATCGGTTTGATCGGCGGAATAATCGGAGGGATCTTTGCCGTAGGCGGCCCCTTTTTCGTCTTTTACTTTCTGATGCGTTATAAAGAAAAAGAAAGCTATAATGCCAATCTTCAAGCGTCCTTTGTCATCATGAATAGTTTTACGATCGTTTTGCACGGGATTCATGGAGACTTTACCGATTCATTCGTTCTGTACTTTTTGCTTGGGGCCGTCGCTGTATTGGCTGGTGTACACATAGGGCTGAAATGGTTTGAACGCCTGCCGCATACACGGATTAAAACATTGGCTTCTTTCATTGTGTTTGCGGCGGGAGTAAACTTGTTGGCCTTTTCATAGCATGTAAAAGGATGCCCGAAAAAATGGGCATCCTTTTACTCACAAATGGAGAGTCCCAACATGACAGCCCTGCCAAGTCGGCTGACATTGGCGACTTTCCCCCTATCTAAGCTTAGCAACCACCGCTGAGAAATCGTCCCGAAGCGATCCTTTTTGGATAAAATGACGGCGTAAGCAGGCTAACAGCGCACGCTCATCGAGAGAAACATACGGCGCTAGCGTATCACGGAACGTCTCAATATTTTGGCGGACAGAACCCGCCTCCCCTTCAATAGCCCCATCGGAATACAGGACAAGCGTCGCCCCAGACTCATAGCGCAACTGGCCGCTATCAACGAAAAGCCCAGGGAGCAACCCGATCGGCGCACACCCGCGATCCAATTCGAATACCGTGCCGTCCGGTTGGAATAAAAATCCGGGCGGATGGCCGGCCGATGCATACTCGATCATCCGTTTCTTCACATCAACAAGGACATACACAGCAGTAAAATAATACGTCATCTGCCCGTTTTCATGATACAGCTGGCGCATATGACGGTTCAACTCGTAGAACACGGCTTGTGGGACGATCGCTTTGCGGATGATGCCGTTAAGGAGCGAGCGAACTGACATGCAAATGAGTGAAGCCGCCGCTCCATGCCCCATCACGTCCATTAAAAAAATGCCGTACCGCTGGTTGTCGATCTGATACCATGCATACATGTCGCCGCCCAACTCCTGCGACGGAATGTATGTGCCAGCGATGTCGATTCCATTGGCTGACAACGGTTTGCTTAATACACGCTTCTGCACTTCGCGGGCCAGCTTTAAATCATCCTTCATTGCCTCCGCATAAGGCGTCTCATGCAGGCCGGAAAACAAAAATAAGTAAAAGGAAATGTTCCCTTCTTGATTGTGAACAGCCCGCACCGTTGTTCGCCTAACAGACACCGATCCGTTTTTCCGCCGCCAGCGCACCCGTCCCTGCCATTGCCCGCTTTCCACAATTCCGTTTTTGATCACTTCGTAAAACCAGGCAGCGTAATAACCAGCATAGAGCGTATGCAGCGGCTGGCCGACGACTTCCGTACTATGGCCGGTGATTTTCGTAAACGCCGAGTTGACGAACCGAACGGCAAACTCATCGTCAGTCACAAGCATCGCCTGTTCGATGGACGCATACACTTGCTCAGCGAGCCGAATCTCGTCCCTGTTTCTTTTCGTCTCCGTGATGTCCATGACAAAGCCGCTGATCAGGTTTCCTTCCTCTGCCTCACTAAGCACAGGAACCATCCGCTCAAGCACCCAACGCACAGACCCGTCCCGCTGATTAACGATGCGGTATGTTTGTGTACTCACCTTAGATTCCCAAGGGAGTGCCCATTTTGCCTCCGCTTTGGCATGGTCGTCGGGGTAGGATATTTTCATCCATATATCCTCATCATGATAAAAGGCAGCCGGAGGCAGGCCGTATAGCTGCTCACACGACGAAGAAATGAACAATATTTTTCTTTTATCCGGTGCTGCCAACCAGTATACATAATCATTCGACCCGAACAGCATGTTCATTTTTTCAAGTCTGTCGAACAACTCCCGCCATGTAAAGTTTTTGTGATGTCGCAGATATTCCAAAAACTCATCAATCATAAAACGTCATTCTCCGCTTAAATAATCAATTGCTTCTTTCTCCGTGGCGAATAATTTCATAAACGAATAAAATTTTACAATACGGAAAATTTCTGCGAGCGACCCTTTCACTCCGGCAACGACCAGTTCTTTTTGCTGGGCTCTGGCCGCCATCACGCTGTCGGCAATCATGCCGAGCCCGGCGCTGTTGATGTAGTTGACCGCTTCCATGTTAACAATCAACTGGTCAGCCCGTTCGGCCAGCAACTGTTCAAGCGCTTGACGAAACGATTCAACATTATTTAATGTAATATCTTCCGTCCATGTCAGTGTGCGAATTGCCCCTTGTCTCGTCTCCATCCTAGCTTCCTCCAATGGTCACTCATTTTTTTTTGCATTTGCACATGCAAAGCAAGACGTTATTTCCCGTTCGCTTCACGAATACCTCGTCGACAATATGGGCGATCAGCTGCAGCCCTCTGCCGCGCGCCCCAGTGTTCACGTTGTCGGTTTTGGCGACAGAAAAGCATCCCCCTCGCTGCTTAACAATAATCGTAAACTGGCTTGTATCAATTTTCCAAAATATTCTAAATGGTAGTCTCCCTGTTTTTTGACAATATTCATATGCGTTCGTACACGCTTCCTCCGTCGCCAAGCGAAGAAAGAGACAGTCGCGTGGCAAAAAGCCTATCTCGTTTGCCAACTGCTCAGTAATGTCCATCGCTTTTAAAATGTCCACCGTTTTCATGATCGTCATCGTTCGAATCATGATCATATGCTTCATCGGCATTCCCCTATCTTTCTGTGCTTGCACGCGCAGTCAAACGCAGTATATCATCTTTTTCACTATTGCACACTCTAGCGCCGGGAAAAACAGGTTGGAATGCTATGCTTTCTTCTTTCTTAATTATTCCATCTACACAAAAATAGTTCTTATTTACCACAATAACATTATAATAAAAAACATATCACATTCCAATTTCCTATGCTTTTAGTCCTTAATTTCACTTTTGAGTACAAAATCTCCTCGGCTAGGATGATAAAAAAGGAACATCATGGATCTTATCGTCCGATGATGCTCCCTTCATGACGACGATGACTTAACTGATACACAAGGGCAATCAGCTGTGACCGGTCGTTGACACCTATCTTTTGAAAAATATTCGTGATGTGATTTTTTACTGTATGTACACTAATGAACAAACGCTCTGAAATTTCGCGGTTGCTACAACCTTGGACGAGCAGTTCAAGCACATCCATCTCTCGAGATGTCAGCTGTTCGGACAACATCTGAACATTAACTGTCTGCCCGCTCCCATCTTGACTGCGCTATTCATCATCATCACTCCAACAGCCACTAACGCTGTCATGTACACTTCGGCTTCTTTCGCCTCGTCCGTTTCTTTTAAATGAACCGCAAGAACGCCATAATAGCCATCACGGACAAAAAACGGCACTTCCATCACGGTTTTGTCTCCTACTTGGCGCAAAGACGGGACTTGACTTTTCGCCACCTGTTTAATACTACGTCCATAGTGGCGAAGCACATCCTCTTGGTAACAAGACGCCATTTCAGCGGAAATCGCTCCTTCATGAACGGTGACTGCCTTGCCATTAACATACAATATGGTACAAACGAAATCGCCGTAGGCAAGCTCGAGCGCAAACTGGGTCATCATGCGNACGATTTCTTCGTCATTTTGCACGACGTGCATCGCCCGACCAATTTCCATTAACATTGTCAACCGCATGAAATGACGGTTCATTTTCATATCAGCGGCCGCGCATTTCACAAGCAAATGCTCATATTGAACGAGCGCAGCGCCAAGCGGCTTCATCGCTGCTGGCAATGAGGATGCTGTCTCACTGCCAACAATGACCCATCCTTCCACTTTTTGCTCATATATCGCCGGATATATGATCATCGCTTTCGGGCGGATGCCATGACGGACAAAAAACGAAAAGCGTGGATCTAACGCAACATTTTGAAAATAAGAAGGACAGAGCGGCATTTCAGGGAAGGAGAGCGGTGGAAACAGTTCATCGACCATTTTGCCATATAGGCGCGCGGCTTTTTCGCCGTTCGTTGCCGCCACCACCCATCCTTGCTGGCGCTTTTCGATATACAACGCCATATCAAGGCACTCATCCATCTTGCGCAGCTCGTGAAGCAGCTTGTCCATACGATTTACAGCCGAATGATCGGTTACCGCTGTTTTAAGTAGCTGTCCGTACTCATGGTATTTTTGTTTGCGGCGCTCGCTGCNGATTAATTCTCCACATATGGCTGCCATCTTTTCAATTTCGTTCAACTTTGCTTCGACCGCGCCAACGGGCAGTGCATCTGCCTGTTTGATGGCCGCCGTCCACTTCTGGGCATTATCGCCAATCAACTCTTTCGTTTCTTCCTCAACAAACACACCAGCCCAAACCCAATATTCTGCCCTCCCGTCGACAAGCACGGGAGCAATGATGCTTTTCAATCCGAAATGCCCAGCTGGTACAACAGTCGNCCGTTGTCGCCCATCAATCGCTAACTCCCGAGGGCAAAAAAACGAGGCGACTCCCTTTTTCTCGACAAATAAAACGAGCTCTGCCAGCTCGGTCATATTCGATACTTTCGTTACCGGATTGCCGTCATAATCCACAATAATCATGCTTAACCCCGTTAATGCCGCATACGCATCTTGGACATATTGCAACAAATCATTAATCGTCAATTCACCCTCAACTCTCCCAAACTATGTTTTTTCCTTATCTATTATGAACAAATGAACTGCAAGATATCAAGTTTCTGCTTTAACCGAAAGCAAAACAATCCGGCGCGGCGCCCTATGGAACGGGCGGCCGACGCCGGAAAAATAGCTGCTATCTAAGATAACGAACAAGTAGGCACATCGATCTGGACAAAAGCAAAGTTACCAATTGACGTGAAGCTCGAGCGTATGCAAACAATCAGCCAACTGCCGTTTAATCTCCGCCAACGCTTCTTCCGTCTTCGCTTCAGCGCGCAAGACAAGAATCGGTTGCGTGTTCGAAGGACGCACCAATCCCCAGCCTTCACGGAATTGAATACGAGCACCGTCGACATCGACGACCGGATAACGGCTGGCAAACCGTTTTTTCACAGCGTCGATGGCCACCGGTTTTTTCTCCTCTGGGCAGGTGACACGCGTTTCCGGCGTCGCCACATAATACGGCACATCAGCAAACCACTCAGAGAGTGGGCGCTTGTCATGCGACAAGAGGCGAAGCAGCCGTCCCGCAGCGTACAAGGCGTCATCGTAACCATAAAATTCATCATTGAAGAATAAGTGCCCGGACATCTCGCCGGCAAACGGAATGGCCGGTCGGCGGCGCAACGTCGCTTTTACGTGTGAATGACCGGTACGGTGGAAAAACGGCCGGCCGCCGAGCCGCTCAATTTCTTCTACGAGCGCTTGCGAACATTTTACCTCAACCGGCGCCTCAGCTCCCGGATGGCGCTTGAGAATATCACGCCAGAACAATACCATCAGTTGGTCGCCCCAGCGGATCGTGCCCGTTTCATCCACGATACCGATCCGGTCGCCGTCACCGTCAAATGCGATGCCTAGATCCGCCTGCTCCTTGCGCACCGTTTTGATCAAATCAGCTAAGTTTTCCGGCACAACCGGGTCAGGATGGTGATTCGGGAACGTCGGATCGGATTCACAATAGAGCGGGATGACATCACAGCCCCATTCTTTGAGCACTTTTGGCGCAATGATCGACGGGGTGCCGTTGCCGCAGTCGACAACGACTTTCAGCTGACGTGGACCGAGCTGAATTTTCTCCTTCAACATCTTGATATATGCCGGGACCAGGTCAAGCGTTTCCTCACGCCCCCGCGTCACTTCGGGTTGTGCCTGTTGTTGGCTTAGCCGCTCCATCGCCTTTCGCAGCGCTTGAATGCGTTCGCCATAAATCGTTGTTTTTCCCATGGCGATTTTAAATCCGTTCTCATCGCCTGGGTTGTGGCTTGCGGTAACGATCATGCCACATGAAATGTCCGTGTTGTATAAGCTGTAGTAAAACATCGGTGTCGTCGAAAGCCCAATATCGATGACATCACAGCCGCCATCAAGCAACCCGTTTTTCAACGATCGATGCAGCGCCGGCGACGACAGGCGGTTGTCATGGGCAACAACCGCCTTCCGTTCGCCCTCATTTTGCATCATTTCAGCAAAGGCCCGTCCAAGCCAATAAGCAAACGACTCATCAAGTTCCTCGCCGGCACGCCCGCGAATGTCATACTCTTTAAATACGTGTGTTGGCCATGCGAACGGTTTCGTTATCGACGTATTCATCGAAAACCACCTCCACCGAAATCGATTGAGCGATTGCTGCTGTTAATAAGTATGATAGTGTTGACTCCGCCCCTCGATTTGGGTTCGGACCGTTCGGACCAAGCCCGTCGCAACAACTACCGTCGCTTCGATCGGCTAACGGAACGTTGCCATCATTTTTCCCGTAAAACCAAGCGAGACAGCGGCGGACAACGTCGCGATACCGCCCGTCCTCCGTTGCCCAATANGCTTCGCGCGCCGCTAAAGCAAGCTTCATCACATCAATCGGCTGCTGATCCCAGTCAGCGCGGTA